>Ga0316604_10001813_pt1 | contig 17670 bp, 18 predicted proteins | sample OWC_soil_day20_C_FD_207650 | JGI IMG/M metagenome (GOLD analysis project Ga0316604, IMG submission 207650) | Wetland soil microbial communities from Old Woman Creek delta, Ohio, United States - OWC_soil_day20_CT | ecosystem: Environmental > Terrestrial > Soil > Wetlands | place: USA: Ohio... | reverse complement strand
TCCAGAAAGTGAAGGCTATCCGCACCGATTGCGACGGCGACGTATTGCTGCTGGCGATTGAACAGGTGGGCGGCATTGCCTGTCATACGGGACGTGAAAGCTGTTTTTTCAATGAATTGCAGGGGGGACGCTGGTTTCCCGCTGATCCGGTTTTGAAAGACCCGAAGGAAATTTACCTCAGCGGATCGTAGCGTCTCACAGAGTCTATTTAGGCATTGAGAAAATACAAAAACCTCTGATTTTTAGAGGTTTTTTTGTTTCATGCTGTCTCATTTTGTTTTGTGACATACCTTCTATTAGGTGTAGCTAGGCGAGTAGCTTAGAATTGTTGTTACGTTCTAGCTACACGGAGGTCGCATGGGGAAGCTTACAGATGTCCAAATCCGAGCATGGCTCAAAGCGGGACAGCCGTTAGCAAAGTCAGATGGCGACGGTCTTACATTCACGCTATCTCAAGCTGGCGTTGCTGCATGGGTGCTTCGGTATCGTCTAGCGGGCAAGCAGAGAGAAAAAACAGTTGGTCGATTTCCTGATATTTCCCTTAAGCGTGCAAGGGAATTAGCGACTGAAGATAGAGCGAAAATTCAGCAAGGCATAGATGTCGCACGCGAAAAGCAGATCCAGATCAGAGATTCGAATTCTGCTTGGACGGTTAAAGAGCTTGCGTCTGATTACGAGGCGAAGGTCCTTCCCGGATTAGCCGCTGCTACTATTCTCAGTCGTAAACAGAAAATTCGTGATTACGTGCTTCCATCTATAGGACATTTGGCAGCCAGAGATGTAACTGGCGCTGATGTGGTTCAAATGCTAGAGCGGGTTGCTGATCACTCCCCGAAGTTGGTAAAGCCAGTGCTAAGTGCTGCCAGACTGATATTTGCTCATGGGGTAGCGAAACATGTCGTGTCAGGCCATCCGTGTGCGGGGATTTCGGTAAAGGCAATTGCCGGTCATGATGTTCAGGCAGGGAAAGCTCGGGTGATGCTGTCGGATTCCGAACTTAGGTTTGTACTGACCAAATTGCCAGAGTACGGCAGGGTGAATGAATTGATAATTCGAATTCTCTTGTCCACCGCTCAGCGTATTCAGGCTCTTCTACTTACCGAATGGGATCATATTGATTTCATCAAAAAGACTTGGACGATTCCTCCTGGAGACGGCAGAAAATCCGATCGACAGTTTGTGGTTCCACTATCCGAAGATGTCTTGGGATATTTTGCTGAACTCAAAGTACTTGCAGGATTGTCACGGTTTGTCTTCCCTATTCAGAAGTTGATGAAGGGTAGGGAGGGGGATGCCCCTATGCGCCAGCAGACAATTAATGGGGTATTGAACCGCTTATGTTTAGATTTGGGACCAAAAGTTCGTCCATTTACTCCACATGATCTTCGATCAACCGCTCGAAGCCACTTGGCTGTTTTGGGGGTAAGCGTTGTAGTAGCGGAGCGATGTCTAAATCATTCCTTGGGGGGCTTGTTGGCAGTTTATGACGTCCATGATTATCTGGACGAACGTAGATCAGCGCTACGAATGTGGAGCAACAAATTGGCCGATCTTGAGGTTGTTACAGGGACTTCTACCCTGTGACATCATTAGTAAAAGAACGGCGTGATGGGCAGCTAGCCATGTTTTTTAAGAATCGCTTGCGACCTATTTTGTCGAATTCATGAATTGCTTCGATAACGGAGTCAGTTGATATCAGGTATGTTTAGCAGATTGCCAATTCTGCAGTCTTTGATTTCAGGCGTTTTAAACATTTTTATTGGCGTAAAACTGGCTTATTGGATTTTGATGGTGATTAATGCTGGTCTTACGATAATTGCTGTGATTATAAGAAGTTGGTCCAATAAGCGCCCGGGTCGATGTTTTTATAATTAGATATTTTTTAAATAAGTTCAATGATATTTTTTAGATGGCACTCTGCTCAACGAATGTCTCATCTTCGATATCCGGGGCAAGCAACGAAAGTTGATAAGGTCCTAAAAATTGATGATTCGCTATAACGAAGGCGGCTTTTGAACCTTTTCATCAATATTTTTGTGAGTTCTTTTCTTGAAAGATCGCATAAAAACCTACCTTTAAACGTTTTGTTGTGTAATCCAGAAATTAACCTATTAGAGGCCGCTGTCTCTAAACAGTAAGCTACGTTATTGGTTAAGTTTGTTCCGGTTGCTTCTTTAACTAAGGCGAGCTTTTGTTGGCTGCTCTTTGATGTATTTGCGCCTGATAGTTTCCATACAGTCCCATTGCCTAGGCGAAAAGGTGTCTTATTGGAAAATAAGAAAAGGTCGATGGGGTCACCTAAAAATTTTTGGCGCGCAATAAGGATAGGTTTGTTTTGTTCTTCTGTCTTAGTCGAGTCAATGTTGTTGAGAATTGTTTCCGGCCCATGTGTTACCACTCTCGTGAGTCGCCATCGCGCATACTGTCTAATAAAGTGATCCGAGAGCGCAATTCCATTACGCATTGCAAAAAATGCAAATTTTACCCAAGCAAGTGGAGCATCAGACAGGTTATTGAGAGGTGGCGTTGATTGATTTGATAGTAATTCAATTAGGCGATTAATTTCTATTGGGCTGTCTTTATAAATGCGTGGCATTTTACAGTTTTTATTTTCTGAGTAGGCCGTGATATATCGTTGAATATCTGCGGACGAGATGTTGTTTTTTACGGGCTCACTCCTGTCAGAAAAAAATATATAACTGAGCGCATCACTGCATGTCCATGTTGCGCTATTGAAGTTGATTGCTATGTTCATGAAATTCTCTTGGCGTTGAAAGCGTGCGGTACTGCCACGTTACGGCTAGTTGCTGTGTGATGCCGTAACCTCCTTTCCTCCCGATGTGCGTATAAATTTTGTCAGCGAACAGTGGTTTTTTCAAGAGCCATCCTCCCTTCCTCCCTTAAATATGGGTCGTCTACGAGAGGCTGGCGGACGGTGACAGCATATACATGCAAGCGCAGCGCTTCTTCGAAATGCACAAGCACAGCAACTGTGTTTTCCAAAGTAGTAGCTGACGCCTAACGCAGCGACATGTAGTGCCTGCAATTTGTATTGCAGAGTTCAGATTCATCACATCTAAGTTGGTGGAGCTGTAGTTGTCAAACAACCAAAAAACGCAACACTGCACCAAATTTTCTGCGCGCACATGAAATCGATTTGCTGCGAATTATGCGCAAAAACGCGGGAAAACTGGCGAATACAAAACTGTAAACAAATCGGTGCGATTGTTGATTTCTGTCGCATGCGTGTGTTTCAGATGAGATCTGTGTGGGTGACGAATTTTGCAAACTCTAATTTAATAAAGTTCGTAAGTCGTGAGGTTGTGTTGCAAGAGTGATGTTGAGTGCAAGCTAAGTGCAACCGTAAAAATGAAAGTTATGGTCGCGGTTTGTTACCGTGAAGATGTGCTTGTTGGCAAACAAACCAATGTGACGTCCTTGATATTTGATGTTTTGTCGCTGCAATTAGCGGTGCTGAAAAATACTCAAGTAACTGATACAACCTAATCACTTAATGATTCAACTGGATACTGTAAATAAATTACATCACCATCTACCTTGGTGAGCCAAACAATAAATAGGAAAAATTTGCTATGTCTGATTCAGTTGAAATTGCTATTAAAAATATTTGTCGCACTGATCTCAACAAAATTTCAGAGGCGCTAAAGTCCTCTGGTTTGTCTCTTGTTCCTGGCGGTGGTTTTTTTGCTCTCTCGCCATTGACGGAAGCGCAATACGTAGTAAAAATTGGAAATGTAAAAGGAGGCGATGGTTGTCTGTTAGCAAGTGTCAATGTTCCGGCCTGCACGGTTGGTAATAATGTTCTGATTCAAAATCGCGTCTGGTCGGCATGCCAGTTTGTGGTCGAGATGCTTCGCTATCAACTGACTTCGATTGGTGTCAAATCGTCGATCATCAACAAAATAAAGTTGCAGAATGTAGTTGTCACCGCAGTTACCTTGACCTATCTGTTTCGCTTCGAAAGTCATAAAGAGGCATTGCGTGCGCTGAGTGATCTTTCATTAAATGGCGAGCTGCTTTGGAATTTAAGTTGCAACCCGAAAAAAGAAAAGCCGGTTTACCGCGTTGGCGGTTCTGAAAATTTCACTGCTTATTTTCGTAGCCGGATGTTCAAGATTTCGGCATATGTAAAGAGCGGTCCAACGCCGCGAAGCTTTAGCAAATTCCCCGACGCAAACGTTGAAGAAATTATTTACGCGGAAGGTGAAAAAATTCTGCGCGTCGAGATTAAGTGTTTCGCTGCGCTGCTTGCAAAGAATAATTACTCATCACCTAGTGCATGGAAGAAAGTCGCAGGTGCTAAAAATCCATATCGCTTCGGAATGGAGTTGATCCGTGAGTATTTCAGATTAGATGAGCGGCTTCGTGAGCGACTGCCAAAGCAACGGGATATCGCTACTCTATCGGCATTGGATCGAGATGTTTTGGAATGGCATTTCAGTGGCAATGATGCTCGGCAGTATCCCGGTCTCGCAGGTAATCCAAAAAAACATTCAGCTTTGAAGGGGCGCATTCTGAGCGCGCTTCGGATCGATCTCTCGATTCCGTGGCTAATGCAAAAACGAATTCGCGGCTATCTGTCAGATAAGTTGACCTTCAGCAACCGTTATCGCGTTCCCGATGCATTACAAGATTATTCGTTCTGTCAAAAACAAGTGCGTGCCTTACTGCGCCACTTGGTAAAGCTAACTCCAGTTCAGGAATCCAATCGTAGCTTAGATAACGAAGAGTTGGATTTTGATATCGAGTTCGAGTAATCGATTGTCTCGCGGAAAGTATAAATAAAAGCGAATCAACTTTTGCATTCAATCAGCTGAACGTCGATTGCTTATCGTGCTTTTCTTCATTACTGGACGCGAGCGGCTCGCGTCCTGACTTCTCCGTGCATTGGCCGGAGGGTGAAAAACGGAAACTGTAAATAAAAGGGACATCGGCACATCGTTCGGTGTCTCTTAAGGAAAATATAATGTCTAACTCAACGAATCTCTATCAGCGAGCGCTAGTCAACTTTGATCAATTGCCGGGAAGTGCCTATGTTCGGTTGCCCGTCGTCCTTAGCCTCTTCCCCTGTTCGCGCGCGACCTTCTGGCGCTGGGTAAAAAGTGGGCGTGTACCAGCACCCAAGAAAATGGGTGATCGTATTTCCGTCTGGAGCGTCGATGAGATTCGCCAAACCCTCAAGAAGATTGAAACTGCGGAGTTGGTCAATGGTTCAAGTGCGAACTAGTCTGCTCGTTGTCGATCCAACCCACGATTTTAAAATTTAACGAATACCTAAGTGCGTATGATCATGATCGAGCTTGCCACGCCTTGTGTTGGGTGATGCTAGGTCGATAAAATCGAGGGCTATGACCCGTGCCATCGAACCTGCAACGCCCGGGCTCAATCGATTACGTGCAGCGATTGCGCTGATTCCAATCATAGAGTCAGGACTGGCTGATTCAAAAATTTCTCAGCAGCGAGCTGCGGAAATGACCCGGTTTTGCGAGTGGGCAGCTAATTGTTTCTCTGAGGGTGAGGAAGAGTCAAAGCTGCTTGCCGTACTAACGACAAAGCTTCTTCACTTGAAAAAAGTTATCGCGGCTGGCGCCTAAAATCAGCGAAAAAGCCCCGTCGGCATTAAATTGCCGAGCCTTACGGCACAGTTATAAAACGAGTTCTCGTAACTCTTTGCCCGCTTTGAAGTGCGGCACATATTTGCCAGCCACTGCAACCTTCTCTCCCGTTTTCGGATTCCGCGCGATCCGGGCTGGTCGATAGTTAAGTGCAAATGTCCCAAAGCCACGAATCTCTATCCGTCCCCCTTGGGCGAGCGAAGCGGAGATCGCGCCCAGAATTTCTCTCACGGCCAGATGCGCGTCCTGTTGGACAAGTTGAGGGAAGCGTTCGGCAATAGCGGTGACGAGTTCGGATCGGGTCATCTAGTGATTCTACTGAAATGTTCTTCATTGCCCAATCGACGAGGAGGAGCAACATCGATCGAAAACTTGAAAGGCTTGAAGATGGTGAAGCTGAACTTTTTCAATAAAGACTATTGGGTCGGGTATCACGCGACGCTGGGATACCTAATTTACGATCCACTACTGCAACATGCCGAACAAAAGAATTTGGTGCGCTTGTATATCGTTAAGCAGCGACGTTCATCATCCTTCGACAAAGCAGTAGTCAAAAAGCATCTTAAACGGATCACGGCAACTAGGCTCGATACCTGTCGACGATTGGCCGCACCATATGCCCGTGGGCGTACTCGGCAGCGATCGAGCTATTGTCATTATTGCCTCAGGGATTTGCGGACCACCGATTTCGGGGTTTGTGATCGCTGCGGTTGGATTCAGTGTCCATGTGGTGCCTGCGGTTGTAATCACCGCCCGAAAAAAATCTAGGGCCAGTGAATCACAAAGCTGACCAGAGAGCGTTGATGCCAGCGCTCCAGGCATCTGCTCAGCAGAGCAAGGGGGGCTGCGCCCTTCCAAGCCTTTCCTGAAGGCCTGTATCGCTAGGTCGCTGCCGAGCCATTGGGCGATTCCCAACCTCAATTCTGAAAACTGTAAAGAAATAGAGCCGGTAATCCTGCCGGCAAATTTTTTAGGAAAAAAATGATGGAATTAAATATTGGTCTTGTAAGTGTTTTGGTTGCCTCGGCTGCGAGTAGCGATGACCTCGATGATGTCCTGGTCGGGTGCAAAGTCCTCCATAAAGGCTTCGGTCTCGGGACGGTGCGCTCGATTGACGCAGTAACGAATCGTTGTCAGATTCAGCTGGATCGGCAGAATGTCTTGGTTGAGTGTTCGCTGCGGGAGTTTGCCGGGAAAGGTCGCAATTCGACTATCTATGTGAAGCCTGCGCCTGTCGCTGCGTAAGGTATTGCGGTAACAACTTGAGGCCGTCCGATGGGACGGCCTCATGTTGATTCAGCTTCCGCGACGATGAGAGCTCAAATTGATGAGTTACTCACGATAAGCACTTTTATCGCTAGTTGTGATCTCTCTGTTGATTGTTCACTCGGGGTACGACTACTCGACTCAGTTACCTGCCGTTGGTACCCCGAAGCAGCCAAAGGCCGGATTCGGCACTCAAGAGAGCGTCACGTAAAATGACATCGACCTAGGCTACGATAGTTTCCTAATTCTGTGTCTGCCCCTATGAGAAAATTGTCTGTAGAAAGCAGGATCGGCCGAATCGGCAAACATCTCTCACTGAAATGTAATTGTTCAGGCCGCGAGATCGAACAAGTTCTCGATATAGGCTTTTGAACTGCTACGGGCTCGGCGACGCGTGATTACATCGGCAATGACCTTCTGATCATCTCGGCGGGTTATTTGTGTGTGATGGTGCTGTTGCCGCTCTGTGCGTTCAAAATCGCACAAACTAATGGCGACGGAATTGCCGATATCTATGTTGCCATGAAAAATAATGTGTCGTTCTGTGGTCACGTAATTGCTGACTTCTGGGCCGAACCAGGACCACTCAGCCTGATCGATCAACTCGTGGAAGCTAGCGAAGTACATGAAGCCTGCGCCATTGAAATGAATAGAGGGACAAGGGCAGACCGAGATTGGTGCGTAGCTGTGTGTGGGCCGTGACCAGCGTTGGGCATCAGACTCTTGCCGCAACTCTGGTATGGCGCGGACTTGTTCAGCAAACTGAAAGCCCTCGGCCAGTTCACCGATATTATCAATACCGCTTACCTGGCTTCGGATGGCTGAGCTGTTGATCCCCGTTTTTTCCCGTGCAATGAAAACCGAAAGCATGTCCACAACGGCGCATAGGCCATCATTTACCGAAATTACGTGCTTGCTATAAAACTGCGTTCGGCTGACGCGGGACAGTGTGCTGCAAATTTCCACCAGATCATTTTCAATAACCGAATCAAGCATTGCCTGCCGTAGGCGGATCGAGCGAAAAGCCGGATAGACCCGGCGCAGGCGCGCATCGCGCAATTGCGAAATGACAACGCCTGCAGCTTGTTCGATCAACCTCCAGTGCCTGTCGCCGCACTCGGCCAACAGCCATTTCTCTGAGAGTCCGTTGAGAGAGAGTTGTGGCATGCCGATGCGATATCGCTCACTCAATTGCTGATGGTTGGGTGATACGGCGAACAGGGTGGAATCCTGCATGTCTGGCTCCTGGGAACGGGTTAATCAAACGCTCGGGCGGTCAGGCAGCCGCTTGCTGCGACACTAATGGGTCCATGCCAGTCTCGGCGAGACGCTTCGCCATGACTTGTGCCAGGTACTCCGCATCTTCCGCAATACCGAGGAAACGGCCCGAACCCCAAGTGTGCAACCACGGCAAACCCAAGAAATAGAGACCATTGACAGGCGAAACGCCACGCTCATATTCCGGACGGCCGCGACCATCAAAGGCCGGCAGGTGAATCCAGCTATAGTCGGGACGGAAGCCAATGGCCCAGATGATGGTGGTGATACCGGCGCTGTCACAATCGACGGATAGTGGGTCGGCATCGGTTGCCCAGACTTTCTCGAACGGCGCTTCGATGGGCGCATCAATGCCGGCTTTGGCGACGTACTTGTCGATATCGTTGCGGATACTTACATAGACACTGTCGGCATCGTCCAGATTCTTGGTCAGGTCGGGTAGGAACTCGAGGGTGGTGCCCTTAATATTGTTCATGCTGCCGTAAAGACAAACGCCCTGGTTAGCAAATTTGCGCAAGTCGATTTCGTGCCCGCCATCGCGCCCGCTGAAATAGTGATTGGTCGATTCACGGGCCTTCACACCGAGTGGGTGCGTTTCCACGGTGGTGTTGTAGTAGCCCATGTCCATTAGCCACTCGGTGACTTCGCGGCCGCGATAAACACGCGGGGCGCGCGGCGCCGGACCAACGCAAAGGTGTACCTTGCGTCCGGCCAGATGTAGATCCTCCATTATCTGTACGCCGGATTGACCAGAGCCGACGACCAAGACCTCACCTTCAGGCAGCGATTGCGGATTGCGGTAATCGACAGAATGAATTTGCGTGATGTGCTTGGGTAGGCTGTGGGCGTAAGCTGGCACGATGGGAATGTCGTAGCCACCCGTCGCGACCACAACATGATCGGTTGAAAACTGACCGACGCTGGTCACTACGTCGAACTTGCCATCTAGTGTGCGCGAGACCTGCTGGACGCTGACACCTTCGACGATCGGCGGCGCCTCTTTTTTGGCGAAGGCTTCAACGTAGTCGACGATCTCGTCTTTGAGCATGAAGCCACGGGGCTCTTCGCCCGAGTAGGGAAAATCGGGCAGGCGGCATTGCCAGTTTGGGGTAACCAAGCAGAAGGTATCCCAGCGCTCGACAGCCCAGGAGTGGGCGACCCGTTTTTTCTCGAAAATGATGTGGTCGACGCCCAGTTTTTTCAGAAAGTGGCTGGTAGACAGCCCAGCCTGGCCACCACCGACGATCACAACAGGATAATGGGTGCGGGAAAGCAATTCGGTGGATTGAGGAAAGAGGGTTTTCATGACAACTCCTTGGGGTGGGATTGAAGGCTTTTAGCGGCTGCCGGATTTGAAGGATTGAACGGAGACAACGGCGTCAGGCTGTTCTTCAAATTGACGGGCGTGTTCGTGGATGCGCCCTAATTGATCCATGGCGCTTGAGCAGAAGTAGCCGTACTTCTTCTGGACACGTTCGCTGGCTTCGTTGAGTGCCTGGTCGCAGCGGCCGACGAAGTCCGACAAGGGGTAGGTTTCGCCGGGCTTCAAGAAGTCCCCGATGACCAGCGACGGGGAATAGCAATTTTCTTCAGCGCCGTCGGGCCAACGGATCTGGAAATACATTTCAGGCATAGCGATACTCCTGGGATGGGTAGAAGTGGGAAGTTGAGGCGAGAAAGGCACGGTAGGCATCAAGGTGGTTTTGGGCACAGGAATGCCAGTCGTGCTGGCGAGCGATCTCGCTGCCGCGGACAGCCAGATGGCGGCGCAAACCGGGAAGCAGAGAACGCCCCATGGCGTAGGCAATGGCTTCCGAATCAGTGGGATCAGCCCACAGGCAGTCTTGGCGCCCGAGGAAATCGGTGAAGGGTTTGATGTCGGAGACGACGACTGGCTGGCCGCTGGCCATTGCCTCTATGATCGCCAAGCCAAAACCCTCGACGAGCGATGGAAATACGAGGGTATGGGCTAGGCGATAGAGGGCCGGCATTTCTGCATCGTCGATGATGCCAGCGATGACGATGTCGGCGCCGGTGGCTGGTGGCCGATCGAGTGCTGTGAGCATCTTCACTTGCAGGCCGGCGGTGGCTGCTTCGCCCAGAAATTGCTGCTGGTAGTCGCTGTGATCGAGAAGGCTGGCGCCGCCGGCGATTAGCAGTTGGGCTTCTGGTATTGAGCTGCGCAGGCGAACAAAGGCACGCAGAGTGGCTACGGTATTCTTGCGCGCCTCGATGCCGCCCACTGCCAGGAAGACTGGACCGTCGCCAAGACCAAGACGTTGCCTGAGTAGATCGTCGGCTACCGTTGCTTGGGGTTGGAAACGCTCCAGATTGACCCCGTTACCGACCACCGGCACCTCTCGGCCAAAGCGCGCCGCCAATTTTCCGGCCCAGGTTGGGCTCACGCTCAGGAGCTGGCCAGCCTGACGGATGGAGCGTTCCTCAAGGGTGTCGAGCAGCGGGTCACCGTAGGAATCTTCGAGATGGTGCACGGTGCGCAGGTAACCGGAAATTCGACCGGCTTGTTGCAAGGTAAGAAGGGCGTTGGCTCCGATCCCATCGTGGGCGTGAAAGATATCGAAATCGGCGTGACCTGGGCATTCGAACCAGCGGCTAAAGAGCTCAATGCGGCGCTGAACCAGGGTTCGCAGATTCTTCGATATCACGTCGTCTGGGATCAGACGGACCTGGCAGCGGGGGCTGCGAAAGAGTCGACTACCGGCCCTTGCCGGGGCGTGCACCGTCACGTCGTGGCCGAGTGTGACCAAGGCATCGGCCAGTTCCAGGCAATGCACCACGCCACCCCGTGGGTTGATCGAGTGGGTCAGCAGGGCGATGCGGAGAGCTTTGTCAGTAATCGGCATGATGGCTTCCTATCGCGTGGCGATCAATGCCCATCAGGCGCTCGTTGCCGAGATCCCAAAAGACGCCGTCTTCCTCGCCAGTCGCTCCGTCCAGTGTGACTTCGAGACGTTGGCTAGCATTGAATTTGCCGATCTCGGCAGCAGCCAGACCGCGGGCCTCGAACTGCGCCAGCAAGGGCGCTACGGATGCGGCCGGGCAGGCCAGCAAATAGCCGAAGCTTGGGAAGGAGCGCAGCCATCGTGCCAGATCGATCTCTGCCGGGCGTGGCACCGCCGACAGTTCGAGGCGGGCACCAACACCGGAACACTCCATGAGCATCAGGGTGGTGCCGAGCAGCCCGGCCTGGCTGATATCCTTGGCGGCGTGGGCCAAGCCGGATTCAGCAATGGCCGGCAACAGTGCGAGATCGCCGCGCAGGCGTTCAGCCGGGGCGCTGGTTGCCGCATCCCAGTTATCGAAAGGTTCGCGATAGGCACCGCGCAGGTCGATGACAGCAACCAAGCAGTCACCAGGGCGAGCCGCGAAACTGCTGAGTTGAACCTTGGCTTCACCGAGTATAGCGACGGCCAATTGCCCCTGCTGGCAGCGGGTATTGGTATGGCCACCGACGATCGGCACGCCATAGGTGCGCGCCGCCGCCTGCAGACCTTCCATGAGGGCGGCAGCCTGAGCGTCACCGGCGCTCCACAGGGCATCGACCACAGCAAGTGGACGACCGCCCATGGCGGCAATGTCGCTGAGATTGACCATAACCCCGCACCAGCCGGCAAACCACGCATCGTGTGCGACAAACTCATTGATAAAGCCCTCGATGGCCAGCAGAAGATTGCTGGCGCCGTGGGGGATGACAGCACAGTCGTCGCCGATCCAGGCCTCCTGGGCTGCAAAACCCTGCTTGCCGAGGATACCGATGACACCATTGATGTCCTGCTTGTGAGCAAGACCCTTGTGCTGACGCAGCGACGTGATCAGCGCATCGAGACTCATGACTGACCCCGACGCACTTCGACACACATTGCTTCATCTGCCGCAAAAGCCGGGTAGTGCTGCAAATCGGCTTGCATCAGGTGATGTGGCTGGCCATGCATTGTGATTTCGCGCACGGTCTGCCAGTGCAGGCGGCGGAACAAAGGCACGTTCGGTGCTTGGACCTGGGCGACGAAGCGCTCGCAACCGAGCGTGTTGGCGGTGCGTACGGCGAGCTGGATAAGAGCACCGCCAATCACGCCAACGCGGCGGAACTCGGCGGCAACGGCCAGTCGTGACCCCTGCCAGATGCGGTTTTCGAGTTGATGAATACGTACCGTTCCGACCACCGGCCCCCAGGCCTCACCTTCGGTCTCCGGCAGCGCCGGGCGGGCGACGAGGAGGATAGCGTGGTCGTCTGCCTGATCCCGATCATCGCCGACGAACAGCCCCTGCTCCGTGCAGAAGATGGCGCGGCGCAGCGACATAGCAGCCGTGGCGCCAGCCTCGTCAGCACGCTCGATACGATAATGGCGCGGTAACTGGACGCGTTGCAGCAGTCCGCTGCTTGGGGCGTTCATGCGCGGGCCTCGTAACTGGCAAGGGCTGAACAGGCTCCACATTTGCCGCAACCAGCCTTCATCGTTGCGGCGCTGATGCCGCCGTCGCGCAGCATGCCGGCGAGCGGCGCAAGTACGCCATCCATGAAGTCGGCGCTTGGGGTAGGGTGGCTTTCGAGCGGCGTGCCGGAAATGGGTACGAAAGGCACGACGAAGGGATAGACGCCGAGGTCGATGAGTTTTTCGCAGTGCTCAAGGATGGTTTCCCGGGTGTCACCCAAGCCGGCCAGGATGTAGGTGGATACTTGGCCGCGCCCGAATACCTCGACAGCGGCGGCGAAGGCTTCATCGTAGTAGGCGAGGGAAATACCGGCTTTGCCCGGCATCAGACGCTGGCGCAGAGACGGGGTGAGGACTTCGAGATGCATGCCCAAGGTGTCGACGCCGGCATCCTTGACGCGGCGAAACCAGGCGAAGTCCTCGGGCGGCTCGAACTGAGCCTGCAGAGGGAGGTCGACCGCCGTCCGGATCGCCGAAGCGCTTTCACACATCATCAGCGCTCCGCGATCCGCTGTCGGTGGGGTACCGGTGGTCATCACCATGTGCTTGACGCCATCAAGCAGTACGGCTGCGCGGGCGACTTCGGCCAGTTGCTCTGGCGTCTTGCGCAGGATGGTCCGGCCAGCCGCCAGCGACTGGCCGATGCTGCAGAAATGGCAGGTTTTGGTGCGACTCTGGTAGCGCGTACAAGATTGCAGCACCGTGGTCGCCAATACGTCGGTGCTGTGCAGTGTGGCGATTTGGCTGTACGGAATACCGTCAAGCGTCTGTAGGTTGTAGAAGCGGGCGCGGCGTGCAAATTTGATCTCCGTGATCTTTCGGCCATCACGGCTGATCGTCGCATTGCCTTCTGCATCCGGGCGCGATGCCACATAAGGCGACTGGAAGGCATTGCCAGAGACAATGGGGATCATCACCGGCCGACCATCGAGAATGACGGCCGTATGATCCGAAGGACCGGCGCCGCCGCGGCGGGCTTCGATGCCATGATGCGCACTGTCCAGGCGGAATCCCAATCCTTGCAAATCAGAGATCAGGTGCGGTGCTGGCTGAGCTGTCAGTGACATGGTTTGCTCCTGTTGGGGAAAGGGGAAGGCTGCTGTCAGCTGTATTTCGCATGGGCGTCTTTGCGCCCGTATCTGCGAGCAGTGAAAGCAATTCGGGGCGGGCGTAGTGTCCGACCGAGTCCATCATGCGTTTGCGTTTGTTGATCAGGGCCATGTCCAGGTCGGCGATCAGGATGCCCTCGCCTTCGCGGATCGGTTCGCCCAAGTAATTGCCTTCCGGCGTCACGATGGCAGTGTGGCAGCCGCCGCGCAGGGCACGCTGCAGGCCGGGGTCGGGGGTGATAGAAGCAATCTGCTCGTCGGTCAGCCAGCCCGTCGCATTGACTACGAAACAGCCGGATTCCAAGGCGTGATGACGGATGGTGACGGCAATTTGTTCCGCAAAGATTTCGCCGACCATCGAACCCGGGAACTGGCTGGCATGGATTTCCTCGTGCTGTGCCATCAGGGCGTAACGGGCCAGCGGGTTGTAATGTTCCCAGCAGGCTAACGCGCCGATCCGGCCGATGCCGGTTTCGACGACCTTGAGGCCGCTGCCGTCCCCTTGCCCCCAGACCATGCGCTCGTGATAGGTTGGTGTGATCTTGCGACGCTTGAGGATAATCTCGCCGGTTTCGTCGAAAATCAGTTGCGTGTTGTATAGAGAGCCATGGTCGCGCTCATTGATACCGAGCACGACGACCGCACCGGCTTTCCGTGCTGCCTCGCCTACCGCCCGGGTTACCGGGCCGGGTACAGTGACCGCCCACTCGTAGAGCTTGAGATGGGCAGGCCCCATCTTGACCGGCGGCTCGACGAAGGAAAAGTACGGGTAATAGGGGACGAAAGTTTCCGGAAAAACCACCATCTTGGCGCCCTTTTCTCCAGCCTCAAGGATGGTGCGGCAAACCTTGTCCACCGTTCCCATTGCGGATTCCAGGTCCGGGGCGATTTGTACTGCGGCAACGCGGATTACGCGGTTGGTCGTCATGCTCATCTCCTTTTGCTGGCCGTTACAGCGTCCAACTATTGATGACGAAGGCGTTGTCGCGCTTGTGCAGCAACTGGATATCCATGACGTCGAGCGGGCTGATCGGCCGGATGCCCGGGATCAAAGATGGTTCGCCATGGCCGTACAAAGCTTGCAACGCGAAACGGCAGGCGTAGACCTTGCCGCCTTCCTCGATAAATTTGGCGAGTTGCTTGTTCATGGCTAGGTGGCCCGGGAAGGCTTCGTCACCAATGCGAGGAAATCCGCGTTGCAGGCCCAAGGTGACTCCCGGTCCGTAGAGCAGAATTGAGGTTTCGAAACCCTTGCGGAGCAGGCGGGTGGCCTGGAGCAAATTGACCAGACCAATGGAGCCTTCGAAGGCTACTGTGTGAAAGGTTACGAGCGCCTTCTGGCCGGGCTCGGCCTTAACATCTTCAAAGACCTTTTCTTCGTAGTCGACGAAAAAATCACCAGCGGCATGGGGGGGGAGGGTCACAGCAGGCATGTCAATATCCTTAAAAATTAGGGTTGAATGCGCACTGCGATGAAGAGAGTGGTCTGTGCCAACCTGAAATCTGCTGCAGTGCGCAGAATCAATTTAGCAACAGACGTGCCATCAATTTCACTTAATTGTATGCATGCAATTAAGTGAAATTAAAACATCGGCTTAGCTGTTTTTGTTGAATGGCTGTTAGTGCAAGCTATTGAATTACGTGCATTTTAAATGCACCATTTGCAGTCAAGTGGTTGGTGCATGCGCACCGGCATTGTGCGCATATTGTATGCATACAATAAGTTAACAGGAGTGGTTTTAAGCCACCGCTCCTCCGTGTTCAGACGATTGCGGAATAGATTGCCGGTGGGTGCGACAAAGCGGAACCAACCAGTTCCATCGAGCTTAGTACCTCATCCCGGGTGGCTGCCCCGCCCAGGCAAATGCGCACTGCCTCAACGGCTGTACCGGAAACCAGGAAGGCATCGCTGGTCACGACGCCAATACCGCTGTTGCGCAAATAGGTGGCGAAGCTCACTCGGCTCCAGCCCTCAGGCAAGGGAAGCCATATATGAAACCCTTCCGGTGATGCTTGGTATGGTGTTCCCTGCAAGGCCTGAGCAACAAGAGCCTGACGAGCACGGGACTCATCACGAACAAAATTGAGCAGGCTTGTCGCTGTTCCATCAAAAATCCATTCAGTGGCAATGGCCTGCGACACCGGGGGAACCATGACCGATACTGCCCGCAGAATGGCGCTGATACGGGGTAGCTGACGGGGGCTTGGTAGGGCTAGGTAGGCCACCCGCAGACCCGCGCCAACTGTCTTTGACAAACCGCCGATGTAGTACGTTTGCTCTGGTAGCAGGCTGTAGAAACTGGGCGGCGGATTGTCGAGGAGCAAGCTGTAGGGGTCATCCTCAATAATTGGCACACCGAATCGGCGGGCTACCTCGGCAAGTGCTTCGCGTCGCGCCACGGAAAGGGTAATCGTGGTCGGGTTTTGCAGACTTGGATTGCAATAAAAGGCGGCGGGCCGGTTGTCGCGACAGGCTTGCTCGAATGCTTCAGGCAGCGTTCCCTCGTGGTCGCTGGCCAGGCCAATCATGCTGACACCATGCAGGGCTGCTAGTGCCCGAAAGCCGGGATAAGTAATATTGTCGCAGCAGATCCGCCCGCCGCTTCGATCTAGCAACATGCTCAAAAGCGCGTTGATAACGCTATGAGTCCCCGGGCAAACGAGAATTTTCTCGATATCAACGCTTATGCCGCGCAGCTTCAGCCATTGTTTTGCGGCTTCCTTGTCATCGCTATCGCCACCGAAGGGGTAGTAACGGAGCAAAGAGCCGACATCGGCCGTAGCGTTCCGGATGCCACGGCTCATCATCTCCAGCAACTTGGCATCACCCGGTTCCGGTGGATGGTTCATCGACATATCGACCAGCTTGCGACGCTGGGGGACGTGACGCAACCGGGGACAAGCATCAGCTTTGACAAAGGTGCCCTGGCCGACTCGCGCTTCAAGCAGGCCTCGCCGTTGGGCCTCACCATATGCTCGGCTGATGGTCGTGAAGTTCAGCCCAATTTCCTGAGCCAGTTGGCGCTGTGGTGGAAGTTGAGTGTTAGGTAGCAATCTCCCATCGCGGATATCGTTGGCGATGGCGTCGGCAATGGCTAGATAGGCAGCCTGATCTTTGGCTAACGTTTGCGGAATCCAGCTGAGTGTTTTGGTTGGCATGAGCGGGGCCAGAATTTGGAGTGGCATTAATTGTATGCATACAATCAGGCCGGGTCACCAATGTTTTGGCGCGAATCTCGTAGTAATACAAGGAGGATGCCCGACATCAATCGCTAGGCATTCGCTGGTGTAGCTATAAACAAAGGGCAGGGTCCGCAACCGGCAACCATCGAACCAGGCGTCGGCGACAAAATCCATGCTCCAGATGTCGTTGACTCCTGCCGACGGCTTCTTCGGCAACCGCAAATAGGCCGCCTTGTTCGGCTTTGGCCGACGATGACGAAGCGACAGTCCCGGCAGCCGATAGTAGCGATACACCCGCTTATGATTGTCTTTCCAGTCTTCCCGTCGCAATAACACATCTATCCGTCGGTACCCGATAACGACTAAAGAAATTGGCTTTGTTGGGCAAGGTGTTATGTGGGGGGGCGTTGCAATAGAACCGTCGCACCTTGGTATTGAACGACTCTGTGGAAGCTGTAGGGGAGGAATATATATAGAGTTTGGTAATTTACTTTGTAAGTTGCAAATTCTGATTATTGCTAACGTTAATTTGACGGCCAAATCAATTTTGGCCGGCAGGTAGAAGTTATTTTTGAGTAGGATGTATGGGGAGCATTTATTTAAATATGTGTGTGTACCGATCTCATAGCGCTAAATGGTGGTCGCCCTTTCTTCATCAATTCGACTAGAATGTACGCGTTAATTATTTATAGGTATCGTCATGGATCTCTCTAACATCGCACTCGCTGAATTAAAAGCACTTCTTGC
>Ga0316604_10001812_pt1 | contig 17673 bp, 27 predicted proteins | sample OWC_soil_day20_C_FD_207650 | JGI IMG/M metagenome (GOLD analysis project Ga0316604, IMG submission 207650) | Wetland soil microbial communities from Old Woman Creek delta, Ohio, United States - OWC_soil_day20_CT | ecosystem: Environmental > Terrestrial > Soil > Wetlands | place: USA: Ohio... | reverse complement strand
GCCCATAGCAGTAAGGTATGAAAAGCCGTAATTCACAAATGTTAACACTTATAATCCGGATGCTAGACGTTCAAATCTAATCCATGCAGCCATAAGAAATCCTAGAGCCAAGGGTTATCACTCATAGGGACAGTAATTGAACCGAGGGCAACACCGGTACGGGGTAATAGAGAAGACGCAGCTGTCGATTTTGGCATTTGCGTCTTCTCTATTGCACTAATTAGATAGGCGCTTAAGAGGCCGTCTTAAGATAGTTTTCCAACCCTCTCACTGTTAGCATTGTTGCCTAATGGAACAAAAATGGAATCAACTTTACATACTGTATATTGTTATGCCTATGGTCAGCGGATTGGAGTTGGGTAAGGAAATTCGCCACCTTGACCGCGAGGCACAGATTTTCTACGCCACCACCGAGCCGCAATTTTCCTTGCAGGCCTACGCCGCAAGTCCAATCAACTACCTTGTTAAGCCCATTGAGAAGCAGACGCCGTTTGACACGCTAACCCTCGCATCTCTAAAACAGATCTCGCGGAGGAACAGACCTTTGCCGTCAAAACCGCTGACAGTCTGAGGGTAATCAAGCTGGCAGACATCACTTGCTGTGAATACCGCAGCCACGCCGTCATTTTTAGCCTGACAAACGGTGAGGAAGTGCTCAGCCGAACCGTTCGGGAGAAGTTTTCAGAATACTGCGCGCCAATTTTGAAGGATAGGCATTTTTTACAATACCATACCTCGTTTGGTGATCAATATGCGCCGAATAGAGCGTTTTTCCAAAGACAGTTTTCATTGTACAGCGGCAAAACGATACCCATTGCGGCAAATCAATATTCCGCTGTGCGTGTGATGCATACATGGACTATCTGTTGGGAAAAGGATAAGCCTGCTTCTTCCGGAATTTTTGCGGGCGGCGATTTTCACCACCGACAATGTGCTGCTGATGATGACGCTTTTGCAGCCGAAATATTCCAAGAAAATCACGCTGCTGATGATGCTGGGGATTCTTGCCGCTGATTTGGGCGCGGCATTTACTGCTATCTTAGAGGAAACCTGACCTCACTCTCAAAACTGGATATTGTTCTGTTCGCGGTGCTTTGCTTTGCGGTGCGGCCGCTGTTCAAAGACACCTTCATGCAGTGGCTATTTTCCTATATTACCGTCCAGAACATCAGCGACATCGTGATTATTCTCAGCTTCGACGGCTCAAGGCATGTGCCTTATCCGTCCTACGCCAATTCGCTGTTGCGTGCAATTCTGTTCTACCTCCTTATCGTTGATCTAAACCTCTCTGCGGAATATAATTCATTAATAAAGTCAAATTCATGAGAGAAACAAAGAGTATAATCCGATCTTTACACACTTAATAACCAATGGAGAAATGATGCTTTTCGGACAGAATCATCTGGGGAAGGGTGGCCTTTTAATTTTCCTTGAGAGGTTTTCTGGAGCTAAGATTCACATGGCTAATGAATTTGTCATATGCTGTAACGGCATTCTTTCACCCATAGTATGTAATTATTTCTTAATGAGAATGTTAGTGCAGGTTGATTTTTTGGAGGTGTTCGATAATTGCCTTTTGATAACCTCATAGTTAATGGAGGTTTTGAGACCGGCGTTTTAACTCCATGGACCGGAATTGGAGCAACCGTTACTGCTGTTTTCAGTCATACCGGTCAGTTTTCAGCGCAATTAGCAAATAATTCGTTTATTTCACAAACAGCCCCTGTCACAGCGGGACAAATATTTGAATTTCGTGCATCACTTTCAAGAATTGGGCCATTGCCAGTCCCACAGTGGTGATTCTTATTTCATATTATGATTCAGATTTCAGTTTTCTGGAAACTGGACTTAATTTAACAATCCCCACTGGTCGTATTCCTGACGTTACAACAGAAAACTGGCATGTAGTCTATGAAATGCCATCCGTGATGCCTATCGGAGCAGCCATAGCGATTATTTTTATCGTAAAAATTGCCGAGGCCAGTACTGCAGATGTGCTTGTTGACGACGTTGTGTTGCTTGAATTTGAGGGTGGCACTGTAGGACCGACTGGAGCTACTGGTGCCACGGGTGATTCCGGCGCTACGGGAGCCACCGGACCTACAGGTGCGACGGGCGATACCGGCGCTACGGGAGCCACTGGAGCTACTGGTGCCACGGGTGATTCCGGAGCTACAGGAGCCACTGGACCTACTGCACCGTATATAATAGGAAACTACAAAACAGCCCGATGTAAGGGCATAAATAAAATATGAACTATCACATTACACAGGATACCGCCTAATTGGACAAGATAGGCGGTATTTTTGTATCTGGATAGTGGAACTTCGGGGCAACTTGGCCCGAAGTGGAAAGGAGGGATTGCAAATATCCCACTGGGCTTGATTAAAAATCAGGCCCTTTTTTCATGCCATAAAACAGACAAGGAGGAAAAACGCATGGCAAAAAATGAGCCAAATAAGCCGGACGAAGTAAAAACCGCCCCGGCACAGGAAACCACAGCAGAAGAAAAAAATACGCCAGCTCCCTTGCCGGAGATTGGCGGCGAATTTCCTACCCTAGGAAAGACTGCCAAAGAAACAGCGGCGCTTCCCCATGAGGACGGAGCCGCCCCGGATAAAACCGATAAAGACAAACCGGAAGAACCTACGCCCATTAACATTCCTGCCCCCGGTGATGTAGTGGTTTCCTTGGACAAAATCAATGAGATTGTTTCCGGGAAACAGGCGGCGTTAAAGGAAGCGGAACAGACCGCCCCCGAAAAGCAGGAAATGGAAAAATCATCACCTCCCGAAAAAAAGGCCGAGCCTGAGAAAACCGGCCCAGATAAGGGAAAGGAAAACGAGCCGGAAACGGCTGACAAAAAGCTCAAATCCCGTTCACAAAAAACCACTGAAAAAACGGACAAAAAACCTACCCGCCCTGCTAAGCCGGAAAAGCCCTCAAAGGCCGTAAAACCGGAAAAGCCGGATAAACCGAAACAAGCCGCAGAAATCGGTAGCGGGGCTTCTGCTTCCACGCAAGCTAAGGGACAGGCACAGCAGGAAACACCGCCCCCTGTCCCGGAACAGCCGCTCGAACCGAGGGAAGCCCCCCGCCCCGATGAACAGGAACAGATTGTTTACCTCAATCTTTCCGAACTTTTTGCTTTTAAAGACCATCCATTTCAAGTCCGCAATGATGAAGAAATGGCAGCTATGGTGGAAAGCATCAAGGACAAGGGCGTTACCCAGCCCGCCATTGTGCGCCCCCGTGAAGATGGCGGCTATGAAATCGTATCGGGCCACCGCCGCCAGAAAGCCAGCGAATTAGCCGGATTTACGGATATGCCCTGTATTATCCGAAACATGACGGACGAGCAGGCCATCACGCAGATGGTAGAGGACAACACCAACCAGCGTGAAAATATCCTGCCCAGTGAACGGGCTAAAGCCCTGCAAATGCAGTTGGAAGCTATCAAAAAGCAAGGCGTGCGAACCGGCAACGGACAGCGTTCCAATGAGGTTGTAGCCGAGCGCAACAAAATGACGGTCAAGCAGGTTCAGCGGTATATCAATCTCAATGAGCTGGTGCCCGACCTTGGTATATCAAGCTCAATGAGCTGGTGCCCGACCTTGGTATATCAAGCTCAATGAGCTGGTGCCCGACCTTATGAAAATGGTGGATGAAAAGAAAATCGCGTTCACTCCCGCCGTGGAGCTTGCGTTCATCATGCCAAAAAGTCAGCGGTATATCGCTATCGCCATTGAGGGCCAGCAGTCGGCTCCCTCACTCTCACAGGCACAGCGTATGCGTGACCTTGACCAAAAGAAGCTGTTAAACCCCGATGTGATTGACGGAATCATGTTAGAAGAAAAAAAGGAGGCAGACAAAGTGATTATTTCAAGTCAGGAACTTTCCCAGTATTTCGGCAAGGAGAAAACACCTCGCGAAATGAAGGATACCATTATGAAGCTGCTTGAGGAAAACAAGGCAAAGCTGAAAGAGGTTTCGGCTCCCTAAAAGAAAGCCGAGCAGGAAAAGTAAGCACTTCGGGTCAAGTTGGCCCGAAGTCAGTGTATGCGGGGCTTTGCCCCGCGCCCCAAAGCTCTAAGGATATGAATATATTCCCCGTCGCCGCTTGTTGGGTAGCATAGCCGGGAAAATCGGTCAAGAGTGCGAAGCACCGCCAACGGCGGCTATGCTTTAAGGCAGTCAAGCGACGGGGATATATATTCCTTTGAGCCGCCCCCTTTCCATGAGTGGAAAGGGCGGGGGGATAGGTTGACACATTCAGCGCAACAAGAACGGAGGTGCTTATATAATGAAACGACCTTTAGCATACATTACCGCCGCGTGGTGCGGCAATCACGATACGGACACCAAACAGGCGGCGCAGTATTGCCGGGCAGTCTATGAAGCCGGGTTTTCCCCGGTTTGCCCGACCCTGTATCTTCCGCTTTTTCTCAATGACGCAATCCCGGAGGAACATAAAAGCGGCATTGATATGAGCCGGGATCTCCTGCGCCGCTCTCATGTGCTTGTCGTATGCGGAAGCGATATTGACGAGGACGTGAAAAACGACATTGCCGTTGCCGGGCGGCTGAACATCACGGCAACCACGCTGGACGGGATTCTGACCGTGAAAACGCAGGGACAGGAAAAAGACCATGCTTGAAGCCTTTGTTACCAATCTTGGACGGTATAACGAGGGATATTTGGACGGGGAGCCTTTGAAGCTCCCCGCCACCACCGAGGAAGTGCAGGCTCTTTTGAAGCGTATACATGTGGATGGTGTGCGGTATGAGGAAATTTTCATTACCAATTATGAAACCGGCATTCCCGGCCTGCGTGACTGCTTGGGAGAATATGAAAGCATTGGCGAGTTGAACTATCTGACCTCCATGCTGGACGAGTTTGAGGAATGGGAGGTTGAAAAGTTTGCCGCCGCCGTGGAGTTTGGCGAACACACGAGAAGCGTCAGGGACTTAATCAATCTGGCTCAAAATCTGGATTGCTTTGAGCTTTATTATGGCATTGAGGACGAAGAAGATTTGGGCCGCTTCTATATCGAGGAAATGTGTACGCTGGAAGTGCCGGAGCATTTGGCGAACTATATCGACTACGAGGCATACGGGCGGGATATGAACTTGGACGAGGATGGGCGCTTTGTCAATGGCGGTTATATGGTGAGGACAGGCGATAGCATTATTGAGTATTACAACGGCCGGGACGATTTGCCGGAGGAATACCAGATTTTCGCTTATCCCGAACCGGAAAAATCCATCAAGAAAGCACTGGAAAGCTATGGGAAGATGATAAGTGAAACTGTCACCCATGAGCGCCCCCGGCCTGTAAGCACCGAACGATAACCAACTTCGGGCCAACTTGACCCGAAGTGAGAAAGGAGGTAAAAACCTATGGCAAAAACGAAAACCACCGCCGAACCGATTTTAGAAAATGAGCATGTGAAAGAGCTTTTGGCGATACTGCGGGAAAACAATGCTCCCTCTACGCAGGATTTTCTTGCGGTTCTAAATCAGGTAGTGGCAATGGAAAAACAGCTTGACGCGGCGGTAAAGGAGCTTGTTGCCATGCGTCGGGAACTAAAAACAGCGCAGGAACAAAACCACCCGGTTAAAACCGTGTTGCAAAAGGCGGTCATTTTTATGCAGGGGCAGGTATTGGATTTACGGGATAAGCTGTCAGAGCTAAAGAAAACTGTAATTGAAAGCTGTAAAAGCGCTGTAACCGAATTTAAGGAAAAGGGTATTGCGGCACTGGATAACGCAGCTCGATTCTTCAAGGTGCGCCCCATCTTAGAAGCCATGCGGGATATGCTCACAGAGAATATTCAGTACGATGATAAGGCCATTGCCAAAATTGAAGCCATCAGCACCGAATACCATCAGGCTGGGCGGCACTTAAAAAATATGGGCCGTACCATGCTTGGCAGAGGAGCGTCACAGGAGGTAAAACAGCCCGGCAAGCTGGCGGCGCTCATATCCGCTCCATTCCGTGCGGAGCGTTCCCATTTTTCCAGTATAAAAGGCCATGTAGAAAAATCTTTGAATATGCTGGCACGCTTGGAAGAACGAGCAGCTGAGAAAAAGCCCTCTATCCGGGAAGCCCTTGCCACTCACAATGAAAAAAACGCACAGGCACAAAAGGATGCTCTCACCGCAGAACGGCCCCACCCTGCCAATGCGGAAAGGTAGGCAACTTCGGGTCAAATTGGCCCGAAGTCCTCCCGTCTGTGCGATTGCCCTACCGGGCAGGAAAGGAGGAAATTTATGCAGGAAGATATTGAACGCCGGACGGTTGCCCTATCCGTCAATGCCACAAAGCTGACAGGCCGGACGCTGGCAAAGGTACTGGCGGCAGCACTCCGACAGATACAAAAGGGCCATCAGAAGCGGCAGACCCCGCAGGGCAGACAGAGCGTTAAAAAGCTGATGAACCACGGCGTTTCGACCAACAGCCTTGTTTCAACCGCCAAAAAGGGCGGTTTTTTTGTACCCAAAATCAAAATGAAAATATGGAGGTAATCAGATTATGCAATTTTTTACGAGTGCAGTTAGTACCTTACAGACCCTTGTTGTAGCTCTTGGTGCGGGCCTTTCCGTGTGGGGCGTTATCAACCTTTTGGAAGGTTACGGGTCGGATAATCCGGGTGCGAAATCACAAGGCATTAAACAGCTCATGGCCGGGGGCGGCGTTATCCTCTTGGGGACGACGCTTGTGCCTATGCTTTCCAGCTTGTTTTAAGGTAGGCCGGTATGGATTTTCTCACCGACTGGATTAACGAATGGATAAAAGGTCTGCTGGTTGATGGCATCATGGGCAATTTAAGCGGCCTTTTCGAGAACGTGAACGACCAGATCGGAGAGATTGCAACACAGGTGGGAACTACGCCGGGGAATTGGAACCCTGGCGTATTCTCCCTCATACAATGCCATTTTCCCAATCTATATCGCCAAACTTGAGGTTGCGGATGTCAACACTTCTTAAACCAATGTGTAACGCCAGTAAACATACGGCTTTATCTCTCTTATCAACTAAGCTGTCATGTTCATCCTCCATGATATCCGAAACCATTTCAGGGGTGAGCGTTGTGATGATTTTTTCCACAGGAACACGATATCTCGGAATCGCATAATGTAATGTTTCACAGCAGTTGTAGCCATGCTCCGCCAGAAAAAGTACAAACTTTTTTATCTCGGATGCTTCGCATTGAACACCTTTGGGGCTCCTGTTTTTGAACCTTGGCGATACAAAGTACCCGGCAATGTCAGCGTTCTGAATATCTGAAGCTCTTGTTACGCCTTGGTTTTCCACATACATCAGAAAGCACCTGACGCTTCGTATATAGCGGTTTACTGTCTGCTCACGAAACCCTGACTCAGTGAGAAATACCCGATATGACGGGATAATCCTCAAAAATTCCTCGCTTTCTGGCATTTCTATTTTCTGGCTTAGATAGTGTTTCCATGAAGTTAATGTTCCGGCTTCCTGCTCTGCAAGTAGAATAACGAACCGCCTGTATGCGATCCACTCCACATACGACGCACTGAGCGCGGAAGCCGGGTCATGATTCATACCGTCTACCCATTGCAGGCAAATGTCGCGCTCAAAGGGAATGTCCAGCTTTTTGAGATACTCAACCAACATCTCAGTGATTTTATCGTGTCTTTTCAAGACGGTTTCCGATGTCGTGCCGAGGGTGATGACCGTTTTTCTTGTTTCGCCGGCTAAATGGCGAAATTGTTTTTCATTGAATTTCATTTTTTACCTGTCCCTTCTGTTTTTGATAACACATAGTGCTGTCAAAAGCATACCCGAATTTAAGGACCGGACTGCTAAGAACCTCAGAATTAGACCGACACTTTTCACTTGAAACAAGGGAGCGAGCCTTGGTTTACACGTTTTGTCGGCATTAGAAATCAAGCGGCATTAAAAATGGATTTTGCAAGGCTTCCCGTCTTGAACATGGTGAAGCACAATAGAACCGTATAGCCGATAACTGTCCATACGGCTCCAATGGGGTCGCCGCCTACGGCGATACTCTGCACCAGCTTCGCGTAAATCCCTACGCATACCAAAATCAGTAAGCCTTGAAAGCCTACGGCGCACAAAGATTTCAGATAGTTCTGGCCCATGCCGCCGATTTCCCGGTTGACCAAGGTCGCGATTGGCACAGGGGCTAAACTGGTGAGCAGATAAATTTCAATCATTCTGCCGTACACAATTACAAATACAACAATGTTGATTACCACAACAACTACCCGTATCAGGAAAGATTGCATCCATAAGCCAAGCAAAGGGCCTATTTCCATTGTCATGAGCTGGGTTTCTAAGCTGTCCAGCATATCGGGGCTTACCGCTGTATTTCCTGCAATCACGTCCCCTGCGCTGTTAATGACGCTTTGGGAAACATCAAATACTGCCATCACGATATTGAACGTGTTAGAAAGAAGTAGTACCGCGACAAAGGTTTTGAATATCCACTTGAAGAAAATCCATGTGTCAATGTCGTGCAGATTATTCCGGTCAATGAGTATTTGAATCAGCTCATAGCACATGACAAAGGTAAGCACCAGTCCGGCAATCGGCAAGACAACCGTTTCGGAAAGCCATTCTTTCAGTTAAGCAGTCAAAAACCGGGGTCAACTTACAAATGCCTTTGGATAATGAAACCCAAAATGCCATAATCGACTACGTGCTGAATGAGCGCCGGGACTGCAATACGGACTATATTTTTGTAACCGCCGTTGGAGCTACACAAAAAATAGCCCGCAGACATTTTAGAATCAAATACCGCGCCTCGCGTGAGGAAATCCGCACGAAGGGCTTCATATTTTCAGAAGAACCTTCGCTTCCAGACTTTTGCAGAGCGGAACGCCTTTGGAAATGATTTCTGAGATGCTTGGGCATATCGACAAAGGCTCTGTTCAATGCTACCTTTCAACAGACGATACGAAAATGAAACGCTGTGCGCTGGATCTCTCCCTGATTCCGTATGGAAGGAGGGATTTTTGATGTATGACAGCAAATTCGCTTCGGATATTGAAAATATGCTGACGACATTACACAACTCCGGCTTACAGGTAAAATACATGGATTTTTTCCTGGCCGGGTTTGATAGTTTCTGCAAAGAAAAGTTCCCCGATGCTTCGCTGCTGACATCTGATATTGCAGAAGAATGGATTCATAATACGACATCCAAGTCCATGGCCCATAGATCAAGGCGTGTCTGTACGATGAGACATCTCGGTAAATACCAGCGCATGCTTGGAAAACAGGCGTATTTCCCTGACTATGCCGTCAATTACAGGTATTCGGAAGAACCGCGTCTATTCAGCGATGAACAGCTTACGGAGTTTTTTGAAAAAGTCGATACGCAAATCACAACGACACCGACATTTCCGTATAACGATGTAATCTACCCGGTGATGTTCCGGCTAATCTACTGTTGCGGGCTTCGCGCATCAGAAGCGTGTAACCTGAAAGTGAAGGATGTTGACCTCATACAAGGAACATTGGCTATTTATCGAAGCAAAGGATACCGAGACCGTCTGCTCCATATGAGCGATGACATTCGGGATTTATGCCTGCGTTTCCATCAGTTTTACAGCAAGGTAATCCCGGAGAGAACTTACTTTTTTCAGCCAAGTGCAACATATGATAACCTAAAAAGTTTTCATGTTGGCAAGGTCTTCGGAAGATAATGTTCAGCGGATTTTAAAAAAATATGGCGATGCCGCACGGAACATCAACAGTTCGCTTCCTTCGGTACATCCGCATTTGCTCCGACATTCATATGGGGCGCAATTATACCGCCTCGGCCTCTCTTTGCCGGAAATCGCAAAACTTCTTGGCCATGTAGAAATATCCACAACAGAAATCTACGCGGAAACGGATGTTGAGATGGCGGCGGAAGCATTGAAAAGAATGATAGGTAATCAGCCCTCCAGAAAATGGGATAAACTTTCTGAGGATGACAAATTAAAAATGTTAGGGTTGAAATAATACTATCCGGCCTCTGAAGCTTTCGCTACAGTGTACAACCGACAACGACGTCGACTTCTACCAAGAAGTCGGCGCCGTTGTACATTCCAGTATCGTAAGGTTCTTCAATTACGGTATGCTTCTTATTTCGATTTGATGCTCCGGACTTTTTATCGTTTTTTCGTATATCGCCGCTGTTCCGAAGAATTTTGCGAACCTGCCGAGCCGCGTTCGTTCGTTTAATTGCATTCCTTTTGCTGGCGTATAGCCATATTTCCCCATAACATGCCGTACCATCCACCCCACGTTCCGACGGTGGGGGGCGTTCGCGTCCCCTGCTTCATGATTAAGTGGAAACAGCTTGCAATCGGCGAATTTTTCCTCCAATTCTGCTACCACTCCCGCCAAGGCCGGCAGGCCCATCTGTGTTGCGGACAACATCAAGTTTACATTTTCAGGTCGCGTTAGGAACTCCATAGCCGCCTCGCTGTCTTGATTTTTAGGAATCGAACTGTTTTTAAAAAACTCGCTTGTGATGGTTTTCATATTGGTGCACCCCTTTCATCTATAATGCATACCGCACTATAGTCAGTATATCAGAAAACCTTCAGCGCGTCAATACTATATTGCGTTTTGTCGTATAGATTTTATTGCTTATTTTTGATTGCCGCACTGTACGAACGAATTAGACCAACACTTTTCACTTGAAACAAGGGAGCGAGCCTTTATTTTATCGAATTGTCGGTCTTATTCTTTACGCGGCATTAAAGATGTAATACCGATATCGGTATTACATCTTTGGAGCGCACTGACAACTTCGGGCCAACTTGGCCCGAAGTGAGAAAGGAGAATATCAGAATGATTGCGGCGTATCCGAAAAAACATCCTACAAGTATTATTCTACACAAAGACCGGTGGATATTGGCACGTTTCCCAAAACGGAAAACGGCCCGTTATATCTTGTGAACTTTGATAAGAGGGAAAGTGTGGAACAGGGCCGCTTTCTGGCGTGGGGCTATCTTGTCTATGACGCGCCCCTGACGGAAAAGCAGATAGCGGATTATGAGCTTTGGGCGGCTCCCGGCAATGTCGACAGAAAAGCCCCCATACGGGAACCGGAAGAAAGCAAATCCATTGCCGCCCGACTGGCGGAGGGAGCAAAACAGGCGGCACGGGACAACGCCGCCCATCCTACTCCCGCAAAAGGAACAGAGAAAGACAGGTAATCACTTCGGGCCAAGTTGGCCAGAAGTCACAAAAAGGAGGTTTTTAGAATGGAAAAGGACAACTATTTGAAAAATGCAGAGCTTTCCACGGAACAGAATTACAACATGATTGATGGGATTCCAAATAATTCCCCTCTGCCTGTTGTGCAGACCATGCCAGAGGAAAGGCCGAAAGACCGGGTAAAGGAGCCGCCAGCAAAGCGCAGGAGCCGGGAACGGGAAGAACGGTGAGCCGCCCCAAACAAAGGCGGGGCGTTCCCCTTTATGTTTGGGTGAGTGTGGAAGAATACGCCGCCATTGGAGAACGTATGGCACAGGCCAGAACGCAGAATTTAAGTGCGTATATTCGCAAAATGGCACTCAACGGCTATGTGCTGAATGTTGACCTTACTCCCGTTCGGGAGCTGGTTTCCCTGCAACGCAGATGTTCCAACAATCTGAATCAGGTTGCCATTCATGCCAATACCTACGGCGTTTATCCGTCCGAAATTGCCGCCCTGCAAAAAGATTATACTGAGTTATGGGGCCGGGATTCAGAGGTACTTAAACAGCTTACGGCAATAGTGGAGTTATAAGGAAAGCGGGGAGCGTTGGCACAATGCCGCCGCTCCCCGCTTTTGCTCTATCCTCAATTATTCCTTTACCATATCGGCTATGTAGGCAATGACTTCTTCCGGCGTTGGCTGTTCTCCCTTATGGGGAATGGCTTTCCAGAACGCCTGTGCCTGTGGGTCAGGACTTTTCATTGCTTCCTGTATCGCAATTTCAATTTCTTGGCGCACAGCCCTCTCGCTGATTCCCTTTTGCTTGGCAAGTTTTTTCAGTGCCTTTTTTGCTTTTGCAGTATCCATTGTGTTCTCTTCTTTTCATAGCATGTGCAAGAAGTCTAATTAGATTAATTAGAACTTATTTCTTAATTCTACTTAGTACATACTATATATGTCAATGATGTGGAGTGTTACACAGGAGGGAGGGGCTTTCATGGAGTATGGAACCATTCGTATAAAGCTGGACGAACTGATTGAACGGCAGGGTATCAGTAAAAATAAATTGAGCCATAAAGCTGAAATGCAGCGCACCCAAATTAACAATTACTGCAACAATAATATCACCCGATTGGATATTGATGTTCTGGCCCGGATATGTACGGTGCTGGATTGTGAGATTGGCGACCTGCTGGAATTTGTACCGTCGAACAATAAAAAATAAGAGAAAAAGAACGCAGACGCGATAGCCACTAACGGCTGTCGCGTCTTTTACATAAGCCACTTCGGGCCAACTTGCCCCGAAGTCCCGGGACAAGATCGGTGCGGCCTCGACAACATTGTTGCACCCTGCGTGAAATGGTAAAATATAGGTAGGATACAACAAGAAAGCCACTCAATGAAAGGAGAATTTTTATGAAGTTTATCAAGCTGATATTTAAGATTATCGCCGCGCCGTTTGTGGTTTTGCTGACGATAGTAACACCCATGATTGAATTTGTGCTCTGCTATGCCGCCGCTCTCTTACAGGTAGTTTCCGGGATAGGCGTTCTTATCAGTATTGCCCTGCTGATAAACGGCGAAAAGCTGGGCTTCGGCGTGTTCCTGTTTCTGTCGTTTTTGATTTCTCCCCTTGGGATTCCCGCCATTGCGGAACACCTCATTGACGGACTGCACAGCCTGAATAATTCGCTTCGCTTTTTCATTGTTAGCTAATAGCCGTATAACAGCACTGCCGGGCAACTTCGGGTCAACTTGGCCCGAAGTTGTTTTTTCGAGGAAAGGAGGAAACGGACATGGCAACCACCCGCCTTATGACCCGTCACACGGGAAGCGGCATGACCATTATGGAAACCTTAAAAGACGGCTTTGACTACGGGAAAAATCCAGATAAGACCCGAAACGGCGATTTAATTCTTGCCTATGAATGTGACCCCGCCACCGCTGACGCAGAATTTTTACTCTCCAAAGCAAAGTACAAAGCTATCACAGGCCGGGAGCAAAAACGGGAGAATGATGTGCTGTATTATCAAATTCGGCAGTCGTTCCCGCCCGGCGAAACAGACCCGGAAACCGCTCTTAAAATCAGCTATGACCTTGCCATGCGTTGGACGAAAGGCCGACACGCCTTTTTAGTGGTTTCCCATGCTGACCGTCCCCACCCTCATTGCCATATTTACTACAATTCTACCTCGCTGGACTGCACCCAGAAATTCCGGGATTTTATCGGTTCAGCCCGTGCGGTGCGGCGGCTCTCTGACCGGATATGCTTTGAAAACGGGCTGTCTGTTATCACCAATCCCAAACGCCACAGCAAGGGTAAATTCAAGCATTATGGGGAATGGCTGGGCGGTCATAAGCCGCCCACCTTTCAAGAGAAATTAAAGGCGCAGATTGATATTTGTCTTGCAATGAAGCCACCGGATATGGACACTTTTTTACAAACAATGGCGGCGGCTGGTTATGAAATCAAGCATGGGCGTGGCGGCACAATCAGCTTCCGAGCAGAGGGACAGGAACGCGGTACCCGGCTCCGTGCTTCTACGCTTGGCAAGGGCTACGGGCAGGAGGATATACAAGCGGCGATTGAGGGCAAAGCTGCCCCGCAGGAGAAACGCAAGGTCAATCTGATTGTGGATATTCAATCACGTATGAAATCAGGAAAAGGCCCGGCCTATGAACGCTGGGCAAAAGTATTCAACCTCAAGCAGATGGCGGCGGCGTTACAGTATTTGCAGGAAAACGGCCTGTTGGAATATGCGGATTTGGAGCAAAAGGCCACAGAGCTTACCGACCGTTTCCATACGCTTTCAGACAGCATAAAAGCCACCGAAGCCGCTTTACATATCAATGCGGAGCTAAAGGCAGCGGTGGTACATTATGCGAAAGCCCGGCCTGTGTTTGAGGGATACAAAGCGGCGAAGTACAGCCGGAAATATCTTGCGGAGCATGAAGCGGATATTGCCGCCTACCGGGCGGCACAGGACACGTTCCGGCGATTGCTGTCCGGGGCGAAGCTCCCCAAAATGGATACGCTCAAAACGGACTTTCAGCGGTTATCGGCCGACAAGAAAAAGGCTTACCGGGAGTATCGGGAAACCAAAAAGGCCATGCAGGAAATTATAACGGTGAAAAGTAATATAGACCACCTGCTCGGCCTGACGGACGCGCAGAAAAATAAGGAAATGGAGCGATAGCGAACATGACGCAACATGAGGTGCAACGCACCGACTTCGGGACAACTTGGCCCGAAGTCGCAGGGTTTGGGGAAGGCACTCCCCAACAAGCAATTTTTGAGTTTTCCCGTCAGGGAAAATCTCAAAAATGTGCAAGTGTATTGACACTTGCCCTGCTTGCCGCTTAGTGGCATGGAGGATTTAACCCCTTGCTTGCTGCAACTCACTTTTCACATATGGTATGTTACTATGCTTAATCTGTAGCATACGTTTTGCCCCATTGCTATTAAGAATACATAAGAATATACTCCTCTCATAATTAAAAACAAAGAAAGGAAATACAAATGGATAAAATTATTCATGTTGAAAATTTATACAAAAAATTTAAAGAGATTGAGGCCGTGAAAGGAATTGATTTTTTCATCGAACGCGGTCAGTTGTTTTCTCTACTTGGTTCAAATGGAGCGGGCAAGTCCACTACAATTAACATTCTTTGCACGCTGTTAGCCTATGATGGTGGTTCTGTAATTATGGATAATTTCCAATTAGGAAAGGATGATAAACAGATCAAGTCACATATAGGCGTTGTTTTTCAGGACAGTGTGTTAGACCCACTCCTGACCGTCCGAGAAAATCTGACTGTTAGAGGAAAGTTTTATATCAAGAATAGCGTTTCCGTGAAGCAAGCCGTCCACGAAGCTGCTTTAGCTGTGGGTGCTATGGAATTTATTGAGCGCCCATATGGGAAACTATCCGCAGGACAACGCAGGAGAGTGGATATATCCAGAGCATTAATTCATAAACCGGATATCCTGTTTCTTGATGAGCCAACAACAGGACTTGACCCACAAGCACGAAAAATGGTGTGGGAAGCCATAATACATTTACAACAAGAAAGAGGAATGACCGTTTTTCTAACAACACACTATATGGAAGAAGCCAATTTATCAGATTATATTGTAATGCTGGATCATGGTTCCATTGTGGAAAAAGGAAAGCCGGATGAATTAAAAGCTCGTTATCAAGCACGAACCTTAGATGAAGTTTTTTTGTGCGTGGCTGAAGGGAATGGTAAATTATAATGTTTAATTTAGCTAAACGAAATAGTATAATCTATTTCAGGAATAAAAGATTGGTTCTTACTTCTTTGGTTGGAGCAATGATTGTCATTGTGCTTTATGTGGTTTTTTTGGGAAGTAACTTAAAAGCACATTATAGCCAGTATAATGGATTGTCCCAAATTGATTATCTAATGAATAGTTGGGCAATGGCCGGTCTGATTTCCGTTGTTTCAGTAACAACAACCTTGGGAGCACTAAGTGTAATGCTTTTAGACAGAACTACGAGCCGCAACAAAGACTTTTTATCTTCACCAATTAAGTCATGGACTTTAGGGGCAGGGTACATTCTGAGCACTTATTCCGTTGGGGTGATTATGACTGTCGCAACTCTAATTGCTTCGGAATTTTATATTCTTTGCACCGGAGGTCGGCTCCTATCTTTTAGTAGTCTGATGGGAGCTCTTTTGATTATTATGTTGACAGTCTTAACTGCAAGCGCCATTACCTTTTTTATTGTCAGCTTGATTCGGAATGCAGATATTTTCCCAACGGTTTCTACAATTATAGGAGCTTCTGTTGGGTTTTTAGCTGGCATATATATTCCGATTGGTGATTTCCCTAAAGGGGTGCAAACAGCTATCCAACTGTTTCCGGTTTCCCACGGAGCGCTGCTATTGCGCCAAGTAATGATGGACACTCCGATAAAAACCGTTTTTAACGATGCTTCGGCAGATACACTATCAGCATTTCAGCAACGCATGGGTGTAGTATATTTGCTTGGGAACAATGTAGAGAGCCTTTGGTTGCATATCGCTTATATGCTGGGAACTGCAATCCTGTTTTATGCACTGGCACTCATTATTACATCAAAGAAACGCAAGGAAGTTTAACGTGCCATAAAATTTGCGGTGAGCCGCATTGGAAAGGAGGGCGATAATGTGAAGATTATAATTGAACCACCGGAGGATGGTGAAGAAGAAAAAGTTATCTTTAAATGCCGGGAGCTTAGTAGTGAATTGATGCAACTCATTGCAAAAATCAATACTGAGCAGCAAATGTTAACTGGTTATGATAAAGAGCAAATATATCGTGTTCAACTGTCAGAGGTATACTATTTTGAAGCGGTTGAAAACAGAACTTATATGTATTGCAAAAACAATGTATACGAAATCAAGCAAAAACTGTACCAACTTGAAGAAACTTTTTCTAACAGTGATTTTTTGCGCGTGTCAAAATCGGTGATATTAAACATCTCACAAATTATTTCCATGTCGCCCGCTTTTAACGGAAGATTTGAGGTGCAGTTGAACAACGGAGAAAAGGTTATCATTTCAAGACAGTATGTATCTGATTTTAAGCGTAAACTTGAGATATAGGAGGTGACAAAAAATGTTTAAAGAATGGGCAAAAAGAATTTTGTTTTACTTCTGTGTAATTACAACTGGTATTGTAATATCTGCATTCTTATCTTGTTTACTGTTTGCACCAGATGCTACATTTAATGTATCCTTTTTAGGGCAGATTTTGTTACTTTCTCTGCTAATTTCTTTAATGCCTTTAATTCAATTGGTATTGAAGCCTACCTTAGAGATTAGCAAAAAGCATTGGATACGCCGACAACTTATATTTATGGTGGCTATTATTATTGTTGTCCTTGTTTTCGCATTTCATTTTGGATGGGTTAGCAGAACAAATTGGGTTAATATTGTTTTTGTTTCGGTGTGTGTAATTGGTGTTTACTGGCTAATTCAGTTTTTGCTATATCAAAGTGATAAAAAAGAAGCGGCTCAAATGCTTAAAAAGATTAAACTGTATCAAGAGAAAAGGAAGAAAAATCAACTATGACCTTATTTATAAATGAAGAATATCTTTTAGTAAATAGATAGCTCTGCTCTGCGGTTAATAAAAAAACCGCAGTCTAGCAGGCAATCCTTCATGCCCAAATAAGCAAAGTAGACTGACGGTTTTGAAAAAACAACAAAGCCGTCAGTTTTATTTTGTCAAGGCATGGGGAGCGGTCAACGTATCCTTAAGCCTAATGGCGGTTTTGGAATAGGAGGTTTTTATGTATTCCAAACCGCCGTTCTCTTTTTATGAGGGGCCGCCACCTTACCGTGGCGGCTAAAACTTCATTTTTTTGGGTGGGTGATTCATAACGACAACACTCTCTTCAACGTTAAAAAATACAGCTGAACCCATACTTATTTTAGAGTTTTGTCCAATTGTCATCTTCTCCTTT
>Ga0316604_10001810_pt1 | contig 17679 bp, 13 predicted proteins | sample OWC_soil_day20_C_FD_207650 | JGI IMG/M metagenome (GOLD analysis project Ga0316604, IMG submission 207650) | Wetland soil microbial communities from Old Woman Creek delta, Ohio, United States - OWC_soil_day20_CT | ecosystem: Environmental > Terrestrial > Soil > Wetlands | place: USA: Ohio... | reverse complement strand
GATTTTATTTGTTCATGAACAATTAATTGATATTTATTAGTCATATTCCAAGCCTCACTTTCAGTTTGCTCCACAGGCTGCTCTGATTCATTAGTTTTTCACTGTGTTTGTAGCTAGGAATGCTCCCCAATACGGGAAGATCAAGGTACTGTTTTACATCTTCCGGGGTCCGCACGGTCCGGTTCATGTACTCGTAAATAAAGGCTAGGGCGGTGCCTAAGAATAGCCCCAGAATTATGCCGATAAGGATATTCAGAACGATGCGAGGACTGATCGGCCGGTAGTCCGGCACCGCGGTGTCAATAACCTGGACATCGGTCGGCTCCATGATTTCGCTGATCCGGGCTTCTTCATAGCGCTGAGCCAGCATCAGATAGATTTGCTTGGATACATCGGCTTCTCGGGTCAGCTTGACCAAGACTTGTTCTTTGCTGGGCAATTGACCCATTTCCTGGTCGCTGGCAGCTTTAACCTGATTAATCGCCCCCAACTGGGCCGCAGCCGCCGATAGCTCAGCCTGGTTTTGGACTTTAGCCTGAATCAGGCCTTGGTAAACTGGATTGGCTGACGGGGCCTCGGCATTAAGAACCCGGCTGATTTCCGCACTCAGGCTGGCTTTAGTCTCTTCAATAGCCGCTTTAGTCGCGGTCACCTGGGGATGTTTGTCGGTAAAGTTTTGTCTTAGCGTAACCAGGTTGACTTCCAGTTCGGCCAGTTTACCTTTATATTGCTGAATCAACGGACTGTCGGCGATAACCCCTGGGCTTTGCCCATTCAGTTCGTGGTCAATACTGCCAAGACGCGCCTGAGACGCCGCGATGGCCACGGCATTGTCGGCCGCCATTTGGTCTACCGCCGCATGACGGGCCACCATGGCTTTGGCCTCTTCTTCCGGGACAACGATTTTTTGGTCACGTTTAAAATCTTCTAAGGCGGCTTCATTTTTTTCAAGGTCTTTTTTGGCCTCCGCCAGACGTTCACCAATGAATTGCCGCACCGCCCCTTGTTCAGTCCGGACTAATTCCTGCATTCTTGCGAGGAAAGTATTGACCAGGGTATTAGCAACAAACTGGGCTTCTTCCGGCGACTGAGCCTTTACTCTGACACTAAGAATTTCGGTGTCTTTTACTGCCTGGGTCGTAATGCGTCTTAGCATAGCATTATACGTCGGTAGTTCCTCTTTATCGGCCTGAGTAGTATCAATAACCTTTTCCACTACCGTCCGGCTTTTAAGGATTTCAGCATAAGTAGACATTTGTTCTTTGGTCGCATTAGGATTGCCTAAGACCGTGTCACTTAGCAGGGAAGAGGCTAAGCTCTTCGGTTGTTTTATCCGCAGGGTGGTTTCGGCTTGATAGGTTGGCGGGGTAAGAAAGGTAAGGATTGCCACGAGGATAACTACTACCAGGAAGGTAACCCCGATGATCCGCCAGCGTTTTTTTATTACTCGCACAATATCTTTTAAATCGATGGTCTTGTCGTCCACTGTTTTTCCTCCGTCTCCTTAAGAAAGTGGCTAATTATCGCCAAAATGACTAATATAATAAGCACCTGATAAAAATGGTAAGATATCTTTAGAAAAGTCAATTTTATTATTCGAGGTTAAGTAAACGACATCACCTTCAGCTAAGGTGTAGTTCTGACTCATATCGCCTTTGGCTAAAAGCTTGACTAAGTCTATTTTTATTGGTTTCTCTGACCGTCCGTTCCGCACAATAAAGACCGTCTTTTTCGCCGCGTACATGGTATAGCCATTAGCTGCGCCAATGGCATCCAGAACATTATGGGTTTTCTCCAGTTCATACATGCCGGGATGGTTTACTTCGCCCAATACATAGATCCTGGTTGTCCTAAGTTTGACGAGGTTGACCGTAACTTTGGGATTATTCATATATTCTTGGAGGGCTTGGGTAACACGCTCCGTCAGTTGATGGGTAGTAAGACCGGCGGCCTTGAGCTCTCCCGCCAGCGGCAAGGATATATTGCCGTCCGGCGTCACAAGGTATCCATCCGCCGTATTACTTAACTTGGGGGCCTCGGCGTCTTCCAGTCCCCAAACACTAATACTAACAACATCCCCCGGTCCGAGCCGGTACTCCTCGGCCTGGGCTGCACTCCCGCCGATGATAGCTATACATAATAATGCAAGCACTGCCTTTACGATATGGCGCATTCTCTCCTCCTGTTGTTTACCATTATTTCCTACCGAAATTTCGTTTAAACCATATATTTATATTAATTCCCAGGCTTTAACATATCAAGGATATATTTCCGACGGAATGTGACCAATAACCTCCATTGTTTACATTTTTCGTCACATTATGTCTTATACTTCCATTCGATTAAAGTAAACAAAAAACGCCCCTCACCCCAGGAGCGCTCTACCTTGGTAAAGGGTTTTAATTTGTGCAAATAATATCAATAATCAGAAGGTTAATTTTAAATGCAGTTATATTAAATTTCCATTATTTGTATTATATTTTGGTTATTTCCTTAGTACCATCCCTTACAAGTAAAAAAGAGCGCCCACTCAATGGACACTCTTTTTTACTTGTAATTATTTTACATTTATGGTAAAATAATTACTATTCATATTCGGTTTTAAACATTTTTCAACATTATTCGGTCATTTGGCTTAATCGCTTTCCTAATTCACAATAATCGCCCAAACAAGCGACTAAAAACCCCATTCTTTTTGGTACATTCCTCGATAGGTTGGGGGATAAATGCTTCGCCCCGCAATATTTTGTCGGGAGTGAGGGCGGTGATTTCTTTGGCTTTTTGGGGCCCGGCCAGGCTGGCCAGTTTTGCTGTCGCGCTGTCGAGCCTCGGCCTCCGGCTATTGAAGCCATGGGCATCGGAGCCGAGGCAATGAACCATGTTCCTGGTAACTAATAATTCGGCAAAGCGCCTGACCTTGTCGCCCATTTTCCCCATAAGGCTGGACCCGTTAATCTGCACCAGAATCCCCCGATTGATCCATTCCGCCAACCGCTCAGGATGATGCGATAGTTCAATATTGCGCTCAGGATGGGCTAAAATCGGATAAAAGCCCCTGGTTTGGAGAACAAAGAAAAATTCATCGGTATATTCAGGGATTATATGGGTAGGCAGTTCAACAAGAATATAGTTGCTGTTATTAATACAGTATGGACCCGGCTTCTCTAGATACGCTAAACTATCATAGGCCATGGCCACTTCCGCTCCTGGACATATCCGGATATTCGTACCTTGCTGTTCACTCGCCGCGGCAAGTTTCCGGCATTCTTCAACAACGGTTTCCCACGCTGGCCGATGGGCGTTTTCAATAACATGCGGCGTTGCGACAATAGTTCCCGTGCCACTGGCCACGGCTAGTCCGAGCATTGCTAACGCTGTTTTCTGATCTTTGGCCCCATCATCCATTTCGGGCAGGACATGGCTGTGTAAATCGATCATCCGTAACCATTACAAGAAACTTATCATTCCCTTTAAGATCGGCGCTGACCTTTGATCTTTATAAGTATTGCAGAAGCCTTATAAAGACTTGATTAAATTCTCAAGGTTCTATAATAAGCTCGCACTCTTGGAACGGCTTCCACCTCTTTCGTAAGTGATAAGCCCGGCATGCGCGTCTTTGCACCCGGCTTAATTTCATTGTATATATTTTTTATTATCTATTTATATCTTTTGTTAAATATAATTTCGCTATCCATTTTATTTTCCCTTTTGTATTTCAAAAAATTCCCTGTATCGCCATCATTATACATATTTCCCCTTAATTTCCCCAAAAAACTATTCCTGACAGCCAAAAATTCAAAAAAAAATAAAAGGTACTTTTTAGGTTCGATAAAATGTCTGAAGATTCCTTCCTATTATATATAACAAACGCAGGAGCATCAAGTAAGTAGCAGTTTTACAGTCGCTAACAAAAAAGCTCTATAAGATGTCTTGATAATTGCTAGCTCCATAAAGAATACGCATAATCACAACTTGCGTTTCGGCTTCATTTACCAGGTAAAATATCAAATAATTATCCACGATCAATTTCCGATAACCTCTCGCTTTAAGCGGCTCATTCAGCACATACTGACAAGAAAACGGATACTCTTTCAAGCGCATGATCGCATGTTCTATATGATCTACCAGTTTATCCGCGGCACTAGCCGCAGACAACGTGCCGAAGATATACCCATAATTTTCATCTAAATCGTCTTCGGCCTTGGAGGTAAATTCTAAGCGGTAGTTATACCCTTCCATGTTTTTTTCTCAGCTTCTTAAATACTTCCTCACCCTCTAATAACGGCACGCCATCAACAAGTTGCTTTTCCGCTTCAGCGAGCTTTTTATATACACTAGCCAGAGCCATTTGCCGTTCATAGGTTTCCATACTCATAACAACCAAATCTCCATACCCGTTTTTAGTAATAAAGATCGGCTCTTTCTTTTTATGACATAACTCAGATATTTCGTTGGTATTTCTCAAATCAGTAATCGGTCTAATTTCCGGCATCCATATCACCTCGTTAAATCATTATGACATTATTATAGCATAATGATGATCAAAATAAAGGTGCGGCCGTGAGAAATCGTTCGCCCAAAATAAAAATCACCACTTGCTTAACCCGACCTAAGCAAGTGGTGATTTGCTGTTCTTGAGTATAGTTTAGAAGTACATTTGGACCTGAGCCCGGAAGACGCGTAAATCTTTGGGTAGTGACGCGGATTTAGTAAAGCTGTTGGCCAGCTGGTTGCCGGTCATGTACCACGCGGTAAACACAATATTTCTCAGCGGGACATAATCAAAGCCGACCCTGGTACCTTGAAATGCCACTCTGAAATCGTCGATATCCGGCAATTGATTGTAGGCTAGATCATAGGGAATTTTGCTATAGGTGACAAAGATATCTCCGGATTGTTCAACGTCTTTGTTGGCAACATTATATTGCAACCCGGCCAGATAGCCTCTTACTTTATCCGTATAACCGATGAGATCGGCTTCAGCCGCCGCGGCTTTAAACACAAGATTTTTATTTAAGGCAATATCAGCGCCAATGCCGTAACGATTGTCACGACCAGGGCTGGTTATATCCTCAATCGATTCATAGTTGGCTCGAATATTGGTATTTTTATTTACCGCTGCCACCACTTCGACCGCGCGAATTTCGGCGCGTTGGTAGGTGGTATGGCCCCAATTGAACGTGGTTTTTATTTTATCGCCAATGGTGTATTGACCACCGCTGGTCTTTTCAGCGTAGGTAAGGCCATAGCCCGGCGCGTAACTATGCCGGCCATAGACAAATTGGCCGATTCCCATGGGGCCAGAGGTATAAAGCTGCTCGGCTAAGGTATTCATATCCGGATCAACGCCGGTAAGGGTGTTCAAAGAATTTGTAGTCGTATCTAACAGACGTTTATACTCAGATTCCATCTTAATGACCCAGCCTTCGCTGACATGATAGGTGTATTTAAGATCGATGTTAGCCGATCTTAATTCATCAACTGCGTCGCCATCATAGGTCGAATGTTGATCGGCCTGATAATAACCGTAAGGATATTTGGAATTGTACCGAAAATAGGCGCTACCCTCAATGTCTATTTTCGAGGTTTTAGTTTCTAGGGCGGCCACCCGAACCCCCAGGCCCTCAATTTCGGTTTTGTATTCAACAGACAATTTCTTAATTAAGGCTTTTTCTTCGGCATTGGCTTTGTCTTGTTGGGCCATGGCCCGAGCAATGATTTGAGCAAATTCATAACGGGTCAGGGTTCGATCGCCGTTAAAGGTTCCCGCCGTTTCCCCGTCGATAATGCCGTCAGCCGCTAATTTGCTGACCGCGTTATAGGACCAATGGTCTCTAGGCACATCGATAAACGGATTGGAAGCAAAGGCGGTACAACTAAACACCAGGGTAACAACAACCGCCAGCAGGGTTATTAAACTGCTTTTCATGTTCCTTCTCTCCTTCAGTTAAACTTTTCGTTTGGCTAGCTAGAACAAGAGGTAACTCCAGGTAAAGCGCAGGAACCGGTCATGCCAATTGTCTACGGCTAAAGCGCGCTGAACGATGTATTCACATTGCCACTGAAAGCCCGGATGAACGGTATAGGTTATTTTGAGGTCAACGGCTCTGGTGCCGCGAGTATAGTCGCCCCAGCCGCCTTGTTGGCAAATTACGGAGTTGGCTCCGGCGTGGACATAATCAAATTCAAAATCCCAAGCTCCCGGGATAAAGAAGGCCGCCATCGGAGTAATGACGCCGATTAAATAGCCGGTATTTTTGGTAGCATAGCTGGATTTCCAATAAGCAGATCTAAATTTCCAGGTTTGATCGAGCTTGGTATCAAAGCCTACGGATACCCAATGCCGTGAGGGAATGGGATCTCCCGATGTAACATCATACATACCGCTCCCCACTTGGCCGGGTTTACTCAACGCCTGGTAAGTAGCGGAAAAATTCGAGGTTTTGTTTACGGGAAGGGTTACTTCCGCCGCATGATAGTTGGTCACTGTACCGTCGGATAGTTCCCACGGCGGCATAACCATGGTGGTATGATCCCACCAGCCGGAAGTCAAGGTCAGGATCGGACCGGACGGACCGGGCATGGGGGGTAAGGCAGCCGGTGGTTGGGCCGCCAGTTGTGGCTCGTCATTGCCAGCCGAACCACTGCTTGGCCTATTCCCGCTCGGTGAAGGCGGCGGGCCACCGGGAGGGCCGCTGGGTTTCGCCGGCGCGCCGAAGGTAAGTTGAAGACCCATTATTTGATCGCCAAATACCGTGGCATAGGTGGCGTCATTATAGTCAAATTTGCCGAGTTTAACATCGACCGCACCGATTCTGCCTTTGGCGCAGATGTTTTTGACCTGATCCCGGTTACTTGTTACAAGTGAAGCAGTTTTATGCATATCACGGGTCAATTGCCCCATGACGCTAAAGGTCCAGGTATCATTGATTTTATAGTCAGCAAAGGTATTTAACATATAACCAGGTATGGTATCACCAAACCGTTCCTTGCCCTGCGAGGCCGGCGAATTGGCGATCCAGGAGCGATCATCATATTTTATGACTACCGCCGTGCCGATGTTGATGCGGTCAACTTCTTTTTCCAAGTTGCTTACCCGGACATTGAGATCAGCGAGTTCATCGGAGAATTCAGCTGACAGACGTTTTATGAGTTCCCGGTCGTCAGCACTGGCTTTTTCCGCTTTACCCATGGCTTTAGCTACGGCTTTAGCCATTTCGTATCTGGTTACGGGCTTAGTTCCATTTAGCCGATCAGTAGTATCGCCGGTAATAATCCCATCCTGAGCTAATTTTTTTACTGCATCATAGGCCCAATGGCTTTTAGGAACGTCGACAAAAGGATTGGCGGCGGCAAACGCTGTACCGGCAAATGAGCAGACCAGCAGCAGCGCCAAAACAACAATTAAGCTTTTGTTCATAACTGCCTCCTTAGTTTTACGTTTTCTGGGTGCCGCGTTTTGAGTTTCCGTGTTTCCTCAAAACACTTTGATAATATAAACCATCACCCCCAAATTTTCTTTTAGTTGCTAAGGTAGTTTTTTTAAGATGTATAGTATTCTCCAATCGCGCCATTAACGCACGGCAACGATTGGAGAAGCACCAACCAAATTTTTATTGGGCGATACCGCTCGGGGTAGATTGGCTATTATTTTTCGTGGTTGCTTTAGCAAAGACAGCCGAGCCGATGACCAGTAATACGAAGACTACGCCTACCAGGCTGAATAGGAAGCGCGGGGCATCGTTTCTGGTGATAAGGACAATGATGGAGATAATGAACGGCGATATTAGGCCGGATATGGCGCAAGCGGCATTCATAAAGCCAACGGCAAAGGTCTTATGGGTTTCCGGCACCAAGGCGGTAATATGGTTATTGAAGTAGGGTCCGCACATGGCGTTCATGAAGCCGAAGATTGCCTGTGATACAAAGATCATGGTTAGGCTTTGGGCAAGACCGAGCACGAAGAAGGAGATGGCCCCAATCAGCATCAGGGCTGGTAAGGTGTTGTTTTTAAGGATTTTGTAGATTGGGCCAAAGATCAGGCCGCCGATGAAGCCGCAAATCATCTGGGCTGAAACGATGGAGCCAATGATCATGGGATCGCCAAAGTTTTCATTCATTATAAATATTGGCAATTTTTGGACAACGACAAAGCCAAAGGCGCACTGGCAAACCGCGATAGCAGTCAATATGTAAAACGCCGTACTGTATTTGGGTTTTTGCACTGTTCCCGGTTTAATTTCTTTTATTTCTGGCTTAGCAGTCGGTTTCATTTCCGGCAGGACGTAGAGCTGCAGGGCTAGTACAATTATCGCGAAGCCATATACTGCGAAGGTGTACCGCCAGCTCCACAGGGCTACATAGCCGCCGATAAAGGCCAGCAGAGCACCACCGATACTGCTTACTGCAATGGAAAGACCCATAAGGGTCGCTTTTTCATTACCGTCAAAGAATTCGGCAATAAGTCCCATGGCCAAGGGTGCGCAAATGCCAGCCCCGATACCGATGACTGCCCGCATAAGGATGATGAAGTAGATATTGGTTGCAAAGGCTGGGCCAACGCCGCCGATAATGTAGAGAGCCATCCCCCAGGTAAGGAGTTTCTTTTTGTCCATCTTGATGGACAGGGTGCCGCCAACTAGATTAAATAGAATCATTCCGGCCATTGGCAGTACCATTACCAGACCAATTAAAGCCCCGTCGGCGGTAGGAAATTCTTTAGATAGTTCCCCCAGGACCGGCATTACCAGTTGGCCTGATTCTACCGGAAGCAAACTTAGCAGTAAGATTGTGACCATCAAGGACATTTTTCTGGATCGCTCATTCATAATAATAGCCTCCTTTTTCTTATTTTTGCGGTAGGATAGTCTACGTATTTATCGACCGCCTCCTTTTAGTAGATTTTCACCGGCGATACGTCCGGACGCAAGCGACCAGCCAATGGAGTGACAAGCAGCGCTACACGCATAGGTGTCAGAGTCAGTCCCCCCGATGTCTACTCCGGCGGCGTAGAGTCCGGGAATAGGCTCGTCCTTTTTATCCAGCAGCTGCATCTTGGTATTGACTTTGAGCGGCCCCCTGGTTACGAGCATGGCTAAGGTACTTTTGGCTGCATAGAACGGCCCGGTACGAAATGCGGTAAGGGTTTTAGGGCGCTTTAGGAACATAGCATCGTAGTTGTTATCGCAGAAGCCGTTGTATTCTTCGATAGTGTTATTTAAAACTGCCGGATCGGCTCCCATCCATTCAGCAATTCCGTCCCAAGTGTCAGCAACTTTGATTCGCCCGGCTTCAATTTGCTCCTGAAGTTCTTTTTCTACGCCTGCAAAGAGCGGCAGGCCGCGGAGAAAGTCCGGCAGGATGTCAAAGTCCGGGCCTTCGGTAAGAAACTTTTTTTTCTGGCCTTCATCGAATATGATGTAGAAGGTTTTATTTTTTAGCCGGTAAATGCTGTTGGTGGCGTTCATTTTGGCTTCATCGGCAAAGCGTTCGCCTTGAGGGGTAACCCAGACTACGCCCGGATTCATGTCATTGTTGAGTAGGTTGGTCAGCGGGGATGCCGGATTTTTGAGCCACGGCATCCGGTTCATTTCCCATTCAAAGGCCACGGTGCCGTCGGAGGCCGCGCCTGCATCAAAGGCCATTTTGATACCATCGCCAGTGTGTAATAAGCCCATAATACAAACGTCGTCGTAGATATTTTCATCGGCGTAGTTGAAGTATTTGTTCATTAGTTCTTGGCTGCCGATAAAGCCACCGGTGGAAATTAAGGTGCTATTGGCATTGATCTGGATGGTATTGCCGTCTTTGGTTTCTGCCAGAACGCCGGTAGCCCGCCCGGTTTCATTTTTTAGTATTTTTTTTGCTGAGGTTTCACAAAGGATTTCAACTCCGGCATTTTTACAGGCTTTGGTTAATACGCGGGCCAGTTTGCCGCGCATATCATCGGGGGAGGGTATTAAATCTTCCGGAGTCATTAGGGTTTTTAGCCAATCAGAGTTGGTTTCAAATTTGTTTACCAGGGCACGGATAAGCCGGGCATCGCCCCGCCAATGATTCCACTCCATTGCACAGTTGAAGTTGGCATCAGCGCGAACGCGCGGATCCGGACTAAGCCGCGGGTCACCTTTTTTAACCCGGTTATCATCCATACAGGCAAAGCGTGGTATTCCATCAGCATCATTTAAAGGCAGCGGGGGAAATATGGCATTGCCCCCCGGGGCACTGAGCTTTTCCAGAACGATGATTCGACCTGCGCCGTTACTTTTCGCGGTTATGGCGGCGGACATTCCGCCTGCGCCACAGCCTACTATTACAATATCAGCATCAAATACTTTAGCTGGTTTTTGTGTACCTGGATTCATCTTGCAATACCTCCATTTGTATATAGCTTTACATTATTTACTATATTGCTTTTTTATGGTACTTTTTAACATTTCATTCTAATATTACTTTTATTTATTCTTTTTGTTAATTCCATATTTTGTAATGGAGTATTTCATTTTTTGTATCAATTTGGAAATTTTATTTGCGGTTTATTTATTGTTAATTTATTCCATAGGCAGTATAATAATTTTAAAATTCGCTATTTTCTGGAGATTGTTGCATGGATACAGAATTATTGCGCTACTTTGTAGCGGTTGCAGAGCATCTGAATTTTTCTGAAGCAGCCAAGCAGTTATATCTGACTCCGCCAACGCTTGGCCGGCATATTGCTCAACTTGAGCAGCAATTAAAGGTTCCTCTTTTTGTCCGCAATACCAGAAATGTTAAATTAACGACGGCTGGGGTAACTTTTCGCGAGGAAGCCCGCGATATTCTCGTCCGCACCGAGGCGGCTATCAACCGAACCCGTCAATTTACTGATGATGTTACCGGTATTCTATATGTCGGGTTTATGAGTCCTTTTGAGAAGCGTGAGCTGCCTTCTTTGATTAGGCTGTTTCACCAACGCTACCCCAAGGCAGTTATCCGTTTTGACAGTTTTGGCCGCCGCTCGCTGAGCGAGGCCTTGTTGATTGGCAAATTGGATATGGCATTTACTATGCTGTCAGATTTTGAACAGATGACCGATCTTTCCTGGCGACGCAAAAGTTGTTCTTCTCCCCCAGGTGTGATACTCCCACCCAATCATTGTCTTGCCGGACAGACTTCAATCAGGCTTTCTGATTTAGCCAATGAAGGGTTTGTGACTTTACCCCAATCGGAATATGCTACGGAGTTTGATGTTCTGCAGCGAATGTGCAAGGCAGCTGGCTTTAATCCGAGGATTGTCGCCCAGGCGCATTGTTTGGACACGTTATTTTTGATGGTGGAAACAGGTATTGGGATTACTATTTATCCTGATTTGTCGGATGTCTATGATAATATTGCTGTGAAATTTGTTCCCCTGGAAGACGACTTAGCTATCGACAATGATAATATTATTGCTTGGCGGACAACTAATTGTAATCCTCTGATTCCGTTGTTTCTCGATGTGTTTTGTCAAGAACGGGTCTAAGAATTAGCTGATCACAAATAGGCTGTGCAAACACGCTGGTGCGAGTGCAGTAGTTTGCCCTTAGCCTTGGTTACTATTTGTTCCGGCAACCAAGGCTAAGAGTCGTAACTTTTTTATCTTACCGCTTACCTTGGTTTGAGGCATTTTCACCGGCAATCCGCCCCGATGCGAGTGACCAGCCAATGGAGTGACATGCGGCGCTACAAGCATAGGTATCAGAGTCGGTGCCCCCGATATCTACTCCGGCGGCATAGAAGCCAGAAATAGGATCGTCTTTTTTATCGACCAACTGCATTTTACTGGTTACTTTAAGCGGGCCGCGGGTTACAAGCATCGCTAAGGTACTTTTTGCCGCGTAGAATGGGCCGGTACGGAATGCGTTTAGAACATTGGGCCGTTTTAGAAACAGGTCGTCGTGGCCTTGGTCACAGAAACCGTTATATTGTTCAACGGTGTTGTTTAAAACTTCAGGGTCACAGCCTATCCATTCCGCAATTTCAGTCCAGTTGTCAGCCGTTTTGATTCTTCCGGCCTTAATTTGAGCCTGAAGTTCGTCTTCTACGCCTTGAAACAGTGGTATGCCCCGCAGTATATCCGGCAACAAGCTGTAATCCGGACCTTCGGTAAGAATTCTGGTTTTCTGGCCTTCATCAAACAGGATGTAGAAGGTTTTATTTTTGAGACGATATATACTGTTGGTGGCATTCATTTTTGCTTCATCGGCAAAACGTTCGCCCTGCGGGGTAACCCACATAATACCGGGGTTTATATCATTATTGAGCAAGTTGGTCAAGGGTGATGCCGGATTCTTCAGCCACGGCATCCGGTTCATTTCCCATTCAAAGGCCACGGTGCCATCGGACGCAGCGCCGGCTTCAAAGGCCATTTTTATGCCATCACCGGTATGCAATAAGCCCATAATGCAAACGTCGTCATAGATATTGTCATCCGCGTAGTTAAAGTATTTGTTCATTAGTTCTTGGCTGCCGATAAACCCTCCGGTGGAGATGATTACGCTATTGCCATTGATTTGGATGGTCTTGCCGTCCTTGGTTTCGGCAAGCACTCCAGTAACTCGTCCGGTTGCATCTTTTAATACTTTTTTCGCCGGAGTTTCGCAAAGAATTTCGGCCCCGGCATTTTTACAGGCCTTGGTTAATACTCGGGCCAGCTTACCACGCATATCTTCAGGCGAAGGAATTAAATCTTCCGGCAGCATGATGGATTTAAGCCAATCGGAGTTTGTTTCGAATTTATCTACCAGGGCACGGATAATCCGAGCATCGCCCCGCCAATGATTCCATTCCATAGCACAGTTAAAATTAGCATCGGCTCGGACTCTCGGATCAGGGCTAAGCCGAGGATCATCAGCTTTTACCCGGTTATCATCCATACAGGCAAACCGTGGTATTCCGTCATCATCATTTAGCGGCAGCGGCGGAAATATCGCATTTCCCCCCGGGGCCTTTAGTTTTTCGAGAACGATTACTCGCCCTGCACCATTGCTTTTTGCCGCGATCGCCGCAGCCATCCCGCCTGCGCCACCACCTACTATTACAATATCAGCTTCTAATATTTCAGCCGGTTTTTGTGCACATGTACTCATTATTATTAAAACCTCCATTTTGATATTTTTCGGTTGGATAATTCCAACTTTTCGAAATTATAGGAATCTTTGTGCTTGGTTTTAATAATAATCATATTTTCCAGTTTTGTTAATTTCTTATTTCGCGAAAGATTATTTCATTTTTTGCATCAATATTTGTTATGATTTTTCATTGTATAACATCTTATTTGTAGCAATATTGCATTTTTTAGCATTTTGAATCTACAAAATAAACTTTTTGGTATTGCTAAATTGATGTTTTATTTTAGATTATTTCATTTATTGTATAAATTGTCAACTTTTACCTTGTGGTTATGTATCATAGTTTTTTATTCAATATAAAAAACAGTTTGGTATCACGCTACGCTAAATCATTTTTCGACTGTTACTCACCCCCTTCTTGCTTATTGCCAGAATAATGCCAAAGTTGTATAATTGTACTAAAATTCGTTATTTTATGGAGATTTTTTGTATGGATACAGAATTATTGCGTTACTTCGTAGCTGCTGCGGAGCATCTAAATTTTTCTGAAGCAGCCAAACAATTGTATCTGACTCCGCCAACGCTTTGCCGTCACATTGCTCAATTAGAACAACAACTTGATGTTCAGTTATTTATCCGTACTACCCGCAATGTTAAATTAACCGCGGCCGGTGTAACTTTTCGTGATGAAGCGCGCGATATAATGGTTCGAACCGAGGCAGCAATAAATAAAACTCGCCAGACTGCCGGTGAGGTTACGGGTGTTCTCCATATTGGCTTTATGAGTCCTTTTGAAAAACGCGAACTACCGTCCTTAATAAAAAAGTTTCGCCAAAATTATCCTAAATCTATTATCAGGTTTGATAGTTTTGGTCGCCGCTCCTTAAATGAGGCGTTGTTTATCGGAAAATTAGATGTTGCGTTCACAATGCTCTCCGATTATGAGCATCTAGCTGATCTCTCCTGGAAACCCAGTAATTATGCCTCAGCCCCAGGGGTAATACTTCCCAAAGATCATCGTCTTGCCGGGGAAACCTCCGTAAAACTTTCTGATTTAGCTGACGAATGTTTTGTGACTTTACCCCGTTCCGAATATACCATGGAATTTGACGGCATGCAGCGAATGTGCAAAGCTTCCGGCTTTACCCAAAAAGTTGTTGCCCAGGCTCATTCATTGGATACTTTACTCTTAATGGTTGAAACGGGTATTGGTATTACCATTTATCCTGATCTATCCGATATTTATCAAAATCTTAGTGTCAAATTTGTTCCCCTGGAGGATAACTTAGCTATAGAATCCGATAATGTTGTGGCGTGGAAGACAACCAACTCGAATCCACTTATTCCACTATTTCTCGATGTACTTTGCCAAGAAAATGTCCTTACAAAATAAATAATGAAAGCTAAAATCCGCGATATAAATTCGCGGATTTTAGCTTTATACAATATAAAATAAAAATTTTAATAAACCTCTTTCCTTATTTGAATTTTTGACTATAATAGAAATGTTGACTAAAATTCTATTGGAGGTAGATAAGTGAAAAGACATCTCTCTATAATCGGCGCACCAGTTTGGTTAGGCCAGCCTCACTACGGTACTCAGTTCGGTCCTGATGCCCTGCGTTCTGCCGGTCTTACCCAACTCTTACAGTCGCTGTATAATAAAGTAATTGATCTAGGCAACATCCACATACCGCAAAATCCAACTACTTTAGCCACTACTAATCCCTGCCTGAGACATCTAGGGCAAGTTCGCTCCAGTTCCGAGTTATTAGCCGAAAAGGTCTCGGCGACGGTATTGAGCGGTAGTTTTCCCCTTGTTTTAGGCGGCGACCACAGTATTGCGTTAGGATCTTTGAGCGGTATTGCCAAACACTATAAAAACTTGGGGGTTATCTGGTATGACGCCCATGCTGATATAAATACCCCGGAAACCTCGCCTTCGGGCAATATTCATGGTATGCCCCTGGCCGCAAGTATGGGCTTAGGCCATAAAAGTCTTACCCAGCTTAGCGGATATTTTCCTAAAGTAAAACCCGAAAATATCGTAATTATCGGCGCTCGGGACATTGATCCGGGGGAAATAGCTTTAATCAAAGAAAAAAATATCAAGGTTTTCACCTCACAAGAGATGTTGAAGCGCGGCGCAAGCACTGTTATGAAGGAAGCAATTTCTTATCTGAAACCGAAATGCGACGGTATTCATTTAAGTTTCGACTTGGATGTTATCGACCCCAAGGAAGCCCCAGGTGTGGGAACACCGGTCGCCCACGGTCTGGAGTTTTCTCGAGTCTTGGAATCGTTTGAGCTTTTATTCCAGCATAAAATTATCACTTCCGCTGATTTTGTAGAAATTAATCCCCTACTTGACCAAGATAATGAAACTGTGGCGCTGACCTTGGAACTAATCCAGATGCTACTAGGCGGTAAAGCTGTTTGCCCGGCAATTTTCGGCAGCGACACGAAAGACCAAAAACTCTACAGCGCCTAACATTGAAAAAGAGACTGACGACCAGTTTTGGTCGTCAGCCTCTTTTTTATAACCTCACTACTTCTACTCTTGCTTGGTTAACGCGGCCTTTAATAAATCGCCCAGGCTATTTCCAATGTTCTCATTATCGCTGTACTGAGCTATCAGCTTTTGGTTAATCCGGCTGGCATTTTTAGAGGTTCTGAGGGTACCAAAGGGATTTTCTTTTTCCGGCTGGCGATGGCCGCACGAGCGGTCAGGACAAGCTAACATCTTGCCCCGTTTGCCATTTACCAGCAACATAAATTTACCGCATAACGGACACTTAACCTTGGTGATATTATCCGCTTTATATTCTGTAGTATCGGCAAGCGTTGTTTTAATTAACCCAATAGTGTAGGCGCGAATATCAGCCATAAACTCCGCCTTTTTAGCTTGACCTTGGGCAATATCCGTCAGTACCATTTCCCATTCGGCAGTTAATTCCGGGGTTTTAAGCTCTTTCGCCACCAAACTAATAAGTTGCTTACCTTTGGAAGTAGGAACCAACTCTTTGCCATGACGCTCAATATAACTAGCATGAATTAATTTTTCGATAATCTCAGCCCGGGTGGCTACTGTTCCTAAGCCGCCCTTTTTGATTGACTCGCGCAGTTCTTCATCTTCGATAAATTTTCCCGGACTTTCCATCGCGCTAAGCAATGACGCTTCGTTATACCGGGCCGGAGGCTTGGTTTTTGCTTTATTTAATTTAGCGCTGTCTAGGTTGACCTTATCCCCACGACGATATAATTTAAGACTTTGTTCCGGCAACGCATCCAGCTTTGCTTCTGCCAAATCTATTTGCCTGGTAGTTATCGCCCGCCAACCCTGATCGATAACTACTTTACCTACCGAATAAAATTTTTCTTCATTAATATTAGTGACCATAGTTATCTGCTGATACCGATGCGGGGGATATAGTACAGCTATAAACTGTCTGACAATAAGATCATAGAGTTTTTTCTCGTCGACATTAAGCACTGCCAGATTTAGCGGTTGGTCAGTAGGAATAATCGCATGATGATCTGACACTTTACTGTTATCAACAAATCGTTTGGTTACATTTAGTGGCTTTTCCAACAGCGGCTTGACCATTTGCGCGTACGAACCGACTCCGATACTTTTCAACCTGGCTGGCAAAGTCGGCACAATATCGGTAGAAATATAGCGAGAATCGGTGCGCGGATAAGTTACGAGTTTGTGATGTTCATAAAGCCCCTGCAACACCGACAGCGTCTTTTGGGCCGAAAAGCCAAGCCGCTTGTTCGCGTCCCGCTGTAATTCCGTTAAGTGATACGCCAAAGGCTGCGGTTCGGTCTTAGCTTCGGTACGGACATCTTCAACAACTCCAGTGTGCCCCGTCACTTTCTCCACTACGGCGTTAGCTTTAGCCTGATCAAACAACCGGCTGTTCCCCCCGGCATCGCGCCAATCAGCAAAATAGTCGCCGCATTTTACGCGTATTGTCCAATAATCTTTAGGCACAAACTTATGAATTTCTTCTTCCCGGCTCACAATCATGCCTAACGTCGGTGTCTGAACCCGGCCAGCATTCAGTTGGGCATTAAATTTACACGTTAACGCCCTGGTAACATTAAGTCCCACCAGCCAATCCGCCTCGGCCCGGCAAACCGCCGCCTCATATAAATTATTATAATTAATTCCCGGTTTCAAAGTTTTAAAGCCGTCACGAATCGCGCCATCAGTTTGCGATGAAATCCATAACCGTTTGAACGGTTTTTTCCATTTGGCAGCCGCCATTATCCACCGCGCAACCAATTCGCCTTCGCGTCCCGCATCAGTGGCAATAATCAATTCTTTAATATCTGACCGTTTCATTAATTGGTTTATCGCATGAAATTGGTGCGCAGTTTTTTTGATTACTTTCAGTTCCAAGTCCTGGGGCAGCATTGGCAAATCTTCCAACCGCCACTCCTTATACTTTTTATCATAGTCTTCCGGTTCCGCCAGCGTAACCAAATGGCCTAGCGCCCAAGTCACTACATAAGACGGACCTTCCATAAAACTTTTATTTTTGGTAGTACATTTTAAAACACGGGCAATTTCCCGGGCCACACT
>Ga0316604_10001808_pt1 | contig 17685 bp, 15 predicted proteins | sample OWC_soil_day20_C_FD_207650 | JGI IMG/M metagenome (GOLD analysis project Ga0316604, IMG submission 207650) | Wetland soil microbial communities from Old Woman Creek delta, Ohio, United States - OWC_soil_day20_CT | ecosystem: Environmental > Terrestrial > Soil > Wetlands | place: USA: Ohio... | reverse complement strand
ACAACTAGCTTAGTCAAAACAAGAACAGAATTTGAAAAAACGGAAATACTAGCCGCACTTGTTTTACTGTTAAAAGACAAAATGAACACGCTCCTTCTTAATATTAAAAAAGCCTGTGGAACTAATTACTAGTCCCACAGGCTTTACCTGCTGCTTAATAGCCCAGCGAATCCGAAAAACGGACGCCTGATGCAATATTATATTGACATTAATATACCATATAATTCTATACTATGCAATACATTTCCGCCGACTAACTTTCCCGCTAATAACTGAACGTCTCGCTAAACGTATAATACGGTTCCGGCGGCCTCGGCACATTCCGTTCCACCTTCGTCGAAGAATACTCCTGATAAAACTCCGCTTCGCTGTCCAGCTTCGGCATAATCGCTAACAATTCCGGCGGCGGCCCGTCCTTTTCCGTATCCACCAGATTGACACCGTCAGGGGTTGCTTCCTTATCCTTCGGCCATTTTTCCCCTATGCCAAACTGAAAATCCGTGCCTACAAACAGGTGCCATATCTTCCAGTGTCCATCCTCTTTGACAAAATCAATCCCATACCGTTCCCATATCCAACGCCCGCTCGGCTTCCCGGTTGTTGTAGAGACGCTCGCCAAAACCCCCGGCGTATACCACATGCCTTTCGCGGTCTTCCCGTCGCCCGCGATCTCAATACAAGCCGTGGTAAGCGTATGTACTAAAAGGTCTCCCACTCCAATATTCTCCGGCACGTTCTTAATATCGGGACGAACTCTATTAATCAGCTCCAGTTGGAGTTTACTCGCTTTATCATGAAACACACTATAATTATTCATAATCGATTTCATGCCGATCATTTTCCCGCGATTCATGGTAAAGGTGGCCGTTTCGGTATAAGGAGCTTTCGTAACCCAAATATCCTTAAGCTCTTCCGTGTTCGTGCCTTGCGTATGATAGTACTCATGTCGGCTCATTACATTTTGTATTTCCAGGTAATCTAAGGCCCGCTGCGCCATTTCTTCCGCCGTCAGTTTCTTCTCCCGCGGTCCGGCGACGCACAACGAAGTACTGAATACTAATACCAAACCTACCACAAGGGCTAGTAACCAGTTGTTTTTCCTTCTCACGATCTTACCTCCCTAATTTTCAATAGTATCCTTAATTTTTAATAATAACTTGGCTTTTCATATTAGAAATACAGTTCAATCTGTCCCCGGTACACTTTTTTCTCACTCCGGCCCGTGTCGGCGTCTTTCCCGGTCATGTACCAGGCCGTCAGTTTGGAATTCAGCATGGGAACATAGTCGAGCCCTACCCGTACGCCTTTGAAGTTAATATCAAGAATGCGGTCTTCGCTGTCCATGTCGGTATAGTAGACGGCATTGGTCGGCGTTTTCCGGTAATTGACAAACCAATCGCTGGAACCAACGTCCTTACTGTTTGCCTCGTCGTACTGCAGCTGAGCAAAATACGCTTTGTTGTTGCTTTCCTTATCCGACTTAGCAACCGCCGCGGTGAAGGCCACATCCTTGGCCGCTTGGGTATCAAAGCCAACGGTATAGTATTTATTCAGCGCTCCGCTTACGTCGATTTGCTGCCAGGCGGCTTTTACCTTTGTGTCTGGAGACATACCCCAGGCGACTTCCACGCCTTTATAGCCATCCGCCGCATCGGTATTACTGGCTGAGAGCGTGGTTTTTAGTACTTTCCCGAAGGTGGCTTCTGCCCCTACCACCCGGCTGTCAAATACCAGTCCATAGGCGGGTTTACAGGTATATCTCCCCACCTTTACGCTTGCCCCGACGATTGACCCCGTGGCATAGAGTTGTTCGGTTTGCGAATTGATCGCCGAGTTATCTGCTATAGCGTTATCCCCGGCGGAATCTCCCGCGCTGGGATTATTAAATTTCCTTTGGTATTCATTTTCGACGATCATAGCCCAGTCGGGATTTACTTTGTATGTAAAGTTCAAATCGAGATTGACATGCTTATCATCATAGGTGTCTCCGTCCGGCTGTACATCGGCCCGGAAACGCGCCGTCCCCGTAAACTGCAGTGCGTCAGCTTTATCTTCCAACGCTTTTACCCGAACTCCGAGACCTTCCAGTTCCTGTTTGTATTCGGCAACCAGCTTATGAATTAATACCTGTTGCTCTTGGGTGGCCTTTTCTTCTTTTGCCAGTGCCTTGGAGACCATCACCGCAAATTCGTAGCGAGTCAAGAGCTTGTCCCCCTGAAAGGTGCCGTTGTCCTCTCCTTCCAGGATTCCTTCGGCGGCCAGTTTATTCACGGCGGCATACGACCAATGCCGGGCCGGAACATCGGCAAAAGGTTTCGCCGCAAAGACACTGCCTGTCATACTTATTACCCATATAAACGCCAACAGTACAAGGAAACTGTTTTTCATACTCATCTCCCCTTCCCAATGAATCTTGTTTCTCGGTTTAAAAGAAGTAACTAATGTCGAAACTAAAGAAATTATCCCGGTAGGTATCATTGGCTTTCGTCGCTTTGATTCGGGTAAATAATAACTCTACCACTGTCTTCTCTACCGGACAAAACTTGTAGTCTAATACTACGCCTTTCGCCCCGTGGGAAGCGTTTACGGCAAAGGTCGGACTAATGGCGGAATTGCATTCGATGTGTTCATAGTTCAGCATGTACCCATACGAGCCGGGCTGCATAAAGTTGACGTTTTTATAAAAGAATCCGACTAGATATCCTAGGTTTTCTGTTTCATAGCTGGATTTGCCATAGTAGGCGTTAAATTGCAAGTCGTTCGTCATTTTGACGTCAAAGCCCATCGTGGAAAAGTGACGGCTGGAAATGTTTCGGTTGTCACTCCACACATTAAAACGGCCCAGTTGTATGTTAGAAATTTCGCTAAGAGGATACTTCAGTTCTCCCGAGAAGATATGCGGGTCACTATCGGTAAACAGCGAGTCGGTGCGTCCATTGATACGTTTCCATAAGTACCCTTCGTTGAGCGTCAATGTGGGCTGCGGCTGTTTCGGCGGCGGTCCTCCGGCGAGTCCCGTGTCGCCAAAGGTCAGCTGCGCCCCGTAGATTCGTTGTTCGAGCATGACGCCATAAGCGGAAAAGTAGTGATATTCCCCTACTGTTAGCCTCGTGGCCCCACCGATTTTCCCGGTGGCCCCCAGTTCCTTGGATTTAGAGTTGTCCGAAGTGATGTCGCCAAAGGTGGTCATCCAGATATCTCGGGTGTATTCCAGTCCGTTAAATACCGTCCAGTCGTTATTGATTTGGTAGTCAAACCGTAACACCAGCCGAGGACTGCCTACTAAGGAGGTGCCATAATCTTTACCTAAGTCGTGATGTTCGTATTTAAAGTCCCCCAGACCAAACATGTGCATCTTGTCAGCTTTCTTTTCCAAGGACGCTACATGTACTCCAAGTACGCCAAGTTCCTGGGTGAATTCCGCCGCTAATTTTTGTATAAGAGCCTGATCGTCGGCATTGGCTTTTTCGCTTCTTGCCATGGCATTGGCAACCAGCATCGCCATTTCATAACGGGTAATCGCCTTGTCTCCCTGATAGTCTGTATTGCGATAGCCCTGCAGTACGCCGTCCTGTGCCAGCTTGTTGATAGCACTATAGGCCCAGTGGTTCGCCGGAACATCGACGAACGCATTCCCCGCCGCTAGGCCCCTCCCTGACAGCCCCAGCATACAGCAGATACAAACAAGGACAACGATACCCCCAATCCATCGTTTCATACCTTTCCCCCTTACCTTTTTTAGTACTTACCCCTCTATTCACCCCCTTGCTTCTCTTTGGCCCCCGCGCCAATCGGCAGACAATCGAAGACCAGCCGCATCGCGTCGGTAAATCCCTGCCGGTAATACACCGCCGCTTCCTCCGGGTAGCGCTGGCTATACTCCTCCCCCAGCCGCGCTAAAGCCCCATGCACCTCCGGCGGCAACAAGCGCTTGATCTCCTCCTGGTGCTCCACCAATTTTCGATAGACAGAATACGCCTCAGTCCCCTTCCCATCCCCCTCCGCCTTCCCCGCCATCGCCCCGGCTAGTATTTGTAGTAGGCTGTCCATGTGGTCACCTCCGTGCGTTTTTATGAAAAATCCTTACTAAAGCTACCTTTCATAACTTGCGAAAACACCCCCTGATATTTAACTAGGAACCAAGTCCAATATCAGGTATAATTAATCTGACTTTAAAAACATCCAATTATGAAATATATTAAAAAACTGCAATTGTGTTACCCAGTAACATATAGCCCAAGATAAGCTCTTTTTGTGCACTAAAAAAAGCTTTTATTTCTATACCCAGCTTCTGTTTTAACAGTAAACAACTTGAATAAACCAATATGTAAGCAACATCTCCACTTACATATGTCCCTTATTTTTTAATCCCCCTTTCCTACCTCATTATCCATTAATCATAGGTACTATCTGTTCCTGTCTTTTATTAGTATAAAGGAACATTTCGTACCTGTCAATATTTTATAGGAGTACATTTGCTATGAAATTTTCTGACAGACTAAAAACACTTAGACAAGAGAAGAAAGCAAGCCAAAAAGAATTATCTGATTTAATCGGAGTTACACCAAGAGCATGGCGATTCTACGAATCAGGTGACCGAGAACCTAACATAACTAATCTCATAGCTCTCGCCGACTTCTTTAATGTTTCCATCGATTACCTTGTAGGTCGCTCAGATAATCCGAACAGGAAGTAATCAATAATGCCGTCCACTTCACTTATTCGGAACCACCCAGATAGACAAAGAAACTGCCCAAAAATATTTTTGGGCAGTTTCAGACTGTAGGCAAAAGTCAGCGTCACCTGCATTTTCACTTTCTACAACCCCCGCAACTGAGCATATCTTAAAGCATGTTTTTCTTTTGCATCCGCAAACGCTCGCTCTACCGTTTGCCAATTTTAAATGGCTTATAACGGCAGGTAACCTTAAGTGACAAATAGTATTGTTTACAGTAAAATATAAATGCTATAATAATGCTTGTTTTGAAAAAGTGTCACGAAATAAGAAAGTTTTAGTTTTGTGAAGAAAAGAGAGCAGATGGAGTTAGAATTTGAAAGCGGACAGTTTATAGAAGAATGTAAAAATAGATTCCTTTGCAGGGTAAATATTAACGGCACTGAAGAATTATGCTATGTTTCAAGTTCATCTAAATTGGATCGGTTTATAGAGCTTAAAGGCCGTGAGGTATTGTTAATAAAAAATACAGGCATGAGTAAAAAAACAAGGTATACCCTGCATGCAGTAAGAGCTAGGGAAGGGTATACCTTGTTGAATCTCGGTTATGTGAATAAGCTCTTATTAAAAGAATTTAGTAAACCAGATAGTCAATATTCACTAAGCCATTCCTTATTCTGCGAGAAGAAGGTGTCTGATAAGCTTAAGGCTGATTTTTTTATTGAGGGTAGAGATAAGGTTGTTATTGAAGCGAAAGGAATTATTTCTGAAACAACTGTTGCTCAACTACCTTCTATGAGAGTTGATCGTGCTATAACGCAGTTAAAGCAATTGGAAATACTTTTAAATAAAGGTTTTTCAGTACACTATTACGTAGTTTTAATGAGTTCTAGTATTCAAACGCTAAAGTTAGACAAAAGCTATAAAGAATTTAACGGAGTTTTTACTAGGTGTATAAAAAAAGGGATGCTTATATATATATATCGCACGCTTTGGGAGGATAAGCAGTGTTTTGTTGAGGAAGATTATAAGGTTAAGAAGGTTTTCTAAGATATAAACCTTATAAAAATTTCACGATTTGGCATAAAAAACAAGGCTTTGAAAAAATTAAGCCTTGTTTTTTATGGAAAAGCTATGATTTCCAACAGATGAAATTTCGTAACTTAAACAAGCTTATCGGTGGTGGTAACGTCTTTCTGCTGAATAAAGGCTTCAGTTTTAAACAGTTCATCTAATGCATTATTGTCGGCTATAGCACGCACTTTATTTACAGTGGAAGCCTTTGACATATCCAATCTATAAAAATGATCTGTACCATCGGGTCCTCGCATTTTTCTTATGAGTTGTATTCTTCCGAATAAAGCTCGATGTTTTTGTGCAAAATTCGCTAAACCTTTTGCTTTTTCACAATTATCACTTCTACTCGGATCGTGTGGCTCAAGAATATCAAAAATGTACCCATGTATATCTTCCCTTACTATTATTAAGTCAGGATACATAGGAGTATCAACGCCTGCTTTTTTATAAGGAATTTCAAGAGACCATGATTTTCTATCCAAATTTCTAAGCCAAGCGACAGCCCATTGATCCAATTCTTCAGATAAAACTTCTCTTTCCCAAGAGTTTATATTAGTTCTAAATTCACCATTATCCTCGAAAAATAAGTGTTTTTCATAAGATAGAGCATCAGTTGTTCTGGAAAAATCAATAAATTTTGGTAATTCCCAAGGAATACTAACAAGATCATCAGATGAAAATATGAGCTTATTATACACACTTCTGCGTGCTTCCTTAAGCTGGGAGATTGAACGTTTATTTGCTTCATATAGCCTGCCAAATTCTTTATCAGCAAACTTATTGATATTTTCCATAGCTTCTACATCATTAACTAAAACAATAATTTCAACTTTAACTAAGACATGATCTCTTTCACCATTCTTTATCCAGTATGCCATTTCTAGTCCATCGCCAAGAATCTTTCCAGCACGTTTAAATAAATTATCAATGTCAAAACCTGTTACAATCATTTTACTTGATGGATCTTTAATTATTTCATTTTCACCATACTTTAAAGTTAATGTATTCATATTGAATCCAGTTATTGATGTTGATATCTTGTCAAAAGTTCCGATAGTTTTAATATGATCAATAGCTTCCTCCATTTTTTCAACAATAGAATCTCGAACCTGACTCTGAGCATTAATTAAAATTGCATCTTGAGTAATTGCCCTGGATAATGCCGAAAGGCGTTTAAGCGGTTGCTGCCTTTTCGCTGCATCAATTTTATATGTAATAAGGTTACCCATGGCATTGAAAATATCAGCATAATTAGGATTTCTCTTTAAAGTAACAAGTTCTTTATAAGTACCTGTTTCGGTCGGAACAACGTCGTCGCTAGAGTTTAAAGCATTGATTACCGATAAAACTGTTTTTTCATCATAGTAGGGCAAGAAAAGGCTAACGCTATTGAGCTCCGCATCTGATAATATCCTGCGTGCTAATGGCGTTCTTACCATTCTACCTAAAAGCTGCGCAATATAGGTATAATCTTGAGCGCTTCGAAAGGACATCATAACTTCAGCACGTGGACAATCCCATCCTGTTGACAAATTCATTTTAAAAAAAACTACATTAACTTCTTCACATTCTTCTATGCGGGATGCATCCACGCGCGGAATGTTGCTTTCACCAATTTTAATAGTACCCTGGTCATTGAATGTATGAACAACTTCGCCATCGATTAATTTTCTTCCTAATGTTTCTTCAAGAGTAGTTATGCAAACGCGCATGTCAGTTTTGGAGTAAGTGTTGTCATTTCCATCCTCTACTTGTACAACTAGAATAGGTCTAACCATTTTTTCGTTTTCTTGTTCACAATAATTTGCCCAATGCTCTTTCTTGTACAACCAATTTTTTATTGCACCTTCAAACATAGTCATATCAGCGTCTATTGCAATTTCTGGATATTGTATAATGATTCGATCTTTAAGTAATCCAGAGTCACGGACATCTTCCGGTTTAACAATAACTTTATGCACTGTTGAGGATGTATCTGCTAATAATTTTTGAAAGCGTTGTGGTGTAGCACTGATGCCTATAACCAAGGGCATCTGACACAGGCCATCTTCTGCACTACCTAATAAAAACTTTTGCATGATAGACTGTGCGGTATTTTCAATTCTTGAGCTTAAATTCATCCCTCTATGAGCTTCATCGATAATGACGTAAAAGTTATCCGGTATTGTTCTAGCAGTGTTAGTGAGTGTTTCCCAAATAGTAAACTCGCGAATATCGGATTTTTGAGTAAGCAATTTATCGCTACCGATTTTTTGCGTATTCAAAAAATATATTTTGCCACCTTCAAAGCGTTCTGCGTCATAATTAGAGTCAATGGTGATTAGTTGCCGTACCTTAATCTTATCTGATTTACTTTCAATCTTAAGGCGTGTTTGTTCATTTAGCTCAGGCATGTCTGATAGCCACACAATTACAGCATCTGGTTGACATTCGAAATCAGCAGAACCAAAGAAAATATCTTCAAGAAGATTTGTCATAACAATTGTTTTTCCAGAGCCAGTAGGTGCAGAGAATGAAATTACTTGCGGTTCCCCCCCCGTCATTAGGAGATGTGACTGTGAAATTTTTGATTTAATATCTGACAATGCCTTCTCTTGGAATGTAAAAAGACCATCTCTCATAATTAGAACCTCCCGCTATTGATAACAAAATTATCAACAAAGTCTCTGTAAAGCTGAGTAATATTTTTGACTTTTATTTGTGAGGCTATTTCTCTAAAAGATTCCTCTGAATTAGTAATGATAAAAACATGAGTGAGGTTTTCGTTCGTTGAAATTTCCTTGGAAAATTCCGCAGAATATGTTTCATCTACTAGAATCGCAAAATTACTATTATTAGGTACTAGCATATTCGGTATTTCGGCATTTACGGGGAGCTCAGGGCGTACGCCAACAGCACCAGCTCTTAACCAAAGTATCGGCAAAATTTCCCGAAATTGTTGACCGAGCTCAATACTATGTTTATCTAAAAAATCGAGCTTAAAATACTCAATATTTGCTTTGAATCCTTCACCTATTGGCTTTTTTACATCTTCAAGAATTACAAAATTTCCAAGTAGTAATTCTAATTTTTCTTTTATTTCATTGAACAGTGAAATACTGTCTGTAACAACATAGAATTCTATTATATGGTCTTGCCCTTCTAATTTAGATAGCCACTCATCTTTGGCTGAATCATCTATCAAGATAGAAACGGGGTATTTATCGGAAATAATGTATTTGCAAATTGATTTGACTAATGATTGCGGCAGTTTATCCTTGCCAAGTAATGAAACCAATTGCTTTATATTCTTTGTTGAATTAAGTGCCTTTTTATCTAAAAAACTAAGCTGCGTATATTTTCTTGGTCTTTCCTTACTGGCTTGTAAGGACGTAAAATAATCACCATCTAGCGTTATCCCGTCACTGCTTCGACCTAAAATTGAGTTTTTCGTTCTCGGCCACGTAATTGCTTGGCATATTCCTTCTCGCTCCCACTCTCTATCCCCATTTACGAAGCCATTCTGTTTTAATTTTTTTACGATATCTTCTGAAACTTCATTATTGGTTACCATTATACACCTACGGCTACCAGAATCCTCATAATTCAATAAATTAACAGCATTTAAAGTAGTGCCACTACCGGCAAAAAAGTCAAGTATTAAGGCCTTCTTGTTTCCCCACACAGCAAATCCAAGACAGTCCTTAACCGCATATAAGGATTTAGGATATGAAAATCCACCACCAATCAATGATTTTAAGAAGTTTGTACCGTGAGCTTCTGCATTATATAAAGCGTCTGTCCAAATCGTTTTTGGTGGTTCACTTTCACGTCTTAAAAGTATTTCTAATCTATCTCCGTTTGCGTGAACAAACATTCTGTCACGAACCGATTCAACTGTGTCACGTGCATATCGCCATTTTTTTTCAATCTGTTTTTTATCTATAGGCCAAACTTCAATAATATCATCCTCACGATAAACAGTTTGTCCTGTTGGATGAAATTCTTTTTCTACCACATCACCAAAACCAATAATGTTATGACTTTTATTTAATAATATAGGATAAAAACAGGTAGCACCTTCATATCGCCCAGAAGTACTTCCCCATCTACGTAAATTGTAAACATCTCCACCAGTGTGTTTTTTTCTATAAACAATACTGCTTTCCGCTATGGAGTATATTGCATACTCATGAGTAACTGAGAAATTATCCCCTTGGGTTCCTCCCGGATTATGTTGAATCGAAATAGGGACATGTTTTCTTTCTGGGAAAACATCATTTAGTAGCATCCATAAGTGAGCATATTCATTGTCATCAATAGTTGTAATAAGTATACCATCGTCTTTTAATAGTCGTTTTGCAATTTTAAGCCTTTTTTGTATCATTGACAGCCACTTACTGTGACGCCAACTATCAGAAGAATCTACATAATTATTATTGTATTTCCAATCACGTGCTCCTGTATTATAGGGTGGATCGATATAAATACAGTCTACTTGTTTAGGATAAAGATATTCTAATAACTGAAGTGCATGATAATTGTCTGCTTCAATTAAAGTATGCCACAAGGTGTCATCTTCTGAATTTTGAACTTTGTCCACGGGAGTTAAGGTAGGAAATATGGGGTTACCAAATTGCGCAATAACAACTAATTCATCAATGCCGATTTCGGTTTTTCCACCATCAATTTTATTTAAACACATAGCGATGCCATCGTTTAGAGCTAAAACATAATAAATGTCTTCTACCTTTTTGTCTTTTTGGGAAACGATACTTCCTCTATTTATACTTGCACTGTATATTGGTGTACATTCCGGAAGATGCTCCTCAAAGACAAGGCCAAATTTTCTGTTGTTGCTAATCCGATCAACTTCTTGGGTGAGTCTTTCTCTCAGAGCTCTATCGTCGATTTGCCTAATTAAATCATTAATTGCAGCCATAATAAATAGCCTCCATTATTGTAGCCCCCCCAAATATACCTGATTATGTAATCAAATATTTGTTTGGGTTAACATGCGTTGCATATATAATACCATAGAAATTACCAGTTTTCTATAAAAGTTCTAGCTTCATGACCTTCATACAATAGCTACTGATATAGAAAAACAGGGAGGCAGGAACTCTATTTCATTGAGCAGTTGTCGAGTAGAAGCGCACCTCACGGCGCGCAACCCTCACGAAAGCCTACGTGCCCTATTAAGGCATCTGGCTCTTCATAACAGCATTCGCCTGTTAGCCGTACGTATTTACATATATTTAGGCTTAGGAAATCGTTTTAAAAGCTTTGCAAAACTTCCCCGTGTTAAGCTCTTTTTCTGACTCCTACGATTAAGTACTGCAAACAACTCAACACACAAAACGGCAAGGCTCATAATCTCTGAAGCCTTACCGTTACTATATTTAGAATAGCGTCCTGGACAAGATCTAACCCCGACCCACGGCTTAGAAGATCTAAGCCGGCCGATTTTCAACACCAAGTCATTCCCCTTTACACCAGCCCATAACCCTTTATATTACAAGGTTCCCGACCCCAAATTGCCCCTTTCTTTTCATGCCAATTTTTATCCTTTCGACGCCAGTACTGCGCCAAGATTATTGTTTGTTTTTAGTCTCCTTCGCCTTCTTCTGCCACTTTAATGCCTCTGAGTGCTCTCCCATCTTACGATATAAAACGGATAGATTACTGTACGCTGTAGCCAAATCGGGATGATCCGCTGGCAGCACACGTTCACATATCTCTATATCTTTCTTCTGCCACTTTAACGCCTCTGAGTACTCTTCCATACTATAATATATAACAGATAGATTACTGTACGAACTAGCCAAATTGGGGTGATCCGCTGGCAGCACACATTCACATATCTCTACATCTTTCTTCTGCCACTTTAATGCCTCTGAGTACTCTCCCATACTGCGGTATATATTAGATAGGCTATTGTACGAATCCGCCAAATCGGGGTGGTTCGCTGACAGTACACATTCACATATTTCTACATCTTTCTTCTGCCATTTTAATGCCTCTGAGTACTCTCCCATACTGCCATATATATTAGACAAGTTATTGTACGAACTAGCCAAATCGGTGTGGTTCGCTGGCAGCACACGTTCGCGTATTTCTTTGGCCTTCTTCTGCCACTTTAACGCCTCTGAGTACTCTCCTATCCTGCGATATAAAACGGATAGATTACTGTACGACGTAGCCAAATTGGGGTGATCCGCTGGCAGCACACGTTCACATATCTCTATATCTTTCTTCTGCCACTTTAACGCCTCTGAGTACTCTCCCATACTATAATATATAACAGATAGATTACTGTACGCTGTAGCCAAATTGGGATGATCCGCTGGCAGCACACGTTCACATATCTCTATATCTTTCTTCTGCCACTTTAACGCCTCTGAGTAATCTCTCATACTGCCATATATATTAGATAGGCTATTGTACGAATCCGCCAAATCGGGGTGGTTCGCTGGCAACACACGTTCGCGTATCTCTTTAGCCTTCTTCTGCCACTTTATCGCCTCTAGGTAATCTCCCATACTACGGTATATATTAGATAGGTTATTGTACGAATTAGCCACATTAGGATGATCCACCGGGAACACACGCTCGCATATCTCTATATCCTTCTTCTGCCACTTTAGTGCCTCCAGGTAATCTCTTGTTTCGCGATATATATTGGACAGGTTATTGTACGAATTAGCCACATCGGGGTGGTCTAACGGAAGTACCTGTTCACGTATCTCCATCGCCTTCTTTTGCCACTTTAACGCCTCTAGGTAATCTCCCATCCCATAATATATATTGGACAAGTTATTGTACGAATTAGCCACATTAGGATGATCCGCTGGCAGCACACGTTCACATATCTCTACATCTTTCTTCTGCCAATTCAACGCTTCTAGGTAATCTCCCATACTACGGTATATATTAGATAGGTTATTGTATGAATTAGCCACATTAGGATGATCCGCCGGGAACACACGCTCGCATATCTCGCCACTCTTCTTTTGCCACTTTAACGCCTCTAAGTAATCTCCTATCTTATGGTATATACTTGATAGATTATTATACCACTCAGCTAAATAAGGGTGATATGATGGCAGCATTCGCTCACCTATCTCTACACTCTTCCTCTGCCACTTTAGTGCCTCAAGGTAGTCGCCTTTCTCACATAAGCATATATCCACCTCATCTGCTAGTTCTGCCAATGAGATAGTACATTCTGACTCATACGCTTCTAATACACTGATTCCATGTGCTAAATTTGACATCTTTTGCAAGGGATGTTCATTAGGTTGACAAATAAATTGCTCTGTTAAATTCTCAATGAACTCCAGGCAGTTATCCAAGGGTGGTTTTGATACCCGTCGTGTCACATCTTGTAGTACCGGATGCATCCAAACCAAATCGTTTTTCTCATCGCTTTGCAACCAGCCCTTTGAAATTAAACAATTTAAATCATTCAGACTGTCAAAACAAAAAAGTTTTTTTATGAAAAAAATATTAATGGGAACAGGAGATAGTAACGCCATTTTTCCGAGAACTTCTTTTTCTTTTTCCGACAAATTTGCCATATCAAATAGTTGCTTTAGATGCTCAAACAAAACATCATATATTTTATTTGCCCATTGAACTTGTACTTTTTCTTTGATCACCGAAGTCAAATCAAAGCCTCTCTTTTGCACTTCCTGCAAAAGTTCTTGAATATCCATCCTCCTGGCCTGAGCTGTCTTAGCCAACAATTCCACCGTTAAGGTATGCCGTCCGGAATACTCTATAATTTTATCAAGTACATTATAATTTTGCAGTGGTCTCTTATAATAGACCTGGAATAGTTTTCGACAATCTTTCAAGGTAAGAAAATCTAACAATTTTGTTTTTTCAGGATAAGGCAGTAACCCACGTGCCGATACTAATACTCGAAATGGTAAAGAATTTAAACATGCAAGATCAACATCATTCGGATTAGATACATTATCAACAACCAGAACTGTCTCTGACGGAAGTTTATTTAGCTCATCATAAAGAATATCAAAACGTTCGGAGACAGTAGCCTTTGAATCATATGTTAGATCAAAACCAGTGATCTGGTTGATAAAATCAACTTTTATCCCTTGCGCATAGTTAATCCAGCCTATATATGGCACAAAACTCTCCATTTGCCAAAAATAATGTCGGCAAACTTCAGTTTTTCCAATTCCACCAACGCCAGTAATAACAAGAGAAGCCCTTGGTTGAAGAAGACAATTAATTTCTTCCATCAACCCCTTTCGACCTATTATATCTTTTTCGGCTTTAGGTGGATTTTTAGTTAAGTGTTTTTTTTTTCAATTGGAGAATTATATATCCTATTATTATTTCCTATTATAGAGTGATCAATATTATTCCGTTTACCTACGTTAATATTATTTCCTTCACTTTTTTTACCAAACAACCATGATGCCATTCCGGTTAATATTACAACTCCCCCTCCGCTAAAAACCCATTCTTTATTCAAAGTTAACCAGACCTTAATATCAAGTAACCAATCCATATATCATCAGCCTTTATTTTAAAAGTAAATTATTAATTCGCAATAATAAATGGTAACTCCTGCTAAATAAAGGTGACAGCCAGAACGGTCCTATTTTGTCAACATTTCGCCACGCTCCCATTAAGACTTCCCACTGTCTACACCTAATTCATTCGCAATGCCGTTTAAACTCCGCCAAAGCTTCCGTATAACGACACCGATTATTTAACCTTTTCCATAACCTTCCTACTAAATTCTCCACCCTCACGGCTCTTTCCTTGCAAAAAATTACTTTTTTTTACACCTCATTCTAGACAAACAGCAAAAAGATTAATCACAGCAAAATCATAATTGGATTAAGCCGTGGTTAATCTTTTCCACTATCTCCGATAAGTATAAATAAACAGGTTCACACCAAAACGCGTCCATCCTAATAAAACTACTTAATTAGACTGTTTTGAATTATATCTTCGACTAGTTTTCTGATAGCATCAACTTTCGTTTTATCTTTGACTAAAAAATCTACCATATCATAATCAAGGTCTAATACCATACCATACCATATCAAATTCAATCCCGTTATAGTCATATTCAGCTACTTGAATATATATTATTTCTACTTCCCTAAGCAATCTAATATTTTCATTCGTCCGAAATTTTTTCATGAAGAAATTATATTCTTGATACGTAGTTTTATAATCCGGTAACCACTCAGGTAATTTGCAGGTATAAAATCTGTTTGATTCATTACTATCTAAATGTGTAAGTCTTTCATCCATTAAATATCACTTCCACTTATAGTTAATATCAATTCTGTTTAAATTATGGAGGATATTAATATAATTTGTTGTAGTTTATAAAAACACTACAACAGGAGGTCCTTTATGTCTATAATCTCATACATTAAAAATCATAGTACGTACTATAAATTTGCTTATGATATTTGTATGGCTGTTTTAGCAATGATTATTATTGCTACCCTTCTCCTACAAGGTCGATCTGATCTCACGAATGATCAATTACTTCTTATTAAACAGACTGATTTTGCCATATGGATAATTTTCGTAGTGGATTACATTGTTCGCTTCCTATTCGCCAAAAATAAAATCTTATTTATCCGTCATAATATTATCGACCTTATTTCAATACTTCCCTTTGATATATTGTTCCAAGGGTTGCGTGCTGTAAAGATTTTGCGGGTTTTTTATATGTTTCGTGTTTTTATATATCTAAACAGGCTCTATAAACGTTTAGGCGCACTCATCACCACTAATAATTTTCATCATGTATTATGGTTTACTTTTACAACCATCTTCGGTGGAGCTATTGCCATTTCTTTTATTGATGACATGGATATAGGAGATGCTTTATGGTGGTCTTTTGTTACAACGACCACCGTAGGCTATGGAGATATATCGCCATCCTCACTTGGTGGAAGAATGGTTGCTGTTTTTCTTATGATTGTCGGCATCGGGTTCGTAAGCATGTTAACTGGAACAATATCCACCTTTTTTATTAAAAACCAGCAAAAAAGTTACAAAGACGAAACTCTTCAACAGATCATAGATAAATTAGGGGATTTCTCCAGTCTTAGCATTAATGATGTTAACGATATACATGCCGTGTTAGTAGCATTAAAAAGTAAAGAGTTAGAATAACTCCTCCCGTGATGCCGCAGGAAGGGTAATACAGCCATACGCCTACGGAAATTTCATAAAATAAAACCGTAATCCTGTACTCTTGGATTGACGGTTTTGTTTATATCTTTAGTTTGAACTTTTTTGAAAAATTTGCACCGAGTTTTCTTTTAACCAAATGGAAAATTGGGACTCATCCATTTTCCCAGCCGCCATGCTCGGCTAGTTGCTCATCATGAACGGCAAGGAGAACTTCGTCTTTAACCCAACGCCATTTCATTTTGCCAAAGCCCGCAACGCATTCCGGTATTTCGCCATACCCCTGCTGGCAACGGCAATCTGTTCTTCGAATTCGGGATCATAAGGCGTCACGGCAAAGCCGTTCGGGGTTACCGTCAAAAACACTTCATCCCCTTTTTGCACCTTAAGCCGCTCAGCAATTTCCTTCGGTAAAATGAGTCCGGTCGAATTTCCAATTCGTGTAATTCTTGCTTTCATCAGCATCGCCCCTTAGTTATAACCAACGTTATAACTAAGGGGCGATGCAGTTTCTCTCAACTAAGTGGGCCAGAGACCATCTCTATTCCATAACCTTCCTGCTAATTTCTCCACTCTCACGGTTCTTTCCTTGCAAAGAATTACTTTTTCTTGCATTCCACGCCCAAACAAAACATAAAAGATTAGCCACAGCAAAATCATAATTGCTATCTAAACTTCGCCTATTCCCGGCTTTTTTGCGTTGTACTAAATATTTAGTGTTATCCGAATAATTATAATTCTCTAATTACCGTTATAAAAATGTAATATAAATGAAACAACAATGTAACTTTTTATTGGTATAGTAAAGAAAAGTGAACTAAAAGAATGAAGGAGATCCTAATTATGAAAAAGATATTTGTAGCAATGCTCATGGGATTATTTATATTTGGAGGAGCAGCAAGCATAAATGTTTGTAATGCTTCAGGGACTCAAGACATGGTTCAATGGTACAATCAAAACTCAATGATGCAGGAAAGTATAGGAAACACTATCTCTGTTACTAAGGATTTTGTGGCGTATTTGATGAATGAAGGTTATGCACCTAGGGATATAGTAATGGCTGGACTTTTAGCTGGACGGTTGGCTGACCAAAATCCTACTATTAATACACATGTTAATGCTATAAATCAAATCCTAGCTAAAAAAACTAGTAGCAACACTTGGCAAGATATCGCTAATGATATGGGAGTAGATCAAGATACTTATAATCAATATGTTGCAAAGGCAAAGGAAATAGCCTAACGTTTTATTTGAACGCCGCAAGTGGTATGGTGTAACAGCCGTATTGCTTGCGGCTTTTTCGTTCTCGCCCCCATCGCACATCAAAGATGCCACCTACCACACTTTTCCCCCAGTGCCCCGAAAAGAAAACTCCCGAAAGATGCTGAAAAATCACTCGAAGAGTTCACACGCTACATCTACGAAAAGCACGGTCTTAAGCCGGAATAACATCATACAAAAAAACAGCCTCCATACAATGCATGGAGGCTAGTTTTGCAATAATGTTAAACATAGATGATTCAAACTCGTCTATTCTATATTTTTTTGTCCATCTAATCCCTTATATTACGCGGTAGACCCCGTTAAGATATTTCTGTAGTACATCTGCAAGCTTTCCAATATGTATACCGTGGACAAAAGCATGGTGAACCTGTACAGCGAAAGGCATCCACCATGTGCCATCTTTTTCATAGTATTTTCCCCAGTCAAAAATAGGCTGCGCTTTTTCACTATTTCCAAAATCGGTATGCGAAATATGA
>Ga0316604_10001804_pt1 | contig 17702 bp, 14 predicted proteins | sample OWC_soil_day20_C_FD_207650 | JGI IMG/M metagenome (GOLD analysis project Ga0316604, IMG submission 207650) | Wetland soil microbial communities from Old Woman Creek delta, Ohio, United States - OWC_soil_day20_CT | ecosystem: Environmental > Terrestrial > Soil > Wetlands | place: USA: Ohio... | reverse complement strand
CTGGCGACGATGACGCGGCGCGTCGAGACCAACAGGCGGCCGCTGAACTCCGACTCGACGGCGGGGCCGCCACGGATGGCGATGTCGAAACCTTCCCCGACGATGTCGACGTAACGATCCTCGAGTACCAGCTGGAGGCGGATATCCGGGTAGCGGGCGATGAACTCGCCGACAAAAGGGGCGATCCAGCGGCGGCCGATTGGCAGCGGCGCAGATATCCGGAGAGTGCCCTGGGGGGTGGACGACAGGTCGCGGACGCGGGTTTCGAGCGCGTCGATGGCCGTGAGGATCGGTTCCATCTCCGCCAGATAAAGGCGGCCAGCCTCGGTCAAGGATTGGCGCCGCGTCGTTCGGGCGATCAAGCGCACGCCGAGGCGGCTTTCGAGGTTGTTCAGCCGGTCCGCCAACACGGACACCGACAGGCCGAGGTGTCGTGACGCGGCCGACAGGCTGCCGTGTCGCACGATGGCCGCCAGCGTTGCCATCTCCTGATCCGTTCGCATCGCTGTTTCCGGTTTTTCCGAAAGGTCCCTCCGAGACCTTATGTTTATTCGCGGCGAAATCAAACCTAGGCTGCAAGGCGACAGTTCGATTCCGCGACAACCGCGTGATCGCCAGCCCGATTGGTCCTCATGCGCATGACTGCCAAGACATCCTTGTTCACCGCTGCGACCATTGCCGAGTTCGCGCTGGCGATCGGCGCCTTTGCCATTGGCACCGGCGAATTCGCCGCCATGGGCTTTCTGCCCGATGTCGCCGAGGGTTGGCAGGTCACGGTGCCGGCAGCCGGCCGGATCATCAGCGCCTACGCACTCGGCGTGGTGGTCGGAGCGCCACTGATCGCCGTCATCGGCGCCCGATTGTCGCGGCGTTATCTGCTGCTGATCCTGATGGGAATTTTCACCCTGGGAAACCTCGCCAGCGCGCTGGCGCCGAGTTTTGCCAGCCTCGTGGCTCTCAGGTTTGTCACCGCCTTGCCGCATGGCGCCTATTTCGGCGTGGCGGCGCTGGTGGCGGCCGGCATGGCCGCGCCGGACGGACGAGCCCGCGCCGTCGGCCGCGTCATGCTCGGCCTGACGGTGGCGACGCTTGCCGGCACGCCGCTCGCCACATGGGCGGGGCAGGCGCTCGGCTGGCGCGTCGCCTTTGCCGTGGTTGGGGTGCTGGGCCTTATGACCGTGGCGCTCGTCGCCGTTTGCGTTCCGCGCGATCGGCCGGAGCCCGGCGCCAGCCCCTTGCGGGAGTTGGGCGCGTTGCGCGAGGTGCAGGTCTGGCTGACTCTGGCCATTGGCGCCACCGGATTCGGCGGCATGTTCGCCGTCTTCAGCTATATCACCCCGACGCTCGTCAACGTGTCGCACATTCCCGAAAGCGCCGTGCCCTTCGTTCTCAGCGTGTTCGGCGCCGGCATGATCGCCGGCAACATCGTCGGGCCGAAACTGGCCGATCGGGCGCTGTTGCCGACGATCGCCGGCCTGCTCGCCTGGAACGTGCTGGTGCTGGTGCTGTTCACCGTGGCGGTGCGACAGCCGGTGACCGCCGTGGTCGTCGTCTTTCTCATCGGGACCGGTTTTGCGGTGGTGCCGACGCTGCAGACCCGCCTGATGGACGTCGGCAAGGAGGCGCAGACGCTGGCCGCCGCCCTCAACCACTGCGCCTTCAACATCGCCAACGCGCTCGGCGCCTGGCTCGGTGGAGTCTCGATCGCCGCCGGCTACGGCTGGGCTTCGACCGGCTGGGTCGGTGCGCTGCTCGGTCTGGTCGGCTCGGCCGTGTTCGTCGTCTCACTGCTTCTCGACAGGAGGGGGCGGACCGGCGACGGACGACCTCGCCAGCCGGCGGCCTGAACGGGGCTCCCGCCTTACCTATCGTATTGTTTTCACACGGTCACCCGCCCGAAATCCAAGTTTTCGGACGGGTGAACTGGCGCATGTCGAGGTCGACGCCGGGCGGTCGTGATCAAACCGAGCTCCGACGTCGACTTTTTATTCGCCGAATGAGACAACACGCTTGCTTCCTGCTCGATACTCCCGACCAGTCGGTGACGGTGATCGCCGCCGATCTCCGGTTCGGCGATCCGATGTGCTTCTCGCGTTGCATCCGACGCGTGCAGACAGGTCATCGACCCAATATAGATAGGGTGTTGCACCAGGGCTAAGGGGCGGCGCCGCAGGGAGGAGTTCCGATGACTGACCAGCAACAGGCTACTGGTGTGCCCGATGAGGCCCGCTTCCATCTTGACTGTCTATGGCAGCCGACGGAAAGCGACCCGGCGGGTCGTCTGGTCTTTGAGCTCAGCAATATGGGTACCGAGCCGGTTGAGGGCTTCCGCCTCGCGTTCACCACGCTGCGCTTCGTCGAGCGCGACCCGGCTGCCGACAATGTGCGCCTCATCGACCGGCGCGGCTATTTCCACGAGGTCGCCCCTCCCGAGGGTGTCCAGATCGCACCCGGCGGCGTCTGGCGTTTCTCGCTCGGCGGCATCACCGGCGTGCCGCAGCATCGCGGGGAGGGGATCGTCTCGGCCTATCTGACGCCAGTGGATGGGAACCGGCAGGCGGTGACGGTTGGTGATCTCCGGCGTCAGGCGTCTGGCGAGACTCGCGCGACGGTCGCGGCGGGGCCGGCCCGTTACGCGCTGACGCCCTGGCCTGTTGAGGCCGAGCTCACGCCGTCGGATCGTCTTTCCGGCTACATCGTGCCAGCCGATGGCACGACCGCCGAGGAGTTGTCGACCGTCTCGACGGTGACGGCATTGTTCCGCCGCCTGTTCCCATTGGAGCCGGCGCCCTTCTCCTTGATGGCGCTACCGGGCGATCGTCTGGTGCGGTTTGCCTCCGGTGCCGGGCTCGGGCGGGAGGGGTATCGGCTTGATTTCCAGGACGACGAGATCCTCGTTACCGCCGCCAGCGCTGCCGGCCGGCAATATGCGCTGACGGCGCTCGGGCAGCTGCTGCGCGGCGCCCGTGCCGGCGGCGATTTCCGCTTTCCGGCGCGTGGTCATATTCTTGACCGGCCACGCTTTGCCTGGCGCGGGTGCCATCTCGACACCGCCCGCCGTTTCTTCCTGACGGGCGACATCGCCCGCTTTCTCGACAGCCTTGCCTATCTCCGGCTCAACGTCTTCCACTGGCATCTGACCGATGACGAGGCCTGGCGGCTGGAAATTCGCGGCTTTCCGGAGTTGACGGCCGTCGGCGCGTATCGCGGGCCGGAGGCGGCGCTGCCGCCGCAGCTTGGCGACGGTCTCCATCCGAGCAGCGGCTCCTATAGCCACGCCGACGTGCGGGCACTGGTTGCTCATGCCGCCCGTCTTGCCATCGAGATCGTTCCGGAGATCGACATCCCCGGCCACAGTACCGCCGCGCTCGCCGCGCTGCCGGCGCTCGTCGATCCGGACGAGGCGGCCGGTTCCTATGCGTCGGTGCAGGGCTTTGCCAACAACGCCCTCAACCCGGCCGTCGAACTCACCTGGACCATGCTCGAGGCGGTGTTCGATGACCTCATCGAATTGTTCCCGTCGGCTTATCTGCACGTCGGTGGCGACGAGGTGGCCGAGGGGGCGTGGCTGTCCTCGCCGCTGACAGTGCGGCTGATGAAAGATCTCGGCCTCGACGACGCGGAGGCGCTGCAGTCGCACTTCATGCGCCGGGTCCAGGCCAGGCTGACGCGGCGCGGCCGCCAGCTCGCCGGCTGGAACGAGGTGGGTAACGGCGTCGGCGTCGAGCCAGAGGGCACGCTTCTCACCGTCTGGCAGAAGGCGGCGATCGGCGCCGGCCTCGCTCAACGCGGCTACGACATCGTCATGGCGCCGGCCGAGGCCTATTATCTCGATATTGCTCATGCTGACGGCTGGGACGAGATCGGCATGAGCTGGGCCGGCGCCACCTCACTGGAGGCGACCTATGCCTATGAGGTGGGCGACGACATTCCATCCGACCTGTTGCCGAGACTGAAGGGTATTCAGGCCTGCATCTGGACCGAGCTGATCGACAGCCGCGCCCACTTCAACCATCTGGTGTTCCCGCGCCTCGCCGCCGTTGCCGAGGCGGGCTGGACGCTTCCGGCACGCAAGGATTGGTCGCGATTTCGCGAGCTTTCCGCCTTCTGCCCGACGTTGTAGGCCCTAACGGGCGGACTCGGTCACCAGCGGGTCGAGCAGGCCGGAATAGACGCTGGCGTCCGAGCCGGGGATCGGGATGGCGCCGACGGCGCGGGCGTAGAAGTCCACCGGCCCGGCCCAGCCGATGGCGGCGTAGCCGTAGCCGCGCTCGCGCATGGCAAGAAGCGTGCGGAGGAGCAACGCTCGGCCGATACCGAGGCCGCGTGCCTCTTCGTCGACGCCGGTCGGGCCAAAGAAGCCGAGGGCGATGGCGTCATAACAGGCAAAGCCCAGCAGCTTGCCGTCCTTGACGGCGATCAGGCAGGCGTTGGGATCGCGCGTAAAGGCGACCTGCGCCTCGCTTACCCAGCCGGGACTGAAGCGGGGGGCGATCCAGGCGCGGACGGTGTCGAGTTCGGGCGCCAGCGCCCGGCGGATGACGACGCCGTTTTCCTTCAGCCGGCGATCGAGATCGGCGTCGGGCTCGACGTCGTAAAGTTTCACCAGAAGGTCCATGGTCGCGTCCTCGCCAGGGGAAATGGTTGCCGGCCGCGCTCCGGCGGCTTTGCTCGCTATGGATGTACCAGCGGGGGTGACGAGGCGTCCAGAGGCATCGCGCTGTAGAGGGAACGAGTGCGGTGTCGTCAGGCGCCCTGGATCCCCTTCCGCTCTGGGAGAGGGCAACTTGGCGAAAGAGCCTGCGGTGACGTGGACGACGCAAGCGACCGGCGGTGAATAAAGAACCGCTGGGGACTCTTGCTCAGCCGCGCAGGAAGGTGCGCGGCGGTTCGCCGAATTCCTCGCGGAAACTGGCCGTGAAAGCACTCGGCGACGAATAGCCGAGCGACAGCGCCACCTCGGTGTTGCTTTCTCCGCGCTCCAGCCGCTCGATGGCGGCGAGGAGGCGTAGCCGGGCCCGCCACCGGCGGTAGGTGAGGCCGGTTTCCTCGGCAAACAACCGCTCCAGCGTACGTGTGCTCGCACCGACGAAGCTCGCCAGCTCGGCCAGCAGCCGGCGGTCTTCAGGGTGCTCGCCAAGATGGCGGGTGAGGCGGACGAGCCGCGGGTCGCGGCCGCCGGGCAGGCTGAGCGGAGCCTCTTCGAGCCGGTCGAGCTCGTCGATCACCACGTCGCAGAAGCGCAGGCGGCGCGCTTCGTCGCTCTCCTCGGCGAGCAACGTTTCCAACCGGAGCGTCAGCTCGCGCATCAAGGACGTCACGGCGAGTACGGCGCAGCGGTCGGGGCGCGGGGCACCGACACGCACGGCGCGCGATGGATCGACGAAGACATGCCGCACCTCGGCCCGCGTTTCGCTCGCCACCTGATGACGGATGCCGCCGGGGATCCAGACGGCATGCGTCGGAGGGACGATCCAGACGCAGTGATCGCTGATGATGCGCAGCACGCCCGTTCTCGCCCAGGCGTACTGGCCGCGGGGATGGCTGTGCGGCCGCACGATGCGGTTGGCCACCAGCGTTTGACTGCGGATCAGCAGTGGCCGGGCCGGATCGATGATGGAGGAGACCGGCGACGGTTCGAAGAATGGCGTGTCGGCGATATTGTTTGGCATAATGTTAGTCTAACGCCAGTGCCGGCTTTCCGATAGGGTACCGGCTCGACAAGAAATTCCCGGCTTTTAAGGGCTCCATCATGTTCACGCTCAGCCAGTTGACGCTCCGCCATTTAATCGTGGCCGCTGTGGTCCTGGTCGCCGCGACCCTCGCCATCGTCTCGCCGGCTGCTCTCGGCCCGTCGGGGGGCGTCACGCTGGCCATCGTCCTCGTCACGCTCGGGCTGTGGGCGACGGGTCTGGTGCCGGGCTATTTTGCCAGTCTGCTGTTCTTCGCGGGGGTGCTGATCGCCGGTCTGCAGCCGGCGCCGCTGGTCTTCTCGGGATTCGCCTCGGCAGCGATATGGCTGATCATCTCCGGCTTCGTGATTGGCGCCGCGGTCAATGCTACCGGCCTTGATGGCCGCCTTGCCGGCCTCATCGCGCCGCTCCTGACGCGCAGTTATCCACGTCTCATCGGCGGACTGATGCTCGCCGCGATGATCCTCGGGTTTCTGATGCCGTCGTCGGTGGGGCGGGCCGTGGTGATGGTGCCGATCGGCATGGCACTGGCCGATCGCTGTGGCTTCGGCAAGGGCTCGAACGGTCGCATCGGCGTCGCCACCATTCTGGCCATCGGCTGCAATATGCCGAGCTTTGCCATTCTGCCGGCCAACATTCCCAACATGGTTCTGGCTGGTTCGGCCGAAACCATCCTCGGCATCCATTTCACCTACACCGACTATCTCCTGCTGCACTATCCGGTGCTCGGCATCGTCAAATCGGCCGTTACCGTGGCGCTGGTGCTCGCCCTGTTTCCGGCGACGATCGGCGAACCGCTCGGTACTACCGCGGCGGCAGTTGCCACCGGCAGAGCCGGGCAGGGCAAGGTGATCGGCATCCTGCTGCTGACGCTGGCGTTCTGGATGACCGACAGTTTGCACGGCATCAACGCCGCCTGGGTCGGCCTCGGCGCCGCCGTCCTGCTGCTGTCGCCGCGCGTCGGCGTGGTGGGGCCGCCGGCCTTCCGGCAATCGGTCGATTTCGGCCTGTTGCTGTTCGTCGCGGGCGCGTTGGCGCTCGGCGCGGTGGTCAATGCCTCCGGCCTCGGCGGCAAGCTCGGAGGCTTTCTGACCTCCGTGCTGCCGCTGTCGCCGGGCCATGACGCCACCAATTTCTTTTCGCTGACCTTGCTGTCCTTCGTCACCAGCATGTTTACGACGGTGCCGAGTGCGCCGGCCGTGCTGACGCCGATGGCCGGTGACCTCGCAGCCCTCACCGGCTACGGAGCGATAACGGTGCTGATGACGCAGGTGGTCGGCTTCTCGACGGTGCTGTTCCCCTACCAGGTCGGGCCACTCGTCGTAGCGATGCAGCTGTCCGGCGAAAAGCTCGATCATCTCGTCAAGGTCACGGTACCGCTGGCGCTGATCACGCTGGTCGCGCTGGTGCCAATCGACTTCCTGTGGTGGAAGCTCACCGGCTGGTTGTGACCGTCCTTCTATTGAGTCTGGTTTGCGCCTCCCCAAATCTTTCTGAAGGTGTCGGCTGGGTCGGCACATCCAGGGAGACGCCGACATGCATGCACTTCTCCGAGGTCCTCTGCTCGCCGCGGCGGCAATCACCACCCTGACGGCAACGCTTGCCGTTGCCGCGCCGGAAAACGCCGGCCCCAACAAGGCGGCCACAAAGCTGCCCTTCCAGACGCAGACGGTGGCCCGCTTCGACCTGCCATGGGCGATCGCCGTCATTGATGCCGACCGGCTGATCATCACCACCAAGCCCGGCGAGATGTTCCTAGTCGATCATCGGGGCGGCGATCCGGTCAATGTGTCGGGCGTGCCGAAGGTCGAGGCTGCTGGGCAGAACGGCTTGCTCGACGTGGCGCTCGCTCCGGATTTTGCCGAGAACCGGCGCATCTATTTCACCTATGTCGAACCCGGTGAGGGGGGCAGCTCGCTGGCGCTCGCCCGTGCGACGCTGGCCGAACAACAAGGCGCGGCCCGGCTCGATGATCTCGAAGTGATCTGGCGGCAGATGCCGAAGGGCAAGGGCGGCCAGCCGGGCGGCATCATTGCCTTTGCACCGGACGGCATGTCGCTGTTCCTCACCTCCGGCGATCGGATGCGCCCGAAGACGGCGCAGGATGCCGATCTGGCGCTCGGCAAGGTGTTGCATCTGACGCTCGACGGCAAGCCGGCACAGAACAATCCCGCCGCTGACGCGGGCGGCGTCCGTGCCGAGACGTGGAGCACCGGCCACCGCAATCCCTATGGCCTCGCCTTTGCCGCCGACGGCCGCCTCTGGCTGCACGAGATGGGACCGAAGGGTGGCGACGAGCTCAACCTGATCGAACCGGGCGTCAACTACGGCTGGCCGGCGGTGTCCTACGGCGACAACTACAACGGTACGCCGATCCCCAAGCCGCCGACCCGGCCGGAATTCCGGGAGCCGGCGCTTTATTGGACGCCGGTGATCGCTCCGGCCGGCCTCGCCTTCTACGACGGCGACCTGTTCCCGGCGTGGAAGGGGTCGGCGCTGATCGGTGGGCTCAAGACCCAATCGCTGTCGCGGGTGACCATCAAGGGCGACGCCGCGCATGAGGAGGACCGGTTCGCCATGGAAGGGCGCATCCGCGACGTGGCCGTAGCCTCCGACGGCGCGGTCTGGGTCATCGAGGACGAGAGCCCTGGCCGGCTGTTGCGGCTCAGTCCGCTCTGAGGTCGATGCGCTTGCCGGTTTCCGCGTCGAACAGATGCAGCGCTTCGGTGTCAAGCGCCAGTGTGACGTCGCTACCCGCCACCGCCCGCGTGCGTGGCGACAGGGTGGCGACGAGACGCTGGCCACCGACGTTGCCCGACAGGATCAGCTCGGGACCGGTCAGTTCCACCACTTCGCATCGCAGCGTCAGCGGCAGGCCGCCGGAGGATTCGGCACGGAAGCATTCCGGCCGGATGCCGAGCTTGAGCGTCTTGCCGTGCGGTACCGCTGCGAGGAGGGGCGGCGGCAACGGGATTACCCTGTCACTGCCGGCAATCAGCAGGCCCTCGGCGGTGGCGGTGACGTCGAGCAGGTTCATCGGCGGCGCGCCGACGAAGGTGGCAACGTAGAGCGTGGCCGGCCGGTTGTAGATCTCTTCCGGCGTCCCGAGTTGCTCGATCTGGCCGTTGCGCATCACGGCGATGCGGGTGGCTAGCGTCATCGCCTCGATCTGGTCGTGGGTGACGTAGACCACGGTGGTCTTCATCATCTGGTGCAAGCGCTTCAGCTCGGTGCGCATTTCCATGCGGAGCTTGGCGTCGAGGTTGCTGAGCGGTTCGTCGAACAGGAACAGCTGGGGATTGCGCACCAGCGCCCGGCCGATGGCAACGCGCTGGCGTTGGCCGCCGGAGAGCTGGCTCGGTCGCCGATCGAGCAGCGGTTCAATCTGCAACAGCCGCGCCGCTTCGAGTACCGCCTTCTCGCGCTCGGCGGCCGGCACCTTGCGCATCTCGAGGCCGAAGCCGATGTTCCGGCGCACCGTGAGGTTCGGATAGAGCGCATAGGACTGGAACACCATGGCGATGTCGCGGTCCTTGGGGTGGACACCGATCAACGAACGCCCGTTAAGGCGGATGTCGCCGCCGGTCGGCTCGGCGAGGCCGGCGATGATGTTGAGCAGCGTCGACTTGCCGCAGCCGGAGGCGCCGAGCAGCACCAGGAACTCGCCGCTTTCCAGCGAAATATCGATACCCTTCAACGTTTCGACGTCGCCAAAGGATTTGCGGATGGTGTCGACGACAAGGGCGCTCATGAACGAAACTCCGGCGGGGCGTAGCAGCGCGGATAGGTGGAGACGGCAAGCGAGGCGGTAGCCGTGCCCGCCGCGAGGCTGTCGTCAAGCGACTTGCCGGCGGCGAGGGCCGCCAGGAAACCGGCGTTGAACACGTCACCGGCGCCGATGGTGTCGATCACCTTGACCTTTGGCGCTTCCACCTCGACAAGGCCGGCGCTGGAGGCTGCCAACGCCCCATGCGACCCGCGCTTGACGACGGCGATGGCGCCGTCCGGCATCAGGTCGAGCATGGCGCGGGCGGCATCGCGCACGTCGGCCCGGCCGGTGATCGAGGTGGTCTCCACCTCGTTGAAGAGGGCGATGGCCGAGCGGGCCAGCCAGCCCTTGGCCGCCGCGACGATCTCGTCCGTCCAGCCGGCCGGCGGCCAACCGGTGTCGAGGGCAACACGGATGCCGAAGCGGTCGGCCCAGTCGTAGAGCTGGCCGTATTCGCGCGACAGGCGCGGCATCAGGAACGGCCCGGCGAACAAGGCGTAGCCGCCGCGATGGGTCTCGCCGTCAAGGGCGCCGAGCACGTCGGCGGCGCCATAGTGCGGCAGGTGACCGAGCGTTGTGAAGAAGGTGCGCTCTCCGTCGGGATGGGTGATGCCGACGGAAATCGTGGTGTTCTCGGCATGCACGCGCCAGCGTCTCGACTGTTCGCCGAACTCGCTCGCCAACCACGCGCCGAAGCGGTCGCTGCCAATGCTGGCGGCTAGCGAAAAGGGCACGCCGAGCGCCTTCAGCGCCAGCGCTGAATTGCCGGCGCAGCCGCCAACGCGCAGCTCATCGTGGTCGACAATGATCTCGGTGCCCGGCTGCGGCCAGGGTGCGGCCGGACCGAGGATCAGGTCGACGTTGACGTTTCCAATGACGGCGATCGGCTTCACTTATTCGCTCCGGGTGATCTTGTTCGAGCGGACGGGCGTGCCAGCGTTTTCGACGCGTTCGGCGGCGAAGGCAACCATCAGCGACTGGGCAGCCGGCAGCAGCGCGAAGACGGCGGCCATGCCGGTGGCCGGCTTGACGGCAATGGTGACGGCGCCGGCCACCGGCGCCTCGCCGGATGCGTCGAAGATCACCACCGGTGCTCCGGCGGCGAGGATTTCACCGGCCATGCCGGCGATCAGCGGCGAGGTCGGATCCTTGGCGCGGAACAGCACGGCGCCGATCTCCGGCGACAGCATTTCCATCGGGCCATGGCGGAGCTGGCCACCCTCATGCGAGAAGCAGGGCCGGCGCGACAGTTCGGTGAAGCCGAGGGCGATGGCCTCGGCGACGCCCTGCAGGCTGCGGCCGGAGGCGACGATGGTGCGGACGTTTTTCAAGGCGGCGAGCGCGGCGGAAACGTCGGGCGCCTCCGGCGCCTTCAGCACGGCGAGCGCCGGCTGGGCGTCGGCGCCGAGCGCGGCGAGAACGGCGAGGTGCAGTGCGAAGGTCAGAGTCAGGCTGCGTGTGGCGGCAAAGGCCAGTTCCGATCCACCAGCGGCGACCAGCGCCGGGGCGGCCTTGCCGAGGAAGGAGCCGCCCTCAAGCGTCAGGGCGAAGGTGTCGGTGGTGGCGCCGGTTTCCTTGAACCAGCGGACCACCTCGACGCTCTCGCCCGACTGCGAGGTGACGAAGACGGTGCGGCCCGAAAGCGGCAGTGGCGCGGCAAGCTGTTCGGAGACGGGAAGCGACACGGCGTCGATGCCGAGGGCGCGATAGTAGGGCTCGACGGCGCGGGCCACGGCGTGCGAGCCGCCCATGCCGAGCATCAGCAGGCGGCCGGTCTTCTTGAGCGACGCGGCGGCGCGGGCGGCAACCTCGCGATTGGCCTCGAAGGAGGCGAGGGCGTCGGCGTGCTGGCGGGCCATTTCGCGATCGATGGCGAGCAGGCTCTCGGGGCGGGAAGCGGTCATTTTCTTGTCCTTTGATTCAGCCTTTGACGCCGCCGGAGGTGAGGCCGGAGATCAGCGCCCGCTGCATGACGAGACCGACCAGAACCGGCGGCAGCGCGGCGAGCACGCCGGCCGTGGCGATCAGGCCATAGTCGGAGACGCGCCCACCGGCGAGGTCGGCGATGGCAACGGTGAGCGTCTTGGCCCGCTGGTCGGAGGTGAACAGCAGGGCATAGAAGAATTCATCCCAGCCCAGCAAGAAGGCGAACAGAGCCGAGGTGGCCACCACCGGCATGGCGAGCGGCAGCGTGATGATGCGCAGCGTCTGCCACAGGCTGGCGCCATCGATGACGGCGGCCTGCTCGATCTCGCGCGGGATGCCGTCGAAACCGGACTTCATCAGCCAGGTGGTGAAGGGGGCGAGAATGGTGAGGTAGACGAGCGCCAGGCCGAACACGCTGTTGAGCAGGCCGAATTTGGCCAGCGCCATGTAGAGCGGCACGGCCAGCGCCACCGGCGGAAGCATGTAGGTGGCGATGACCACGGAGAGCGACCAACCGACCGAGGGCGTGCGCGAAACGGCCCAACCGGCGGGGACCGCGAGCGCCACGGCTGCCACGGTGGCCATGCCAGCCACCATCAGCGAGTTCCTGAGGCTGGCCATAAAGGCGGCGCCAGCGCTGTTTTCCACGGAGGAGAGCAGGGTGGCGTAGCGCGAGAAATCCATGGTCGCCGGCCACCACCTGAGCGGCTTGGCAGCGAGGTCGGCAGCCGGCGAAATGCTCATCACGAACAGCCAGAGAAGCGGTGTCAGGATAATCGCGGCCAGCAGCAGCGCCGCCGCGTGCAGAAACAAGCGGAAGAGGGGGCTCTGGCGTTCCATCAGGCGGCGCTCCCGGCAACTTTCTTGACAACGGTGCCATAAGCGACGGCGAGCACCGTAATGATCAGCGTGACGATCAGCGCCAGTGAAGCGCCCGAGCCTGCCCGCTGAAAGGAAAAGGCTTCCTGATAGACGAGGATCGACATGGTGCGCGTCGAGTTGGCGGGGCCGCCGCGCGTCATCACCCAGATGATGTCGAACACCTTGAACGCCTCGATGGTGCGCAGCACCAGCGCTACCATCAACGGACCGGCGAGATAGGGCAGCGTCACGAAGCGGAAGCGGGAGAAGGCGCTGGCGCCGTCGACATAGGACGCGGCGATGACGTCGCGCGGCACGGCTTGCAGAGCGGCCAGCGCGATCATGGCAACGAGCGGGAAATTCTTCCAGCAGTCAGCGACGATCAGCGCTGTCAGGGCGGTGCCGGGCTCGCCGAGCCAGGAACGGTAGTTGTCGAGGATGCCGATCTGGGTCAGCGCCGCGTTGAGGGCGCCATATTCGGGATTGTAGATCAGCCGCCATAGGGTGGCGTTGACGACGGTCGGCAAAGCCCAGGGCAGGATCAGCAGGGCGCGCAGCAGCGTGCGGCCATGGAACCGCTGGTTCAGCAACAGGGCGGCGAGCACGCCGAACAGCATTTCCACCGTCACCACCACCACGGCAAAAAAGGTGGTTGTGAACAGAGTGCGGCCGAACGCATTGCCGGAGACGAGGCGGACGTAGTTGTCGAAGCCGACGTAGCTGCCGGAGGTGCCCACGAGCTTGGCGTCGGTGAAGGAGAGCTGCACGGTGTCGGCCAACGGCCAGCCGATGACGGCCACCATGACAATGAGGAGCGGCAGCATGAGTAGCCACGCCCGGGTGGTGAGCCAGGTGCCGGACATGCGGTGTCCTCGTCGGAGAATGGAAAAGCAGGGAGGACCGGGCGCCGACGGCGCCCGGTTGATCAGGCGATCAGAGGCCGCTGTTGTCGGCGGCGGTCTTCAGCGCGTCTTCGGGGCTCGACTGGCCGAGCAGGGCTTCCTGGATTGCCTGCTGCAGGGCGACCGAGATCTCCTGGTACTTCGGCGTGGTCGGGCGCGGGTACATGGCGGCGAGACCAACCTTGGCAGCGGCGATCAGCTCTTCCTGATCCTTGGTGACGGCCGGGTCCTCATAGGACGACGCCCAGATCGGCAGGCTGAGTTTGGCGTAGGCGTTCTGCGTCGCCTGGGAGGTCATGAAGACGATGTACTTCCACGCCTCGTCCTGATGCTTGCTGGCGGTGGTGATGCCGAGGCCCATCGAGCCGTTGACAGCCGAGGCCTCGCTCTTGCCGGCAACACCCGGCGCCGGCACCACGCCAACCTTGCCGGCAACCTTCGAGTCCTTCGGGTTGTTGGCCATGTTGTACATGTAGGTCCAGTTGAGGGCGAAGGCGGCGTCGCCGTTCTCGAACACCTTGCGAACGTCTTCTTCCAGGAACTCCTTGGAGTTCGGGTTGGTGACGCCGGATTTATAGGTGTCGACCATGTATTTCAGCGCGTCGAGGCCGCCCCCCTGCTGGAAGGCCGGCTTGCCGTCCTTCAGGAAGTCACCACCGAAGGCGCTGACCAGCGTGGTGTAGTCGCAGATGGCGGCTTCCGCCTGCGCCCAGCTCCAGGCGATCGGCGTGGCAAGGATGCCCTTGTCCTTGATGATCTTGGCGTCGGCGGCCAGTTCTTCCCAGGTCTTGGGCGGGGTGGCAATGCCGGCCTTCGCGAGGATTTCCTTGTTGTAGTACAGGTACTTGGTATCAAGGATCCAGGGCATGCCGTAGAACTTGTCGTCATACTTGACGGTGGTCCAGGCGCCGGGCAGCACACCCGCCGTCATCTCGGGGCTGATCTTGGAGGAGATGTCGACCAGCACATTGTTGGCGGCGAACTCGGCCGGCCAGATCACGTCGAACAGGACGACGTCGTAGGCATTGCCGGCACCCTGGGCGAGCACGGTCTTGTCGTGCAGGCCTTCGTAGGGCACGAACTCAAGGTTGACCTTGATGTCGGGATTGGCCTTGGTGAAGGCCTCCGTCATGGCGCGGACGTCGGCTTCGCTGTAAGCGGCCTGGGCCATGAACAGTGCGTTGATCTGAGCTTCGGCGAAAGCCGGAACGGAAAGCGGTGCCGTCAGCAGCGTCGCTGAGAGAAGTGTCCTGCTGAAAAACCTGTTCATTGTGGGCTCCCTTTGGTCGGTGACTACGCGGAAGGGATCGCGGCGGCAATCTACCGCCACGATCGGTCATTTGTTGGCCCGGGACGGGCCGCTGGATGGAGCGTCGTCACACCTTTGGGGCGGACTAGCGTTCCCCGGAACTCTGTTGGTTCCTTATTAAGTCAAATCGCTTGACTTATTCGTGGGCGAAATATCAACTGCTGTCAAGATGGATTTGGGCATGAACGAACAGCGGTTGATCCGAGCCAAGAGTGGCGCCAATCAGGAGGGCACCGGTGCCCACAACCGGCGCGTTATCATCGACGCGCTCCGGGTGAATGGCGCTTTGTCGCGTGCCGATCTTGCCCGGGCCACTGGGCTCACCAAGCAGGCGGTTTCCAATCTCGTCGAGACGCTGGAGAACGAAGGCCTCGTCGCGTCCGAGGATCTGGTGCGCAAGGGCCGGGGGCAGCCGTCGACGCCCTATCGCCTCGTGGCGGGCGGCGCCTATTCCATCGGTCTGCAGATCGACCGACACATCAGCCGCGCCATCGTCGTCGATCTCGTCGGCAACATTCTGGCGCGCGCCACCGCCAAGGTGCCGCCGCGTGCCCCCGAAGAGGGCGTCAAGGTGTTGCTCGACCTTCTCGCCGACGTGCGGACGGAATTTGCTGCCGGGCGGCCGGACGCCGAGGCGCGCATCGCCGGCATCGGCGTTGCCATGCCGGGCCCGTTCGGCGTCGAGATCGCCGACGACAGCCTATGGCTGATGCAGGCCTGGCAGAGCTTTCCGCTGGTCGCCCGGCTCGCCGCCGGCACCGGCCTTGCCGTCAGCCTGCAAAACGACGCTGCTGCCTGCGCCACCGCCGAGCGCATGGTGGGCGCTGCCAACGGTCTCGACCACGCCGTCTGCATCTACGTCGGCTACGGCATCGGTGCCGGGCTGATCCTTGGCGGCGAACTCTATAGCGGCGCCAACGGCAACGCCGGGGAAATCGGCATGGTGCTGTTCGGCGGGCCGGATCATCTGGTGCCGCTCGAGCACCGTGCGTCCATTGCTTCGCTCTACGCGCTGGTTGGCATCGATCCGGCCGACCCCGAGCAGTTTGACAAGCTGGAGACTCTCGTCTCGGCGGGCGATCGACGCGTCGCCGACTGGATCGATCGGGCCGGGCACGACCTCAGGCTCGCCGTCCATACCGCCGAGACCCTGTTTGACCCGCAGACGGTCATCCTGTCGAGCGGCGTGCCCGGGTCGCTGATGCCGGCGCTCATTGCGGCCATCGAGCCGCTGCGTCCGTCGCTGGTGCCGACGGCCGGCCGAACCGTTCCTCGCGTGCGGCTCGGCATGACCAACCCATGGGCGGTGGCGATCGGTGCCGCCGCCGATCCCATCCGCCGCGCCTTCGACCCCAGCTTCTCGGCGATCCTGAAGCGTCAGGGAGAATGATCAGGCTCCGGGTCAACAAAATTCCTGACAGTGAATTGTCATCCCCTGCGGTTTGCCGCTAATCTTTCAGTGTCGCGGGCAAAGAGAAAAACCGGCCCGTTGCACTTCCAGGGGAATTAAGCACCATGACCAACCGGATCACCCGCGGCATCGTCGCCGCCACGCTGCTCGCTGCTTCGCTCGTTGCCGCCGAGGCGCAGGAGACGCTGAAGATTGGCACCGAGGGCGCCTATCCGCCCTTCAACTACGTGGATACCGACGGCTCCATCAAGGGCTTCGACGTCGAGATCGGCCTCGCCCTCTGCGAGAAGATGAAGGTCAAGTGCGAGGTGGTGGCGCAGGACTGGGACGGCATCATCCCGGCGCTGCTCGCCAAGAAATACGACATGATCATCGCCTCGATGTTCATCACCGAGGAGCGCAAGAAGGTCGTCGACTTCACCAAGCCCTATTACAAGGCGGCGATGACCCACGTCGTTCCCAAGGACAGCGCCATCACGGAGTTCTCCGACGCGGCGCTCTCCGGCAAGATCATCGGCGCGCAGGCCGGCACCACGCAGGCCGAGTATATCGAAAAGACCTATCCGAGCGCCACGCTGAAAACCTATCCGACCCAGGACGAGGCCAACCTCGATCTCGCCGCCGGCCGACTCGATCTGCAGGTTGGCGACTTCCTGCCGATGTTCGACTGGGTGAGCAAGGAGGCCGGCGCCTGCTGCAAAATGATCGGCGAGCCGATCACCGATCCCGCCTTCGTCGGCGAGGGCGTCGGCATCGCGGTCCGCAAGGAGGACGGCGCGCTCAAGGTAGCCCTCGACAAGGCGATCGACGAGGTGGTTGCCGACGGCACCTACAAGACGATCAACGACAAGTATTTCAAGATCAACCTCTACTCACTGAAATGAGGTTTGGGCAGGGCGATCGCGCCCTGCCTTCACCTGATCTGCGCCGGCCGGACCGCTTTCCGGCCGGCATCCGTCTTCACACGAAGGACAATGCCCCTTCCGGTTGTTGCGCCTTGATGGATGGTTCGTCTATGAAAGCGCTTTCCATCAAGGTGTCCGAATGGCCAGCTCTCTTCCCGTCTATCGCTTCGATTCCTTCATTGTCCGCACGCCGTCGTCCTCGGTGGTCAACGGCTTGCGCGCCGACGATCGCGGCAACCCGACCCATGCGGGCGTTCTCGCCGAACATGCCGCCTATATTCACGCCGTGAGTCTTGCCGGCGTCGAGGTGACGGTGCTGCCGCCGCTCGAAGCCTTCCCCGATTCCATCTTCGTCGAGGACCCGGCGCTGGTGTTCCCGGAAGGCGCCATCCTGCTCAGGCCGGGCGCGGCGACACGCGCTGGTGAGACGGCTGAGATTGCGCCGGTGCTGAAGCGCCTGTTCTCGACGGTGCTCGACCTGCCGCGCGGCTTCGCCGATGGCGGCGACGTGCTGACCACCCAGCGAGCCGTGATGATCGGCCTGTCCGCCCGCACCAATCGCGAAGGCGCCGAGGCGCTGATCGAATGCCTCGCCAAGCTCGGCCGCAAAGGCGAAATCGTCGAGACGCCCAAGGATGTGCTGCATTTCAAGACCGACTGCTCGCTCCTCGACGAGGAAACGGTGCTGACCACCGAACGGCTCGAGCGCTCGGGCGTGTTCAAGGGTTTCAAGACGCTTCTGGTGCCGGCCGGCGAAGAAGCCGCCGCCAATGCGCTGCGTGTCAACGACGTGGTCTTCGTCGGTTCCGACTATCCGCGCACCGCCGAGCTGCTGGCCGCGCGGGGCTACAAGGTGGTACCGCTCAAGACGACCGAGATTGGCAAGATCGACGCCGGTCTGTCCTGCATGTCGCTGCGCTGGCGGC
>Ga0316604_10001803_pt1 | contig 17710 bp, 13 predicted proteins | sample OWC_soil_day20_C_FD_207650 | JGI IMG/M metagenome (GOLD analysis project Ga0316604, IMG submission 207650) | Wetland soil microbial communities from Old Woman Creek delta, Ohio, United States - OWC_soil_day20_CT | ecosystem: Environmental > Terrestrial > Soil > Wetlands | place: USA: Ohio... | reverse complement strand
AAGCATGCGCGCTCCGGGTGCACGCCGCAATCCCTACAGATCGCGTCCGGCACCGGCGCGGATCAGAGATTCATTCGTTCGTAGGCGTGGCGCAGCGCATCAGGCGGCACCTTGATCAGTCCCTCAAGCGGGCGATCCATCTCGAGCACCATGAACACTGCGCTCGCGACCGATAGGGCAGACAGAGTGAATATCGCGACCACGGTGCCATTGCGCGGAGCGAACAGTCCAAAGCTGGCGAAAGTGATCGTCAGCCAGAGCGCGAGAATTACCAGGAACACGAGCGGAATCGAAGAGCTGTCGTCGGAGACGGCCAGCCAGCGCTCGGCGAGCAACGACTCGCTGATGTCGCGGGCACGGGCCTGGAGCCTCCGCTGCTCGTCGTTGCCGGGCTTCAGGGTTCCGATGCTATCGAGCAGCGCCTCCATGCTGCCCGCTGTCCCGGCGGGGTCGAACCCGGATGCAGACGCGGATTCCCGCGGCCAGACCACGTCGATCTTGCGGCCTAGCGCCTGTTTCATCGCCGTGCGTATCTCCCGGGTCTCTGGACCATAACGGGCAAGGGTGCGATCGAGTGTCAGCAGTTGCACCGCCGTGTGCTTGATAGCGCCATCGACCGCGTCAAACGAGTTCTTCGCCGACGCCGTGATCAGTCCCAGCACCAGTGCCGTCATCGTCGCGACGAGCCCGATGCCGAGCTTGACCGTGTCCTTAGTCGCGTCGCCAATGTGATCCTGGGGCAGTCGCGAACGAACCCATATGCCGAACAAGGCTCCGCCCAACGCGCAAACAAATACGCCGACTCCGACGGGGACTGGATTCACTCGGCCTCCACTGGACTCACGAACAAAGAAGCGCCGTGGAGGTTACGCCACCGCCAGTGTGTCGGCCAATCAGCTCACGAGGCTAGACTGCGCTGCACAGCTGCGGTGCCATCAGCGGAGCGTGGTCCAGCGACTTTGTCGGCACCGCGGCCATGATGTACTCCGCGAGCGCAGTGATGGTCAGGCTCGGATTGACGCCGGGATTCGCGGGCACGATCGAGCCGTCACAGATGATCAGATTGCGATATCCGAAGGCACGGCCAAGACGGTCGACCACGCCGGTGTCGGCATCGCGCCCGATGACTGCTCCACCCAGGATGTGGGCTGTGGTCGGGATGTTGAGCAGCGCCTCGGTCGCCATGCTCTGGGCGATGCCACCGGTGTGTCGCGCCAGCCAGGTCGTTGCAGCGCTGCCTTCAGGGATGAACGTCGGGTTGGGGTTGACGGGGTCCTGGCGAGTCGTCAGTCCGACACGTCGACTGAAGCACCGCCGTACCGGCACGAAGGCCATTGCATTGTCCAGCGACTGCATCACGAGCACGATCATCGTCCGCCGCCCCCAGTGCACTGGCGACAGCGATTTCAGGAAGCGCAGGGGATGCCGCAGGATCTCAGCGAAAAGCCTGAGCGGCCGCGTCACGCGGGTGCCGTCGCCGGTAAGCAGGGTGAAGAAGAATTTCAGCACGCTGCCGCGTTCGCCGTAGGTGACGAGTTCGAGGTGCGTGTCATGCGACACATGGATGCTGGCGCTGATGGCCACGTCCGCCGCCGGTTTCAGGCTGTCGTCAGGCAGTGTGACGGCAAGGATGGACTCGCTGTTCGTGCGCACCTTCTCGCCGAGCCGCGGACTCAGCGCGGGCAGGCCACCTGCCAGGCGGCACTGCGCCAGCAGGCGGTTGGTGCCGAGCGCGCCGGCGGCCACCACCACACCGTTAGCCCGCAGCGAGCCCGCCCTGCGTGACCAGAAGACCCCGGGTCGAACGGTCCGCACCTCGTAGCCGGTACGACCTTCGCCGCCATCAAGCGGGCGAATGTCGTCAACCTGCGTGTCGGGCAGGATTCTCACGCCCAGGCGCTCGGCAAACCACAAATAGTTCTTCGGCAGCGTGTTCTTCGCGCCGACGCGGCATCCCAGCGTGCAACTGCCGCAGCGCATACAGCCGGTGCGCTCCGGTCCGTCGCCACCGAAATACGGATCAGGCACGCTGACGCCTCCCCTGCCGAAGAACACGGCGCACGGCGTGCGAGTGAAGCTTTCCCGGACGTCAAAGTGCCTGGCCATCTCGCGCAAAAGCTGCTGCCCGTCACTGTCCCATGGCACGGCGCACACCCCGAGCATGCGCTCGGCCGTGTCGTAGTGAGGCTGCAACTCGGCACCCCAATCTGCCAGGTCGGCCCACTGCGGGTGCGTAAAGAAGAGCGGCTTGGCCCGGTACAGCGTGTTCGCATAGACGAGGCTGCCACCACCGACACCGGCACCAGTGGCAATGAAGATGTCCTTGAAGATCGAGATTCGCGACGGGCCGCGCAGTCCGAGCCGCGGCACCCAGAAGGTGCGACGCAGGTTCCAACCGCTAGGCGGCAGGTCCTCATCGCTCAGCCGCCGCCCGCATTCCAGCACTGCGACGCGGTAGCCCTTTTCAGCGAGACGCAGCGCAGCCACGCTGCCACCGAAGCCGGACCCGACAACTATCCAGTCGAAATCGTGGCACCTGTCAGACACGGGATTCGACAATGAGAGGTTCATTCTGCTTCGCGCACAGATGCAGCACACCGGGCCTGATGCGTTGCATCTTCCGTGCAACACAGCGGAACCGGTCAGCTCCGCATACACACCCTATTCATGATTGTTCAAAGTGCGAGCTGCTGCCCCCGACTGGATCAAGCGATCCAGTCGCGGGTTGATTCTCATTCGCGCACGAAATCCAGCAGATGCAGAGACACACCGACAAAGTGCAGGAGCGTCAGCACCGCCGCACCGCGCGCCGCGACGATGTGCATTTCGCGCCAGGCGGGTGCTGTGGCCGAACCCTGCACAAGGAACCACGCGGCACCGGTAACCGCCGCGAGCAGCACAGCCAGCAGCAACAGGCCCTCGATCGCCGCGAAGAGCCCACCGCCTTCACTCATCGGCCGCTCACCGCGGAACATTCCGGAAATGTCGCGTCCGATGGCGCCCCGGTCTCCCGCGAGCCATGGAAAGTAGAGCCGCCAGCGTCCACCGCGGGTGCAGGCCAGGCCGTAGACCAGCGTCATCGCGAGCACCGCGAAGCCGCCCACCACATGGCCGAGATTCATCAACCCCGGGGGGTCGGGCATGCGCTGATACATGCCGATCCACGGGCTGCTGAAGATCAGCCAGATTACGAGCAGCGCGATGGCCAGATGCAGCGGATTCGACAACCGCTCGAGCAATGCGCGCATGGCGGTCGCCGTACTCAGGCGTTTCGACCGGCGGCCAGTTGCTCCACCTGCCCCGCAAAGCGCTCGACCTCCTCCCAGTTGGTGAACTGGACCCTGGTCGCAAAGTCGGTCGGTCCCTTGTTGATCCACATGACGAACCGCATCATGTGCTTGTCGACCGGTCCGTAGCGCGAGTAGTCGAGTTCACCTGCGAACACACCCAGCAGCTGCGGCTTCCACGGCGATTGCGCGACCAGGCGCTTCAGGTATGGATTGGTCTGCGGCGTGTTCTTCAGCGGCTTGCGCGCGACCAGGTTCACCGAGAACAACGCGCTCGGCTTCGATTCGAGCAGCGCCTGGTTGGCGCGGATGAACTCGAGGACTGCCGGACTGTGCTTGCCGTGGCGGATGCTGGCACCAATGACGATCGCATCGAACGACTTCGGGTCGACACTGTGGCCCACCAGCGGCACGACCTCGGCGCTTTCGCCGCGCTTGGCCAGGCTCGCCTGAATGGTCTCGCAGATCCTCTTCGAGAGACCGTAATTGGTGGAGTAAAGCAGCAGGGTCTTGGCCACGGAAGCTAGTCTCGGAAGGAAGCCGCCGGTAAGACTAGCAACCGGCCTCGCGCGCTTTGCTGACCCATGTCATTGGCCCGCCCCCGTTACGCCGTCCACGCAATCAGTTCTTGTGCTTCCGCACAATCTTCCTGTTGCATTAGAGGGCCTCCTCCGGTCGACCGCAAGCGCTTCCCCTTCGGCCGACGGCACCTCGTGCCACTGCTACGCTGCGCTGATGAAGAGCCCGTTCACCGAACTCGGCCTGTCGAAAGAACTCGCACAGGTCCTCACCGGTCTTGGCTATGAGGAGCCGACCCCGATCCAGAGCCAGGCGATTCCGCCGCTGCTCGAGGGACGCGACCTGCTCGGCCAGGCTGCGACTGGCACCGGCAAGACCGGTGCGTTTGCGTTGCCACTGCTGCAACGGGTGCTGGCCGCGCACCGCAAGACTGCGCATCCGGCAGCGCTGGTGCTGGTGCCGACACGCGAGCTGGCGATCCAGGTCGCCGAGGCCCTGCACAGCTACGGCGCCAAGCTCGGCGCGGTGGTGCTGCCGATCTACGGCGGGGCGGAGTTTGGGCGCCAGGCCCAGGCGCTCAAGCGCGGCGTACATGTGGTCGTCGCGACGCCGGGCCGCGCGCTCGACCACATCCGCCGCGGCACACTCAACATGGGCGGGCTCGCTTCGGTAGTTCTGGACGAAGCCGACGAGATGCTTGACATGGGCTTTGCCGAGGACATCGAGCTGATCCTCGATGCTGCGCCGACGGAACGACAGACCGCACTTTTCTCCGCCACGCTGCCACCGCGCATCGCGGCGATCGCCGACAAGCACCTGCGCGACCCGGTGCGCGTGCTGATCGCGCGCGAGAAAGCGGTCAAGGGCACGGCGCCGCGCGTCCGTCAGACGGCGTACATCGTGCAACGCGCGCACAAGGTGGCCGCGCTTGGCCGTGTGCTGGATCTGGAGTCGCCGGTGCTCGCCCTCGTCTTTGCACGCACCCGCACCGAGGTCGACGAGCTGGCCGAAAAGTTGCGTGGCCGCGGCTACCAGGTCGAGGCGCTGCACGGCGGGCTGTCACAGGATCAGCGCGACCGCGTGATGAAGCGGGTGCGGGCGGGCAAGGTCGACCTGCTGGTCGCCACCGACGTGGCCGCGCGCGGGCTCGATGTGGAGCACCTGTCGCACGTGGTCAACTTCAATGTGCCGGCTTCGCCCGAATCGTACGTGCACCGGATCGGCCGCACCGGACGCGCCGGCCGCGAAGGTGTGGCGATCACGCTGGCCGAACCGCGCGAACATCGGCTGCTGCGCAATATCGAGCAGCTCACCAAGCAAAAGATCGACGTCGCCACGGTGCCAACTCCGATGGATGTGCGCGCACGTCGGCTCGACATGACGCGCGGCGCCTTGCGCGCGGCACTGGAGGAAGGCGAACTCGACAGTTACCGCGTGGTCACCGATGCACTCGCCAGCGAGTTCGATCCGCTCGATGTCGCCGCCGCTGCTGTGAAGCTCGCACACCAGACGCTGCAGGCCGACGCCGCCCACGACGAGGAGCATATTCCGGCGGTCGACCTAGCGCGCCCACGCGAAGCGTGGGCCAAGCCCGGACGCAAGGAGTTCCGGGAGCGTGCGCCGCAGGAAAGCGGCGCACGCCGCCGTCTCGCGGAGCGTGGCGCCTATAGCGAGGCGCCCGCGAAGCAGGTTGCACGCGATATCGGGCGACCAGACCGACCCGCAGGCGGCATGCACACCGCAGCCGGCAGCAAACGCAAGTCACCGGGCGCGATGACGATGGTGCGCGTATTCGTAGGTGCCGGGCGCGATGTCGGACTGCGTCCGGCCGATCTGGTCGGGGCCATCGCCAACGAAACGGGCGTCAGTGCTCGTGAGATCGGCGCCATCGAGATCGAGGATCGGTTTTCGCTGGTGGAAGTCTCCGACCACATTGCCGAAGATGCGATCCGCGCGCTGCGCGCGACCTCGCTGCGCGGACAGCGAGTAACGGTCCGGAAAGATCAACCGAAGCGGTCAACGAAATAGGTAGGTTGATCGTCCGATACTGAAGCCCTGCGCCCGGTCGGCAATAACCGGTGACCGCTGCTGCAGCAAGTCGCTTGAGCGCGGCGGCGACGGGTCGAGCGGGTTCTGCTGTTGGTCCGGCGAGGAGCGCTAACCGTACCGCGTTGACGTCATTACTCGCAGCGCGCCCCGCCCCAACTGCCTTCGTCCAGTCGACCGGTGAACGTCGATGCGGTTGACACCGACGAGGCATGTCGGCGCCAGATCGTTGATTATCGTGCGTGGTGCGGTGTTTGCTTGACTCGCCGCTGCACGCGCAAGTTGTTTATTGCCACGAAGTGCGCGAGGACATTTCCAAGGAGGCCATGATGAAGGGACCGATACTTGCTCTGCTGACTTCGATGGCGCTGCTCGCGGCGAGCGCCGCCCAGGCGGCGCTGTTCACCTTTGACGTCGACCTCAACGGCGCGAACGAGGTTCCGGCCGCCCTGACGCCCGGCACAGGCATCGCACTGGTCGTGGTCGATACCACGGCGATGACGATGTCGATCAATGCCTCATTCACCGACCTGCTCGGTACGACAACGGCTTCGCATATTCACTGCTGCACGGTGCCGCTGCCAACGGCGTCGGTGGCCACGCAGGTGCCGACGTTTGCCGGCTTCCCGCTTGGCGTGAGCAGCGGTGTGTTTTCGAATACCTTCGACATGACGCTGGCGTCGTCCTTCAACCCAACGTTTGTCACGAACAACGGAGGAACCCTCGGCAGTGCCTTTCTCGCCCTCCTCACTGGCATGCTCGAGGGCCGTTCGTATCTGAACATCCACTCGACCGCCTTTCCAGGCGGTGAGATTCGCGGCACGCTGAACCTGGTGCCGGAGCCCGGGTCGCTTGCGCTGCTCGGAATGGCACTGGTCGGCGTGTTCGTGCTCCGCCGCCGTCGTGCCGCGCTATAAGCGCCGCGCGCACGACCCGAAGCCCGCCGAACAGGCGGGTTTCCTTTGTTCCTAGCGGTCACTGCGTGATCGAGACCAGTACGTCGCAGTGTGCGTTCTCGATCAGCGAGCCGGATGTCGCGCCGCGCCACCAGCGCGCCGCCCATCCTTCGAGATGCTTGTGGCCGACGACGATGAGGTCGGCGTCGATCTTGCGCGCGTAGCTCGTGATCTCGTGCACCGAGTCGCCGACCAGCAGTTCACCCTCGACGATGTGGCCGGCCTGCGTCAGGCGCTGCACGCCGTCTTCGAGAATGCCGTTGTACTGCTTACGCTCGACTTCATCCCGCCCGGCGTCGTAGACCCCGCCGTCCACTGCGATGAATGCCGCCGGATTGGGCATCACGGCGACAAGAAAGAGTTTCGCGTTGCTCCACTGCGCTATGTCGTGGCACTGCAGCAGCGCTTTCTGGCCCGACTCGGATCCATCGTAGGCAAGCAGAATGCGTTGGTACATGGTGGTCTCCGGCACGGCGCATGGCAGGCAGCGAACTCAACATAATCTGCCCGGCGGGCGATGTAAAGCCGCTGACGACTCCGGCGGGCGGCCGCAACCGCGTCTTCAGTCTGCACCGAGCGGCGGCTCGCTGCACCGAGGACCGGTCAGGGCGGCGTCGCGCAACCTTCGTAAGTCGTGCTGCCGTAGCGCACCGTGGCCCTGGCGCCGTAGGCCGTTTCCGAACGCCCGTCCGTGCACATCTCGACGACCAGTTCGACGCGCACCGTGCCGCCGTCCGCGGGCGACCAGGCATCGATGACGCGTGTTGCCGCGGGCTTGGCCGGCGGCGCAAACGGTGTCGCGGGGAAACGGACCGGCTTCTCCCCCGGCCGCTCGAAGCGGGCTTCACCCGGAGTGACGACCAGCTGCCAGGTCGGGTCCTGGCCTCCCGCCCAGAACAGGGATCGCGGGGGCGGGCTGCCCAACGCGGCAGCACAGGACTCCAGCGTCCCGATGGCACGCACGAAGTATGTGGCCTTGACTCCCTTGCTTGCCGGGTTTCCGCGGAACTCGACATAGATCGGCCGCCCTGCCCCGAGCATGATCTCGCGGACCGCTTCAAGGCCTGCACTCATTGCCGCGTCCGGCGTCGCGTCCTCGATCTTTGTGACATTGCGTGCGGGGTCCTTGCCCTGGCACGCCTGGAACAGAATCACGCCGAGCGGGCCGGGTGAGGCAAATCCGCGATAGTCGGCGGCCTGCACGCTCGCCGACAAGGTAAGACCCAGCGCCAGTGCGGCCGTCGCCTTGCCGCCAAGCTGGCCGCGCGGCTGTCTCTCGCGTTGCGTACCGAATGAAAAAGGGAACAGACGCATCTGACGGACCCGAAATGAAAGCGGGCGCATCGTAGCGCCCGCAAAGGACCGGCGCACAGCGCGCGCCGGTGTGGGGTGGATTACAGGTTCGGATAACCGGTGTTGATGCCCGGGTTGAAGAAGTCGAACTTCTCGTCGGCCGGAATTTTCAGCTGGAAGCGCGGGTCGGTCGTGTTGAACCCGAGGTAATCGCGCACTGCCTGGTGCAGATGCCGCGGCGTGATGACCTTGCCATTCGTCGGATCGACCGCTCCGGTGGTGGGATTGATGCGCGTCGCCTGGTGGCGCGGTCCGCTGGCGCCAAACACGCGGTTGCCCCAGGTCGGGTTGGCTTCCATGAAGACCTGCGTGCCGATCGGGTAGTGGTCCTTGCCGTCACCGGTGTTGAGCGGCGTACGTCCGAACTCCGAGTAGACACGCATGAAGAGGCGGCTCTCGATTCCGAGTTGAGTGGCCTTGTCCCACACGTACTGCATCAGCGTGGTCAGCCGCGGCAGGCTGTTGGCGTAGCTGTTGGAAATCTGGCTGTGCCCGTCGAAGCCGCCGCTCTGCAGGCTGATCGCCGACGTCAGACCCGCCTGAGCCGCGACCAGACCGACGTGCGCCGCATTGTCGAAGGTCGCCGGCAGGAACTGGTTGACCCGTGCCAGCAGCGCCCGCGAATCCGACGCCCCCATGAATTGCTGGTTGACCAGCTGTCCCCGCGGCGTCAGCGTACCCGCCGCCTGCTGGGCTTTCAGCCGCTCGGCACGCGTCGCCAGCACCCTCTGATAATCCGACGCCTTGATGAAATCGTTTGTCGCCGAGGCTGCGTTCGGGGAAATCAGCTGACGGAACGTGTTGCCGTCCGGCATGGCTGCGGCGGGGACCAGACCGGCGCTCATGTTGTAGGCACCCGAGTTGAGCCACGGGAATGGCACACCCGGCGTTTTGGCGTAGGAATACAGCTCGGGCATCGTCGCGTAGGCCATCGCCAGCATGCCGGTGGCGTGCGCTCGCGTGCCGTCATCGTGGCTGTTGGTCTCGCTGTTGACACCGTTGATGACCAGCATCCGGCGGAAGTTGGCCGTGGCGAACGCGATGTTGGCTCCCATCGGCGCCGCGCGGATATTGCCCGCCACGCCGGCCGGCGTACGAGCCGCCGCATAGTTGTTCATCGTCGCGTCCGTCTCGCGGGGGTCGAACCACGAGCTGGCATCCAGACCGCCACCCGCGTGGATGTCCACCAGGACCTTGCCCGAGTACACGGGCGCCTGTGCGTTGGCGATCGGCGTCAGGCCCCAGTACGGAACCACGAAGCCGGCGATCTTCAAGAAGTCTCTACGGTCGATCATTTGAATACTCCTTCTCTTCCTGACGATGCGCAGCTTTAGTTGAACAGGAACCGCTCGTCGCCGATCATGTAGCCGACGACCGCCGCCCACGACCGGCCCGTGTAGTTCGGGTCGTTGGTGTTGTTGTAGGCACAGTTCGTCGGACGCGTCGGCGCCGTGGCGCGGTCGGCCCAGACCGCCTTGAACAGGCCCAGCGTGCGCTGGACTTCAGCGTCGGTCACCGCGAGGTCTTCCCTCAGCAGCGACTTGTGCAGGCTCTTGATCGTCGCCGCGATCGCCGCTTCGCCCGTCGGCGTGGCCGGCGTGTCGGTCAGCGTGACACCGGCAAACAGCAGGCGGTTGGTCGTGGCCTTGTTGAAGTCCGTCATCACGATGTTGCACGACAGCTCGGCCATGAACCGGTCGGCGATCATCGTCTGCACCATCGTGTACTCGTTGGCGCGCGTCGGACGATTCAGGCCACCGTCGAAGTTGCCGTAGTTCAGCGCCTGGCCGGCGTACTGGTTGTTGAACTGGACCCAGCTCACCCCCGTCAGGCTCAGCAGCTTGCGCTGCAGGTTGGCCGGGTTCAGCAGCGCATGGCTGCCGACATCGGCGATTTCTGCCCTGCGAGTCGCGCTCAGGCCCGCGGCCTTGTCGGCGGTAAACCACCGGCTCGTCACCATGTCGACCAGCAGGTCCTTGAAGTTGTAGGCGCCATTGCCGCGGTTGGTCGCGAAGCGCGCGGCGATTTCCTTGAACTCATCGAGCTGCGCGTTGTACGCGGCGAGCTGCGCGGCGTAGTTCGGGTTGGTCTGGTCGAGCGGCGACTTCAGCGGCTCGCGGTTGAACACCATCCGGAACGCCGTGTGGACTGCGCCGATCGCGAAGCGCGGATCAGCAGCCACCTGCATGCCCAGCCACTGCAGCGCGGTCGCGTTACCCGTCACGCCGCCTGGCATCGGAACGCCGTTGTAACCCGGTGCGTGCTGGTCACGGAACCAGTTGTCGCCGACCACGTAGTAGGCCTTGCCGTCCTTGTCCTTCGGATAGTTGTTGGACCGATAGACGTTCGGCAGCGCGTGATCAATGTTCGTCGCGGTACGGTTCGGCAGGTAGCGGTTGGCTTCGTTCCAGTTCTGGAAGCCGGCCGCCATCGGATCCATCGTCGAATGGCACGCCGAGCAGTTCGGGTTCTCGACCGTAGGCATCTTGAAGGCGGTGCCACCGTCGTCGATGGGACGCGCAGCCAGAGCCGCGATATCGGTCGCGAGGAACTGCTTGGCCAGGATGTAGGTGCGATGGCGGTTGCGGTTCGTCGGCGTCGTCGGGAAGCGCTGCAGCCAGGCATGCGCAGAGATCACGCCGGCATGCTCGCGGTCACCCGGCAGGCGTCCGTTCGGCAACGTCGCCGGCAGGAACTCGGTGTCGCTGGCCGGGGCGTTGGTCGGATCGGTGAATGTCCCCGTGACCTTGGCAGCCAAGTACTGGGCCTGCAGTCCGTTCACGACCGTGTACTTGCCCGCAACCATGTCGGTCCACGGCTTTTCGTTCTTGACGATGTACTTCATCAGCTCGACCGGCTCGCGCTGCATGGCAAGCTGGAAGCGATTGCGCACGCCGGCCGCGAGATTCGTGTTGTTGATGACGTCCACCGCGGTGGGCAGGTCAGTCGCGTTCAGGCCCATGTTGTTGCCGAACACCGTGACGCCGCGCGACAGGAACATCGCTTCGCCGGCTTCGTCCAGGAACCGCTCGAACGCCGGGCCTGTCATGTAGCTGCGAACCGTTTCACGCAGCAGCGGGGCACCACCGTTCATCACGGCCGTGGCTTCTGCCGAGGTCGGATTGCGACCGGCAAACAGGATTGCCGCCTTCGTCAGCTTGGTCTGGTCGTCGTTGAACGTGACGTCCTTCCAGAACTGCCCTTGGGCCTGCGCCATGCCGCTGGTGCAGGGCTGCTTCATCACGGGCACGAGTTCCGACAAGGCCTTGTACTGATCAGACTGGGCATTGCCGAACGGCGCTCCGCCGGAGTGGTTCAGGCCACCGATGACCTTGGCAAGCAGCGTGTCGCTGGACGTCTTCGCATAGTTGCGGAGCACGTTGTACTGCTGCAGTTCGGTGCCGCCCGCCACGAACACCAGGTTCGTACCGAAGGCCACCTTGCTCGGCAGGTGGCAGCTCGTGCAGGTCGAGCTCATCGCCGGCCACACGGTGCTGCTGAACGCTGCAGGGACCTGGGCGCAGGTACCGCCCTCGTTGACACTCACCATCACCGAGGCGCGGTTGAAGTTGCCGGCGGCGTCCTTGACGGTCAGGGTCACGCTGTACTGGCCGGGCTCGACAAAGGTGTGCTCGACCGACTGACCGGCCTTCACTGCACTGTTGTCCTTCATGTCCCATTCGAACGAGGCGATGCTGCCCTTCGGCTCCATCGCCATGAACGTGACGGCGAGCGGGGCCGGACCGTTCGGGTCGGACATCGCGGTCGGCGTGGCCGAGATATTGGGGTTCAGGCCGGGCTGCGGCGTTTGCGTGCCGCTAGCGGAAGGCGTTGAGCCGCCTCCGCACGCTGCTAGCGTAAGTGCTGCCACTACAAGCAGGGAACCACACAAGGCCTTGCCCACTCTCGCCTTGATCCCTGAATTCACGTCGATGTCCATGTTGATCTCCCAGTGCCAACCGCTGACGGGTAGCGCACTGTGCCGTCGGCGCCCTCCTGAAAAAATCGGGGAGACGGATGAGGCACCCGTACCCTGATGTATCCCGGACCAGCGGTGCGACCGGTTTTCCCTCTGAAAGCACTGCCTTTTTCGGCCGCGCCACAAGCTTCTTGAGATCGGCTTTTCATACGTTCGGATGATGGCTGCGGGGTCGTTTCGGCAGCGCAGCGGGGCGTCGAGGCGCCCGGTTTGGGCCGCCGGCGAGGCAGGCTCAGTCCGGAAGGCGGCCACGGACAGTCCTTACCGGCACTTGGAACCGGCCCATCCGATGCTAGTGTTTCGCGCCATGGGTGCAGCCATGCCTTCGAGCACGATGATTCTCTCCGACGCGATGCGGCGCTTCTGCGTCGCGTATGACAACGCGTTCCTGATTCCGGCCGAAGCGTTGACTGAGCACGGTCTTGATCCGGCCGTGGCTGCACTGCTGCTGGACGCGGGCCGGCTGACGGTGAACCAGCGGCGCTGCCTGGAGCAGGGGTTCTCGCTGTACTGGCGACGCTGCACGGATCTCTATGCGCGTACGCCGCGGTCCTGGCTTCCGCCAAGGCAGAGCAACCTGCTTGTGGTGACCGATCCGCGCGGGGTGCTCCAGTACCTGGAGCCGTTCCGCGGTACGTCTTCGATGCTGTACCTGACGGACCTCGAGACACACCCCGAATACGTCGCGGCGCTGCTGGTGCACATGGAGCGCCTGTCGCTGCTAGGCCTCGTGCCGGCAACCATCGCGTTCAATCTCAGCTATTGGTTCGATCGGGATGCGACGAGTCGCGACGCGTTCAGTCAGGCGGCGCGCATCGCGAAGCGCCCAGATGCGGCGGCGTTTGTCGCTCTGGCGGAGGCGTTTGACTGGATCGATGACCTGCTCCATGACCCGCTGCGCCCCCCAGAGCAGGAAGCCACCGAGCCGTTCTTCAGCATCGAGGGCGCAGACTTGTTCGTGCCGAAGCGGCTTCGCGGCGAATTCATGGGGCTCGGACAGGCAGCAGAAAACGCCGTGCGCGCAGCAATGGAAGCGTTGCCTGTGCCCCACGGCCCCAGCGAGTCGGCCAGGGGGAAACGCGCGCTCGACGATCTGTGCGACTGGCTGCTTCAGTCACGGGCCCATGTCGTTGTGCATGGTCCCAACGGTGGGACCTTGTGGACTCCGGAGCACGATGATCCGATCCGCGTGCGGCGTGTCCTGGCGGAGTCTGACGCGGCTGCCGTAGCCAGCATTCATGCTGACCTGCGCGTCATCGACGAGCGCTCGAGGCAGTTCCTCGAGCGCGTGCACGATGTCGAGGCGTTGCCGACGCAGTGTTCGGTACTGGAAGCCGGCGATGGCACCTATATAGATCCCGCGCGCCGGGTGGTCGTCCACGAGCTGCGGCAGCCCGCTTTCAATGCGTGCGCGGTCCCGGCACCGCCGTATCACCGCCTGCTGCTGGGCGCGCGCGTGATGCACGAGTGGGGGCACATTGCCCACACGGCAAAGATTCTCCATCTGCCCGATGACAGGCGGCCGGAGTACAAGCAGGCGCGCGTCGAACTGGGCGAGTGTTTCAAGCGCGTGATCGAAGCGGTGCCCGCCGGGCTCAGGGACACCATCGCCGAAGAAATGCGGGATATCGAGCCCCGCGCCGAGGAGCAGGCGAAGGCCCTCGCGCGCAAGACACTGGCACGCGTCGGCGACTACCTCGCCAACATGATGACCGTGCGCCTGATACCGGGCGAGGAAATGCAGGCCTACGTGCGCACCAATGTGCGGCACCACCTGGACGAGCGACTTGGACTGGTCAGTGAACTCGCCCGCTACGCCTACGAGATCCACTATCTCGACCTCGTGGACCTGCCGCGCAGCTACTTCTACCGCACGAGCCGCTTTCCCGACCACTTCATCAGCACCGGCATCGTCCGCGAAGAGGACGCCGAGGCGCTATTCGATGCCGCGGGTCGCGTGCTCGCCTGCTACGCGATCGATGAGACGCGGCTGAAACTCCCGGCGCAGCCGAACTGATCAGCCGCCGTCGTCACGCTCGCGCCAGCCGCGCGCCGGGCCGGCTCAGGAGCCAGATGACGATCGAAAGATTCAGCACGTTCCACGCAATGCCATTGAGGAACGCGGCACGGTAGGACCCGGTCAGGTCGAACACCTCGCCGGACATCCAACCACCGAGCGCCATCCCGAAGAGCGTCGCCATGACGACCACACCAACGCGCGCGCCGGCTTCGCGCGGTGCGAAATACTCGCGAATGATGATGGCGTAACTCGGCACGATGCCACCCTGGAACAGCCCGAACAGCGCCGAGACGACATAAAGCGACGCCAACCCGTCGAAGAAGAGATAGAGCACCAGCGCGACGCCCTGCAGCGCCGAGCCCAGCAGCAGCGTGCGCAGGCCGCCGATGTGGTCGGCGACCCATCCTGACAGCAGGCGGCTGACGATGCCGAATCCGAGCATCAGCGACAGCATGCGCGCGCCGGCTGCCGGTCCGTAGCCGAGGTCTCCGCAGTAGGCAACGATGTGCACCTGAGGCATCGACATCGCCACGCAGCACGCAAGGCCGGCAATGACAAGCAGAGTCTGCAACGCGCGCGGCGAGATGCGGAGATCCGGAGGCGGCCTCAATGCGCGCGCCGCCGCGGTCGCCTGCGCCACGTGCGGCGGACGGCGCCGCAGCACCAGCGTGAGCGGCAGCATTGTCAGCAGGCACACGATGCCGATGATGAAGTGCGTCTGGCGCCAGCCAAACGTCTCGATCAGGTGCTGGACGACCGGCGGCCAGATCGTGCCGGCGAGGTAGTTGCCGCTGGCCACGATCGCCACGGCGAGGCCGCGTCGCTTCTCGAACCAGTGCGAGATGTCGGCGAGCAGCGGACCGAAGGTGGCCGAACAGCCGAGGAATCCGATCAGCAGACCCTGCGCCAGCGCATACATGAAGAGCGTCGGCGCCATGGATGCGAGCACGTAGCCTGTCGCCATCGCGAGCGTCGCCCCGGCCAGCGGCACGCTGACGCCGTAGCGGTCGGTGAGCCGGCCCATCAGAATGCCGCCGAGCCCGAAACCGACCATCGTCAGCGTGTACGGGAACGACGCGCCGGAGCGATCGACGCCGAAGTCCGCCTGCACGGCCGGCAGTGCAACGACCACAGACCACATGCCGACGCCACCGAGCGTCGCCATGGCCAGCGTCGCGAGTAGGCGCCACCAGGCGATCGGGGAATCGATGACAGATTCGGCGGCGGATGTCATCAAGAACAGGAAGTCACGCGGTGTGTCGGCTGAGGGGCGAGCATAAGGCAGCGCATGCACCTATCGCGAACCACCAGAATTTCGCCGACATCGCGCAATCAGTGTCAAGCGTTCATGTCGTTGGGGGAGTCGGTCTCGCGCAATGACGTGATCGCTGCAACGGATGTGGGAACTCGACGGCGCTTGCCATGATCAACTTTCATCGCACGCTGCGCACTTTGCTGATCAACTTCAAAAGTCAAGAATTCATCGAAAGTTCAACGTCGAACCTGACACTGCCGACATGAGCCGCAGACCCGCACGCCCCGCTCAGCCTGACCGCCGTCGCGCCATTTACGCCAGTACCGCATGGCTGATCGGTCCGCTGCTGTCGATGAACCCGGTACTAGCGCGCGTACTGATCGATGAAACGGACCCGCGCATCACCGAACTCTCGCAGACACTTGTCGCCGGCCGCGACACGACGCGCGAACGCGCGGTTGCGATTCACGATTACTTGCGCGACCGACTGCGTTTCGGTTTCACCCCGCAGTTGTATGCGATGTCGGCGGCCGAAGTGTTGCGCGCTGGCGTCGGCTACAGCAACACCAAGTCGACACTGTTCGTGGCACTGCTGCGCGCCGCCGGCATCGAGGCGCGGCAGCAGTTTGTTGATCTCAATGCCGGAATACTGAGGGGATTGCTCGAACCTCGCACGCCCTTCGTCGACCACAGCTACACCGAAGTCATGCTTGGTGGCGCCTGGGTGCCGACCGACAGCTATATCGTCGACGCCTCGCTCGCCCGTGCCGCTGTCGCCGCGCTGCGCACCGAAGGTCGGCCATTGGGTTACGGCGTGCGCGCCGACGGTCGATCGGACTGGGATGGTCGGTCGCCAGCGTTCGTGCAGTTCGTGCCGGATGACCCGGCCTGCTCGCGTCATCGCTGGGGCGTGTTTGCCGACGTTGCCGCCTTCTACGAATGCACGTCGTCAGCGTGGAATCGTCACACCAACATCACTCGGGTGGTGTTTCCGCTGGCCGCGCACATGGCAAACCGGACGGCGGACGCGTTGCGGCTGCACGGTCCGAGCGCCGTGCACGGGCGCAGGCATTCGCTGCGCACCTGAGTCCGGCGAACGCAGCGGGCTGGGCCGACAGCGCTCAGGCCAAGCTGCTGGCTGTCGCTTCGACAGGCATGTCACCAAGCAAGGAGCGCGCAATCGCCTCGGCCACCTCGATGCCGTCGACGCCGGCGGACATGATGCCGCCCGCGTAACCCGCACCCTCCCCGGCAGGATAAAGGCCTCGGACATTGAGGCTCTGCAGGTCCGCACCACGGGTGATGCGCAACGGTGAAGAAGTGCGAGTTTCCACACCGGTGAACACCGCGTCAGGCATTGCGAAGCCCGGGATGTGCCGTTCGAACGCGGGGATCGCTTCGCGAATGGCATCGAGCGCAAAGTCGGGCAGGCTGCCATGGCGAGGATGCGCAAGGTCGGTCAGACGCACGCCCGGTTTGTATGAAGGCAGTACAGCACCAAATTCACTCGTCTTCTGGTGCTTCAGGAAATCACCGACCAGCTGCCCGGGCGCGAAATAGTCTCCGCCCCCGAGCTCGAACGCGCGTTGTTCCCAGTGTCGCTGGAAAGCAATGCCGTCGAGCGGATGCACGCGACCGCCATGGCGTGCATCGACATGACCGGGCTTTGCGTAATCCGACGCACTGATGCCCACGACGATGCCGGCATTGGCATTGCGGTCCGCGCGCGAGTACTGACTCATTCCATTCGTAACTACGTGCCCGAGTTCGGACGTCGCAGCGACTACGGTCCCGCCCGGACACATGCAGAAGCTGTACACCGAGCGGCCGTTCTTCGCGTGATGGACCAGCTTGTAGTCCGCCGCGCCGAGGATCGGATGTCCCGCATGGCGGCCATACCGCGCGCGGTCGATGATGCTCTGCGGATGCTCGATGCGAAAGCCGATCGAAAAGGGCTTTGCCTCCATGAACACGCCGCGGTCATAGAGCATCGCGAAGGTCTCGCGCGCGCTGTGGCCTGGCGCGAGCACCAGTTGGTCGGCGGTCCACTCCTCGCCACCCGGTGCTCCCGGATGTGACACCGCGATGCCGCGCAGGGTGCCATCTTCAATGTGCACGTCCGTTAGTTTGTGCTCGAAGCGGATCTCGCCACCGAGCGACTCGATTTCCGCGCGCATCTTCTCCACCATGCTGACAAGCCGGAAGGTGCCGATGTGCGGCTTGGCCACATACAGGATCTCCTCGGGCGCACCGGCTCTCACGAACTCCGTCAGGACCTTGCGTGTCAGGTGACGC
>Ga0316604_10001801_pt1 | contig 17742 bp, 15 predicted proteins | sample OWC_soil_day20_C_FD_207650 | JGI IMG/M metagenome (GOLD analysis project Ga0316604, IMG submission 207650) | Wetland soil microbial communities from Old Woman Creek delta, Ohio, United States - OWC_soil_day20_CT | ecosystem: Environmental > Terrestrial > Soil > Wetlands | place: USA: Ohio... | reverse complement strand
ATTTTAGCGCAAAGCAACCCAACGTTAGCTTTACTGGCCAGAAATGGAGAGATCATTGTTCGCATTACTGCCAGTGCCGGACAAAAAGAAGCAGCACAAGTATTAATCGATGAAATGGAAGAAAAACTGCGTTCCCGGATCGGGCAGTATATATATGGCGTTGATAACGAAACCATGGAACTCATTGTCGGCAAATTGTTGACAAAAAACCACTTATCTGTCGCTCTGGCCGAATCCTGTACTGGAGGGTTGGTGACCAGCCGTATAACGGATATTCCTAACAGTTCTTTATATTTAAAAGGGTCGATAGTTTGTTACAGTAATGAAATTAAAATGGGTTCTGTACATGTTTCTGAAGCAACGTTAAGGGCACATGGCGCAGTCAGCCAAGAAACGGCTATCGAAATGGCCAATGGAATTCGGAATGAATTTTGCACTGATTTGGGGGTTGGTATTACCGGGATCGCCGGTCCTGGCGGTGAAACCGCTTCCAAGCCGGTAGGTCTGGTTTATGTCGCCGTTGCCGGCCCTTTAGGCAATCATTGCGTTGAATACCATTTTATCGGTGAAAGGACCCGTATTAAATATCTTTCTTCACAATCAGCTTTGAATCAATTGCGTTGTTATATTATGTCATTGGAAGGAGGTTTGCATTGTGAAAAGCAGCAGTACTGAAACGATACTCTTTGGCAATATATCACTCAGTAAAAAAGTGCACTCTGCAATTACGGAAATGGGGTTTGAAGAACCTTCACCCATTCAAAGTCAAACGATTCCTATTCTTATGGAGGGCCATGATGTCATTGGCCAAGCCCAAACCGGAACCGGAAAGACAGCAGCTTTCGGGATTCCGATTATAGAAAGGATGACTGATGCCCGGAATATTCAAGCGCTGGTTATTACTCCAACCAGGGAATTAGCAATCCAGGTAGCAGAAGAAATAGCCAAAATCGGTAAGTTTAAACGGGTAAAAACATTGGCAGTCTATGGAGGGCAATCAATAGACAGGCAAATTCGAGCCATGCATTTTGGCGTGCAAGTTGTTATCGGCACACCCGGCCGCCTTCTGGACCACATCAGCCGCGGAACGATTAAGCTTCAGTCGGTAAAGATGCTTGTGCTTGATGAAGCAGACGAAATGTTGGATATGGGGTTTGTCGAAGATATTGAAAGCATTTTAAAATATATTCCCGGCGAAAATCGACAGACGCTTTTATTTTCAGCTACAATGCCGGCGCCGATTGCTATGCTGGCCCGCCGGTATATGAAAGATCCAATCAATGTCAGTATTAGTAGAGAGCAACTTACCGTCCCCCTTACCGATCAATTCTACTATGAAATCACGGATAAGCTGGATGGCTTATGCCGGGTATTGGATGCGGAAACAATGGGAAGGCTGATTATCTTTTGCCGGACCAAAAAGGGGGTTGACGAGTTGGTGTCTTCCCTTCAAGCGCGCGGGTACATGGCAGATGGCCTTCATGGAGATTTAAGCCAAGTGCAGCGCGATCGGGTCATGAAAAAATTCCGGGACGGAAAACTGGAAATACTAATTGCTACCGATGTCGCTGCCAGAGGCCTTGATATCGAACAAGTTACGCATGTCGTGAATTACGACATACCACAAGATCCGGAAGCCTATGTTCACCGCATTGGCCGAACGGGACGGGCAGGACACAAAGGAACTGCCATTACGTTTATCAATCCTCGTGAGTTCAGACAACTGAAATTAATCGAACATATGGCTAAAACCCGGATATTACGGCGTCAACTTCCGTCTCCGACCGAAGTACTGGACCGAAGACGCGAAATGATTAAAAAGAATCTCATTAATATCATCGAACAAGGTAAGTATGCGGATTATCAAAAAATTGTTGCTGATTTGGCCGAGCAGTATGATGCGTTGGATATTGCTGCCGCCGCATTAAAACTTTTTCAAGAAGGGGTTAAATCCGCTTCAGCGGTTGAAGAAAAAACAACATTTTCAAATACAGGCGGTGCTCCTGGCATGGTGCGTCTATTTATTAATATCGGCAAGGCGCAAAAAATTCGCCCGGAAGATTTTATACGGACAATCGCCAGTGAAGCCGATATTGCCGGCAGTCAGATCGGCATTATTAACATCTATGAAAAGTTTTCTTTCGTAGAAGTCGCCGAAAGCGTAGCCGAACGCGTAATATCGGTTATGCACAAAAATAGTATTAAAGGCTATAAGATTAACGTTGAACCTGCTAAGGCCCGCTGATCCCTTGAAATATTTTCCTTTCATTGACATTACGAACAAATGTTTGTATAATTTACATAGAAGTGATAAGGGAGTGAACATAGTATGGATAAAATGAAAGCATTAGAAAATGCTATGCGGCAAATTGAAAAAGACTTTGGCAAAGGTTCCATTATGAAGTTAGGTGAAGTAGCCGCTAAAATGAATATTGATGTAATCCCAACCGGAGCACTATCGCTTGATATTGCTTTAGGCGCTGGTGGCATGCCGCGCGGCCGGGTAATTGAAATATACGGTCCGGAATCCTCCGGAAAAACAACAGTAGCCTTGCATGTAATAGCCGAGGCTCAAAAAATCGGTGGGATTGCCGCTTTCATCGACGCAGAACATGCTCTCGATCCACAATATGCAAAACGTCTTGGTGTTGATGTGGAAAATTTGTTAATTTCGCAGCCTGATAATGGGGAACAAGCGTTGGACATTGCGGAAGCATTGGTCCGCAGCGGCGCAATTGATGTAATCGTTATCGATTCGGTTGCAGCATTGGTTCCAAAAGCGGAAATTGAAGGTGAAATGGGAGATTCGCACGTTGGTTTACAGGCCCGTCTCATGTCCCAGGCACTGCGGAAACTAACCGGGATTATTAGTAAATCCAAAACAACAACTATTTTTATTAACCAAATCCGGGAAAAAATTGGTGTCATGTTCGGAAATCCTGAAACTACGACTGGTGGGCGCGCTTTAAAATTTTATGCCTCTGTTCGCTTGGAAGTCCGCAAAACAGAAGCAATCAAGCAAGGAAACGATACCATTGGCAATCGTACGAAAGTAAAAGTTGTTAAAAATAAAATTGCACCACCGTTTAAACAGGGTGAATTTGACATTATGTATGGTTTTGGGATTTCGCGGGAAGGATGTATTGTTGATATCGGATCTGATTTGAATATTATCACGAAAAGCGGCGCTTGGTATTCTTATGGTGAAAACAGACTCGGACAAGGTCGTGAAAATGTCAAAGATTTCTTCAAACAAAATCCAGCGATTGCCGCTGAAATTGAAACAAAAATTCGTGAAATGGTATTTACTGACGCAGTAAAACCGGAAAACGCGCTTGATGCTACGACCGCTGAAGCCGGTAACTAACAAGCAGGCGGCATTGGACGCCGCTATCCGGGCATTGACTTTTCGCGCTCTTACTGAACAGGAAATAGAACAAAAATTAAACAAACGCAGCTGTCCGAACGAAATTATACAAGAGGTAATCCAGTATCTTAAATCATATGGTTATTTGAATGATGAAAAACTGGCAAGTGCAATGGTAGATAAATTGACGCGAGACGGCAAACATGGCCGGAATGGTATTATGGGCAAAATGCGCCAACGAGGCATTCCGGAAGCGATTGTGCAACAAACGATCCAAGTCTTTGATCCAAAAACAGAAGTCTTGTCAGCAATTGCTGTTGCCCGCAAAAAAATGCCACATTATAACATTCAAGATAAATTGAAACTTTGTCGCTTTTTAGCGAATAAAGGCTTTTCAACCTCAGTAATCACACGGGTTTGTGTTCAACTGGAAAATGAACAAACAAACGGATAGCTTGACACTTGCTTCAAAAACAATTAAAATAAATATGGTGAAACATGTAATTATATGGCATCCTAATTGTAACCTGGTAAAAAATGCTGATTGCTAAGGGATCAATCGGTAGCTTAGTTTTTAAAGCCGAGTTAACGCTCGGCTTTACCCTTACCTTAACATAATAATAAAGGAGGTGAATAAGATCGGTATTGAAACTATTATAGGTGTTGTTATTGCAGCGTGTGTTGGAGCTGGGGCAGGATATTGGATACGCAAAAATATTGCGGAAGCCAAAATCTCTACGGCAGAAAATGCTGCAAAAAAAATACTTGAGGATGCTGAACGCAGTGGCGAAGCCAAAAAGAAAGAAGCGTTGCTGGAAGCGAAGGAAGAAATTCATCGTTCTCGGACCGAATTCGAACGGGAAGCAAAAGAACGCCGTACTGAATTGCAGCGCTTGGAACGCCGCTTGGTGCAAAAAGAAGAAAATCTTGACCGAAAAATGGATTCTTTGGAAAAAAAGGAAGAATCTCTCGGCAAAAAAGAAGCTGAGTTGGATAAAAGTCAAGAGAAAATTCAGGACTTATACGAAAAACAGCTTTCAGAATTAGAAAGATTGTCAGGGTTGACCTCGGAAGAAGCCCGTAAGGTTCTGTTGGCAAACGTAGAGCAAGAAATAAAACACGAAACTGCAATGATGATTAAAGATTTGGAGCAACAAGCGAAAGAAGAAGCTGACAAAAAAGCGCGCGAGATCATTTCGTTGGCTATCCAAAGATGTGCTGCCGACCATGTGGCGGAAACGACCGTCTCGGTTGTAGCATTGCCTAACGATGAAATGAAAGGTCGTATTATCGGGCGCGAAGGCAGAAATATTCGCACGTTGGAAACTCTTACCGGCATTGACCTTATTATTGATGATACTCCTGAAGCGGTTATTTTATCCGGCTTCGATCCTGTCCGTCGGGAAGTTGCGAGACTTGCTTTGGAAAAATTGATTTCTGATGGCCGGATTCATCCGGCAAGGATCGAAGAAATGGTTGAAAAAGCGCAAAAAGAAGTGGAACAAAAAATCAAAGAAGCCGGCGAACAGGCTACGTTTGAAACCGGAGTTCATGGACTTCATCCCGAGATCATTAAACTGCTTGGCCGCTTGAAATATCGTACCAGCTATGGCCAAAATGTACTAAAACATTCTGTTGAAGTTGCCCACTTGGCGGGCGTAATGGCCGCAGAACTCGGTGTGGATGTTATGCTGGCGAAACGGGCCGGACTTTTACATGACCTTGGCAAAGCTGTTGACCACGAAGTTGAAGGGCCTCATGTCACAATTGGTGCTGATTTAGCTCGCAAATACCGGGAAACGCCTGAAGTTATCAACGCAATTGCCGCTCACCATGGAGACGAAGAAGCAACGACTGTGCAAGCAGTTTTAGTTGCGGCTGCAGATGCTGTGTCGGCTGCCCGTCCTGGAGCGCGCCGCGAAACTTTGGAAAGTTATTTGCGAAGGTTGACGAGATTGGAAGAAATTGCAGAATCCTTTGATGGTGTAGATAAATCATTCGCCATTCAAGCAGGCCGCGAAATACGTATTATGGTTAAACCGGATAAAATCGATGATGTCGTTTCGGTTAGATTGGCAAGAGATATTGTTAAGAAAATCGAAAGTGAACTTGAATACCCGGGACAAATCAAAGTTACCGTTATTCGCGAAACTCGCGCAGTTGATTATGCAAAATAGAGTAAACTATTAAAATTTTGCTGACAAGCACCCGTTTAAACCATTGTGTTTAAGCGGGTGCTATTGTGTTATTGCCATTGTACTCAGCTTGACAAACGTTACATTATGGAATTAAATTAAAGCGATAGCCGTAATAGATAACCCAAAAGTATAATTCAATAATGTCATATGAATATGTTCACAAAGCTGTTTGCGATAAAGAAAGGAAGGTAATTGTTAAATGAACAAATTGCTATTGGATGATTTGTTAAAAAGAGCCATGATTGAAGATATTGGCACCGGTGATGTTACCAGTGAGACAATCTTTTCCCAAGATCATATGTCCAAAGGGTATCTTTTAGCAAAACAAGATATGATTGCAGCTGGAATAGAAGTGTTTTCGCGTGTATTTGCCATGATTGATGACAAAGTAACCATCACCTTTCAATGCGCTGACGGCGAACCGGTTCAAAATGGACAAAAATTTGCTGTTCTTCAAGGGCCAACTCGTTCTTTGCTCACTGGAGAACGGGTTGCATTGAACTTTTTACAGCATCTGAGCGGCATAGCAACCGAAACAAGGAAGTATGTTGAAGCATGTGCAGGTTACGGGACCGTGATTGTGGATACCCGTAAAACAACACCAGGCTTGCGAATGTTGGAAAAATACGCAGTGGCCATCGGTGGAGGGAAGAATCATCGATACGGATTGGATACGATGGTTTTAATCAAAGATAACCATATAAAAGCAGCGGGAGGAATTTTGCAAGCAGTAACCAAGGTGCGCAGTGTCATATCCCCTTATCTAAAAATCGAGGTGGAGGCTGAGACACTTGAAGAAGTGCAGACGGCCCTGTCTGCGAAAGTCGATATAATCATGCTGGATAATATGCCGTTGTCGATGATCCGGGAAGCTACGATCCTGATTAATCACCAAGCTTTAGTCGAAGTATCCGGTAACGTAACGTTGGATCGTATCGAAGAGTTGGCTTCTGCCGGTGTAAATATTATTTCCAGCGGCGCGCTTACCCACTCAGTTAAAGCAACTGACATTAGCATGCGCTTGGAAGGGATCTAGTGTTTTCATTGCTTGGCCTTTTCATTCCACTTTAGATGGTGTATAATCGCACTATAACATTAGACATGCTTGGATGGTGAACGCTATGCCGAAATTAATTCCAGACAATGATCAACAGGTTACTGACGGTGTAAACCTGCTGATTTCTATTTTAATCCGGTATCCGGAAATTACGTCGATCAGTTTTGATCCACAAACTCATATTTTACGACAGAATTTTATGTTATCAGGCATACCGTCAAAAATCGAATTTGCTAAAGTACGAAAAGTATTGCTTGACAGCATCGCAGTTTATCATACAATTGAAGGAATTAACGATAAAACAGTTGATATTCAGCTAAGCGAATATGACACAGTAGCCATGCTTCACATTGTTCAGGATGTACGAACCTTGTCAAAAGGTGAAATTGCGTTGACAATCGCTCTTTTAAAAGAACATTTTCGATCTTCGTTAATTATTGAAACGAGTGAGGCGTTTCTGGAAGAGGAATTATATTTACAGGATGAGTTAATTGATAATATGCTGAATAATGCGACTCGAAATAACTCGGGCCGTCGATTGGTGGGTATCCGTGAAGACGGACGCGTGATAGTTTATAACAAATAAGAGGCCCAAAATATATTTTCTTTCTCTATGGAGGTTTAGCGTGAAAATACTAATGCTTGGCGACATTTGCGGCCGTTCCGGACGACAGGCTGCCGCGCATTTCATACCGCTTTTGACAAAACAGTATGAAGTCGATGTGGTGATTGCCAACGGAGAAAATACAGCTGGCGGTACGGGGATTACGCAGCCTATCTATGATGAATTGCTGGCAATGGGAATTGATGTAATTACTAGTGGAAATCATATTTGGGATAAGAAAGAAATTTTTTCATTTATTGATTCGGCTGAAAAATTATTGCGTCCTGCTAATTATCCTCCCGGAACTCCGGGGCGTTTTTATTCTTTGCTGCAAATAAGAGGCGTGACTCTGGCAATTATTAGTTTAGCCGGGCGTACTTTTATGCCGCCTGTTGATTGCCCGTTTCGCACGATTGACAATATTCTGGATCAGCTTCGTTATCAAGCTGATCTATATATTATTGATTTTCATGCAGAAGCAACCTCGGAAAAAATGGCTTTAGCCTGGTATCTTGATGGGAAAATCTCTTGTTTGGCAGGGACACATACGCATATTCAAACAGCAGATGAAAGGATATTGCCTGCCGGTACGGCATATATTACTGATCTAGGAATGGTTGGCCCTTGGAACGCAGTTCTCGGCGTCGAAAAAGATCTTATTATACAGAAATTCGTTACCGGCCTCCCGGTAAAATTTTCTTTGGCGCACGGTCCAAACATTTTCAATGCAATTATTGTTGATATTGATGAAAAATCTAAAAAAGCAATCAACATTCAACGGATTTCGGAAAAAATAAATGCATAATTTTCAAATTGTTTAATTTTTTTGAATTACAAAAAAGGAATTATCTGGTGAATAACGAATTAGTACTAATAGAGCAGGTATAATCCCAGCTTAAATGAAATAAAGGAGGGTACTAGTCGTTATGGATGTGTTAAAGGTATCAGCAAAATCTAATCCTAATTCTGTAGCAGGTGCTTTAGCGGGAGTTTTAAGAGAACGCGGCGGAGCCGAAATGCAAGCAATTGGAGCAGGAGCGCTTAATCAGGCCGTAAAAGCGGTAGCAATTGCCAGAGGTTTTGTAGCCCCTCATGGAGTCGATTTAATCTGCATCCCTGCTTTTACCGACATTCTGATTGATGGGGAAGAACGGACCGCAATCAAATTGATTGTTGAGCCTCGTTAACTAATAAAGAACGAATATTACTAGTTAAGTCAGGAGTAGAAAGTGTTTTGCATAACCATTATTGAATTTCTATCTGTATGACAAGCTGTTGAAAAAAGCCTAGATGCTAAAAATGGCGTGGCTTGTGAAGCAAGATTTATTGTGCTAAACAAGTTGATAAAGCCTTACTTATGCAAATTGGTCTTTTTCAACAGCTTGACCTTTTCCATGAGCAATTTTAGTAATGAAAAATAGGAAGTGACATCGTGCAAATTACATTAACACAAGATTCATTTTTAAACATTCCCTGTGACGTTCTCATTGTACCAATTTTTAAAGAGGAAACAGCAAACCCCGTTCTGATGGAAATCGATCAGGCGTTAGATGGTCATGTCAGTAAAATACTTTCCCAAATAGCTACTTGCACTGATTTTGGCCAAACTGTGCCTGTTTATACATTCGGAAAAATAAAGGCTAATAATATTCTTTTGGCTGGTATGGGACAAGTCGACGAGCTGTCACTGGATAAAATCCGCTCAATCAGTGCGATTACGATGCGTAGAGTTCGTCAACTCAATTGTAGTTCAATTGCTTCAATATTTTTAAATGAAGTATTTGATAAAATGTTTACATTGGAAAGTGTGATCCAGACTGTAGTGGAAGGCGCTATTTTAGGAACTTATGAGTTCAATTACTACAAAACCAAACCGCAGGATAAAAAGCCGATTAAAACAATTTGCTTCTTTGCAAAGGATTCGGATCGCAATGCGATATTGCTTGAAAGGGCGCGCAAAGGAGAAATCATTGCGAATTCAGTTAATAATGCCCGTAATTTGGTCAACCACCCTTCTTGTTATACGACGCCTTCCCAAATGGCTCAATATGCAGAAGAGCTAGCAAAACAATATGATTTGGATTGTCAGGTGCTGGACAGAAACCAAATGCAAGAAGAGAAGATGCATGCATTATTGGCAGTAGCCAAAGGCAGCAATGAACCGCCCAAAATGATCATCTTAACTTATAAAGGGGATCCGGAGAGTTCAGAGTGTATCGCCTTGATTGGAAAAGGGATCACTTTTGACAGTGGCGGAATATCCATCAAACCCGCGCAAGGGATGGGGGAGATGAAGGATGACATGGCCGGCGGAGCCAGTGTGCTCGGAACAATGGAAGCAATTGGCCAGCTACGGCCGAAAGCCAATATTATCGCAATCGTTCCTTGTACAGAAAATATGCCTTCCGGCACAGCATTAAAGCCAGGCGATGTAATTTTTTCACAAAAAGGAACTACAATTGAGATCATCAGTACCGATGCGGAAGGACGTTTGATTTTGGCGGATGCCGTAAACCATGCTATCAAGCTGGGGGCTACAAAAATTGTTGATCTGGCTACCTTAACAGGCGCTTGCGTTATTGCTCTTGGGTCGGCGGCATCCGGAGTATTAACGAACAATGAAGAATGGTGGGGAAAATTAAAAGCAGCATCTTTGGCGACTGGAGAAAAGATGTGGCAATTACCTGCCTTTGAAGAATATAAGGAACAAATTAAAAGTGATATTGCCGATTTAAAAAACACTGGCGGACGGCCCGCGGGGACAATTACTGCCGGTTTATTCATTGCCCATTTTGCTGCTGAAACACCTTGGATTCATATTGATATTGCCGGAACGGCAAATTCAGAAAAAGAAACGGGGTACAATGTTAAAGGGGCAACTGGAGTGGGTGTCCGTACTTTGGTGGAACTTATTCAAAGGCTGGCGACCGAACATGGCATCTGACCTTCATATTCATTCTGATGCTTCCGACGGCTTGTTGTCGCCGCAAACCATTATCGATATGGCAATACAAGCGGAGCTTTCTTGTATTGCTATTACTGATCATGATACGATCGATGGCATCCGGGCTATTATCCATAACGAAAAAGCAAAACGATATGATTTGACAATTATTCCCGGCATTGAATTTAGTACGGATATGCCTCAGCGGGAAGTGCACATTCTTGGATATTGTATTGACATTGAGAACACCGCCCTGCAAAACCAATTACACACCCTCCATGTAAATCGTCGCAACCGGGCAAAAAAAATGATTTCCAAAGTAACTGCTTTAGGCTATGATATTCATTATAACGAAGTTCTTGCAATTGCCGGTGAAAAATCTACGATTGGCAGGCCACACATTGCCAGAGTATTAGTCGAAAAAAAATATTTTCCAACGATAAGTTCTGTATTCGATGTCTTATTGGATACAAATCGACCTGGTTATGTACCCCATTATAAATTGTCGGTAGCACAAATTATTACGTTAATTCGCCAAGCCAACGGGATACCTGTATTAGCTCATCCCGGGCTAATTGGTGATGATGATGTGGTGCTTGCTATGGTCCAGTCCGGCATGCAGGGGATTGAAGTATACCATCCTTCGCATTCTGAAATGCAAATAGAAAAATATACGCAATTTGCAAGAGAATATAATTTGGCAGTTACCGGCGGATCTGATTTTCACGCCACGCCGGGACGGTTTCCGGAAAAACTAGGGATATTTACTATCCCAGATGAATTGGCAATCCAATTACAGTATATACATGATCACGAAAACGGCACCAGCTTGTGATGGCTCATGTATTAAGGGGGGGAATGAGCTCGTGGAGGTTATCGCATTTGTAGGGCCAAGCGGTACTGGCAAAAGCCATCGAGCTCTCGTTGTAGCGCACGAACATAATATTAATACCATTATTGATGACGGTCTTTTAATAAAAGATACCAAAATCATTGCCGGTTATTCAGCAAAAAAAGAACCCAGTAAAATAAAAGCTGTCCGCCGGGCGATTTTTATGGAACCTGAACACGCTTTAGAGGTGCAAAAAGCGTTGGAGGCTGTTCAACCGGATAAAATCCTTATACTCGGCACATCGGAAAATATGGTCAAAAAAATTGTGGCTACGCTCAAATTACCAGCCGTATCACATTTCATCCATATTGAAGATGTTGCGACAGAGGCAGAGATTGCAAAAGCCAGGGATAGCCGTTTAAAAGACGGCAAACATGTTATTCCTGTCCCCACAGTTGAGCTAAAACCTCATTTTTCAGGGTATCTTATCGATCCATTGGAAATCTTTTTCAAAAAACCGCAGACCAAACGTCGCCGGTTAGGAGAAAAATCAATTATTCGGCCGATTTTTAGCTACTACGGAAAATTATTAATCTCTGATTCCGCCATTGCCACCATTGTAAATCTTGTTGCCATCGAAGATCCTTTACTCACGAAAACTGCGCAAATTGTCATCAAAAATTCGAAGGATCCGGAAAAGGGGATCACCATATCGTTGGATGTAACAATCAAGTACGGCGTTCAACTAAGAGATGTACTCCATCGCGCGCAAGAACGAATTAAAAACATGGTCGAGTATATGACCGGCATGAATATAAAAGAAGTCAATATTGAAGTGAAACGGTTAAGTCTTGAGTAAAAGGATTAAGCCCGGAGGTTAAGAAGGAAACCGCTTATCATATGAGGTGATCGGGAAATGGGGGAAAAATTCAAATTAACAATTAGCGGTCTTTTGGCTGGTATATTCAGCGGTTTGCTGGGAGTAGGCGGTGGCATTATCATGATTCCAATCATGGTATCCTATTTCAATCTTAGCCAACATCAAGCCCATGCCACTTCGCTGGCGGTCATTGTCCCAACGGCCATAACAAGCAGCATTATCTACGGATTCCATGGCCAACTTGATTTACCAATTGCCATAAACCTAGCTGCCGGCAGTATCTTAGGAGCTGCAATTGGAGCAAAAACAATGGTGAAAATACCCGCTGACCAGTTAAAACGCATCTTTGGAATCCTACTGGTATTGGTTGGCTTAAGGATGGTTAGCTTATGATAGTTTCTATACTGGTCATATTTGTTAGCGGCCTTTGTGCAGGAATGGCAAGTGGGATACTAGGAGTAGGCGGTGGCATTATTCTTGTTCCGGTCATGGTTTTCATCCTTGGTCTAACTCAACACATGGCGCAAGGGATTTCACTCTTGGTGATTATTCCTACTGCGTTGTCAGGTGCTTACCATTTACATAAAGAAAAATTGATTCATTACCGGACCGCTTTTTATCTTGCCGTTGGCGCTGTGATTGGAACCATACTTAGTTCAAATTTTGTACAAATGGTTCCGGGAAAGTTATTGCAAGAAACTTTTGGAATTTTTATCATTTTCACTGGTTTGAAAATGATTTTTACCAAGTCAAAAAAGGGTTTGTGATCCTAATTTCGAAACCATCCGGGGGTCCGATTTGTCGGATCCCCAGTTATTGTTTAAGCCAAGAATGTAGGATATAATAAGTAATGGTTGGATTATCGACTAATCATCAGGATCTATCAACGATTCACAAAAATACTATTTAAAGTTCAATAAAAGAGGAGTGCTCGTAATAAATGACCGGATGCGCCCAACAAAATAATCAAACAAAAAATTATTATATTATCTCATACGGCTGCCAAATGAACCAATATGATTCGGAATGTCTAGCTGGCCAGCTTGGCGCTATAGGGTACTTGTGTACAGATGATCCGGAGAAAGCGGATATCATCCTAATCAATACCTGCTGCGTACGGGAAAGTGCCGAAAAAAAAATCTATGGCAAGATTGGAGAATTTAAGCGTTTAAAAACGAGCAATCCCAATCTGATCATTGGGATTGCCGGCTGTATGGCCCAAAAAGACCAAACATCAATTTTTAAAAAAGCTCCTCATGTTGATATTATTCTTGGAACTCATAATATTGATCAACTTTTGGATCTAGTGCACGAAAAACAAGTCCATAATAACAAACTCATTGCGGTTGACCATCACGAAAGGGCTGCTTCAACGTTTCCAGCCGCTAGAGATGGGAAAATATCGGCTTGGGTGCCAATCATGTATGGATGCAATAATTTTTGCACATATTGTATTGTTCCTTATGTCCGCGGCCGCGAACAAAGCCGGCCTGTACAAGATATCGTAAAAGAAATACAAGAATTGTCGCAACAAGGTTTTAAAGAAGTCACTTTGTTGGGCCAAAATGTGAATTCTTATGGAAAAGACGCTGGTGCTTCGGCAGATTTTGCAGAATTGCTTACCATTATTGATAAAGAAGGCGGCATAGAACGCATCCGCTATATGACATCCCATCCGCGTGACATGAATGACAACGTCATTGCCGCCATTCAATCCAGTCGTCATATTTGCGAACAGTTTCATTTGCCGGTCCAATCTGGCAGCAATGCAATTTTGAAAGCAATGAACCGCGGCTATACGACGGAAGACTATAGCCGGTTAACCGCAAAAATCCGATCTGTATTCCCTCAAGCCGCTCTGACTACCGACCTAATCGTCGGTTTTCCCGGTGAAACTGACGAGTTATTTGAAGAAACACTACAATTTATTAAGACGATTCGGTTTGACGCAGCATATACTTTCCTATATTCACCCCGTTCAGGAACTCCGGCAGCAACGATGCCGGCGCAAGTGCCGGAAACAGTAAAAAAAGAACGGTTGCATCGTCTGATGGATGTCCAAAACGAGATTAGTCTCGAAATTAATAAAAAATTAGAAGGAAGCTGCCTGGAAGTTTTAGTGGAAGGGCCGAGTAAAAACGACCCCGATACGATGACCGGAAGAACCAGAACCAATAAAATTGTTTTATGGAAAGCCACGGAACAAGACCTGCCCGGGAGTTTGGCAATGATTAAAATTACCCATGCGCAAACATGGGTGCTAAAAGGCCAGAGGTGTTAATTTATGTCGGTTAGTTACACTCCCATGATGGATCAATATCGTAATATAAAAAAACAACATCCAAACGAAATCCTTTTTTTTCGCCTGGGTGATTTTTATGAAATGTTTTTTGACGATGCGGAACTGGCGGCTAAGGAATTGGAAATCACACTTACATCCCGCGAAGGCGGCCAGAATATTCGTGTTCCCATGTGTGGAATTCCTTATCATGCGGCAGAAAACTATCTTGCTCGACTTATTGCCAAAGGCTATAAAGTAGCAATCTGCGAACAAGTGGAAGATCCCAAACAAGCCAAAGGAATTGTCCGCAGGGAAGTTACAAAAATCATCACTCCAGGAACCGTCATTTCCGAATTGCTCTTGCCATCTTCAGGGAACAACTATCTTGCTTTACTTTTAGAAGAGGATACTGTTTTATTTCTCGTGGCTGCGGATATCTCTACCGGCGAATGTATGTGGGCGTCTTTTACCGGTTCTGCCCGCTTGAGTACGCTTTGTGACCATCTATACAGGTTAATGCCTTCTGAATTAATAGTAACCGGTAAAATCGATCAACTACCGGTTTTACATTCATTTCTAGCCAACCGGATTCCACAATGTACCCAGACCACTTTGATGATCGATGATTTTACTGCAATTCGTTCGCTGCCCGCCCAGCATTTCAGTGTGGAAGATTTACCCGCCGACATAGGGCCATTAACAGCAATTTCTTGTCTGTTGCATTATCTGCATCAAACAATGAAATGCGATCTTTCACACATCAATCGATTGACGCAATATAATGATACGGAACATTTAATTATCGATGCCGCTACATTGCGAAATTTGGAGATAACCCATAATGTTCGTGACGGAGGAAAAAAAGGAACACTTCTGTCTGTTCTTGATTTTACAAAAACAGCAATGGGCGGACGACTACTAAAAAATTGGCTGGAATACCCTTTATTAAAAATACCCACGATTATAAATCGGCAGGATGCCGTTGCTGAATTGGTTGAGAAGCCTTCCCTTCGTCAGTCTCTGCAGGAGAAATTGGCAGTAATTTACGATTTTGAACGCATCATGACCCGTATTGAAGTGGGAACAGCCAACGCCCGTGATTTACTATCTTTACAAACTTCGTTGGCAGCTTTGCCGGCAATCAAACAAATTTTACAAACTGCCGGCTCTGTTCTCCTTACTAGTACCGGGCTTACTCTTCATACCCATAATGACACCGTCAATCTCATCGAATCAGCTATTGCCGAGAATCCACCATTATCTATTCGTGACGGCGGCATGATCAAACCGGGATATGATTTGGAGCTTGACGAGTTGCGTAATATCGCCCGCGATAGCAAACAGTGGGTACAGGATATGGAAACACGCGAACGGGAAGCTACTGGAATTAAGTCTTTAAAAATTGGATACAATAAGGTGTTTGGCTACTATATAGAAATAACCAACAGTAACATTGCGTCTGCGCCGATGAACTATGTCCGCAAGCAAACTTTAGCAAACGCAGAAAGATTTATCACTCCGGAATTGAAAGAATTTGAAACGAAAATTTTAGGCGCTCAAGAGAAAATTGTTAACATTGAGTATTATCTCTTTACCACAATCCGTGATTATATAAAAAAGAATATTTCAGAAATTCAGCAGACCGCACGGCAAATTGCACAAATTGATTGTTTAGTCAGCTTTGCCGAAACCGCTTGCCGCTATAATTACAATCGGCCAATAATCCATAGCAACAACGGGGACCTTTTGATCCGTGACGGGCGTCATCCGGTGGTTGAACGTTTATTAGTCCGTGAAATGTTTGTACCAAACGATACATTGCTGGATCATCGTGAAAATGAAATTATGGTGATAACCGGTCCCAATATGGCTGGAAAATCCACTTATATGCGGCAAGTAGCATTATTGACATTGTTAGCTCAAACCGGCAGCTTCATCCCGGCAAGAGAAGCAAAAATTTGTCCGGTGGACCGCATCTTTACCAGGGTTGGCGCCAGCGATGATTTGGCAACCGGACAAAGTACGTTTATGGTGGAAATGACCGAAGTCGCACATATTTTAAAAAATGCTACAGCCAACAGTTTGGTCATATTGGATGAAATTGGACGAGGTACAAGCACCTTCGACGGGATGAGCATTGCGCGGGCGGTTATAGAATATATTAAAGAAAAAATTAAAGCCAAGACTTTGTTTGCCACCCATTACCACGAGTTGACGGAATTAGCTGATATGGAAAAAGGTATTGTTAATTATTCTGTCGCGGTGAAAGAACGGGGAAATGAAATTATCTTTTTACGACGCATTGTTCCCGGCGGCGCCGACAAAAGTTATGGTATCCATGTAGCCCAATTGGCCGGCCTACCCAAGAAAATTATTGAACGCTCGCAAGATTTGCTCAATAAATTAGAAAATGGATCAACTTCTCAAAAAATTACTGCTGTAAATAATACCAATACCAAGCAAGCTGTTGATTCATTGTCGCTATTTAGCAATTCACTTGCTGATGAATTGAGTAAATTAGATGTGATGACGATTACCCCTTTGGAAGCCATCAATTTACTGTTTAAACTCCACAATCAAGCGAAGCAGGAGATGGGGCAATTATGATCCATTCGGCTCGTATTCATATTTTGGACGAAAAAACGGCAAATAAAATTGCCGCCGGTGAAGTTGTCGAAAGGCCGTCATCGATTGTTAAAGAGTTAGTGGAGAACTCGCTCGATGCCGCCAGCCAAACTATCGAAATTGAAATTGCCGCCGGTGGTATTGAATATATTCGCGTAACCGATGACGGGTTTGGAATGAGCCGTCAGGACGCCGAACTTGCTGTTCTTCGCCATGCAACCAGTAAAATCAGTTCCGCTGATGATCTATACAATATTAATTCTTTAGGGTTTCGCGGTGAAGCGTTGCCAAGCATAGCCGCCGTCGCCGAAGTAACCTTGAAAACCAGGCTATCCGGCGATGATTTTGCGACTTGCCTTGAAATTACCGGCGGGTCTGTCCTTGATGTGTTTGAAACCGGAGCTGGATTAGGGACCACAATAACAGTGGCCAATTTGTTTTTTAATACGCCTGCCCGTAGAAAATTTTTAAAAACACCCCAAGGAGAGGGAAGCCACATTCACGATATTGTTGTTAAATTGGCTTTATCGCGCCCAGATGTGGCATTTAAACTGATCCATAACCAAAAACTTGTTTTAACAACACCGGGTAATTCACAGTTAATGGATACCCTCAGCGCATTGTATGGACAAAAAGTTACCCCGGACCTTATTCCTTTGGAATATGCAATGGATGGAATAACTGTTTCCGGTTATATTGGCAAGCCAACACTTTTGAAAAGCAATCGTTCCTGGCAAACATTTATTGTAAATGGACGGATTGTAAACAGCCGGATGATATCGAAAGCAATAGATAACGCGTACCATTCTTTGTTGCCCAAAAACGGGCATCCTTTGGCGGTTGTTTCTATATCTATTCCTGCCGATGTCGTAGATGTCAACGTTCATCCACAAAAAAGCGAAGTAAAATTCAGCGATGAACAAAAAATATTCCGGGCAGTATACAAAGCAATAT
>Ga0316604_10001799_pt1 | contig 17755 bp, 11 predicted proteins | sample OWC_soil_day20_C_FD_207650 | JGI IMG/M metagenome (GOLD analysis project Ga0316604, IMG submission 207650) | Wetland soil microbial communities from Old Woman Creek delta, Ohio, United States - OWC_soil_day20_CT | ecosystem: Environmental > Terrestrial > Soil > Wetlands | place: USA: Ohio... | reverse complement strand
TGCGGTCGCTGCCGGGGTACCGACCCCGTTTGATGCAGTCAGGTTCGCAATAATGTCGCGATAACCACCAATGATCGACGTGGAGGGAACAATACCGCCGGGGTACTCCTGAAATACCGAGGTAGCATCAACGGTGTTGTCTGTGACGATATTGATACCGCTTCCTGCCGGATCATCGAACAGGTCAACATATCCTGCCTGGGCGCTGGTTCCGAAGCCGAACATCGCGAACATCGTGGCAGCCAGTAATGTTTTCGCTTTCATGGCGAGTACTCCTTTGAAAATTCCGTTGAGTCAGCAGGCATTAAATCTCTGCTTCTGCCACTTAACATGCAAATGCCGTGCCAACTATATTTTAATCAATTAAATCAATATGTTATAAACAAATTGCACTATAAAATTCCGACTCTCCGATGCCCTGTGTAAAAAAATTCGACAGCGAGAAAGGAATTAATTACCAGTGCCGGCCTGCCAACAGAATCTCGGGCCATACAAGCCTGGAGCGGCCCGGAAAGCGCGCTTTACGCGACCCTGGCTGCGCGGAACGAAGGAGAGGCTTGATTCCAGGAGGCAGGGATAAGAGCCGTCGCACCAGCCGGCATTCCCTACGTCGCCCGGGCATTCCTGCTGCGGCTGCAGAAAATGCAAACGGGCAAGGAACCGAAGTTCCTTGCCCGTCAGAATGACCCTTTGCGGAGCCGTTTTGCTGTGATTATCTGCGAATCTGCTTTAAGAGCTTTGAACGCCTGATCGACAGCGACATCGCAACAAAGCCGAGGCCCAATAGCGCCAGGGAACCCGGTTCTGGTACTGGGGCGCGGAAGGTTGTGCCGCCAATCCAGAGTTGTTCGTTGCCATCATTCATGTTGGCAAACCTGGCGTTGATGGATAGCACCCACTCCGGATGCAGCAGGTAGTTGGCAAGAATGAAATCCTCGAGTGCCTGGTTGTAGGCGGCAAATTCACCCAAACTCTGTCCAAGGTTGTTTGTGATGACATATCCGCCCTCGGGGTGTCCTGCCGTGATGGGGCAAGTTGTTGCAGTACCAATGTCGTACGAAATACCGGTTACTTTGTCGATACAGAAATCGCCAACCACGGCAACGTAGCTCGTATCAAAGGGGTTGGTAATAATATCGTTCGAATCAAATGTCGGCGCGACCAGGTTGGTTGGATTGGTGCAGGAATCGCCGCCTGCTCCATTGGCAAACACCTGGTAACACTGACCGCTCTGCAAGGCACCAGTTTCATCCAAAACTGCGGCAGATGCCCACAGATACAGCCATTGGGCTTCGCTCGAACCCTGTTGATTGTTGTCGAACAGAAAGACCAAACTGTTCGGCGTAGCGGTTCCGTAGCCAAGCAACTCGGCCAGCGCACCCAACTGCACTTCCCAGGTACCGATCTGATCCCCGGTAAAATCGGCAAGATCGTTATTCGTTCCACCAACGTCCTGCGGCGGGGCCGGCTCGTCGGTCGCATTGAACTGATACGTATCCGTCGTGCCGGAAGGGGGCACAAACGCATTATCCCCCACGGTTCCTGTTCCACCGGGACCTGTAAACTGAGTCAAAGGGCCATCGGCGTTGTAATTATCTGCCGTTGCTCCTCCCTGATAGATAATCAGCGCCCCGGAAATCTGGCCCGGTCCCGACTGCAATTTATACTGAGAATCGTCGTAACTGCTCGGCGAACAACGCGGATCAGGGTCGATACCGCCTCCACCACACTGACTGAGCAGATCAGATGAATAAATATAGAAATCACCATACAGGGTGGCAGTTAATTCGTTGATGCCAGGCAACGATAGAGTGGTGGGAATAGGTGTCGCTAACGCAGTTGTACTCGCAATCGAGAGAAAAGCACCGGCGACAATTTGCTTGATCCTTCTTGTACTGCACTTGGATAACATGATCGTTCTCCTCGCAAATCGCCCTTCCGCTCAACCGAACGGAAGTTACACACCAATATGCAAGAGCCATGCCAAGAAAATAATTTCTTTTAAAACATGATGTTAAATACACATTACTTCAGAACTGTAAAGATAATCGACATTGACGACTATCCGGATTGCATTTCAATCGGCCAGGAAAATGCAGGCCATGGCAACGGATATTTGTTGACAGCAAGATCACGCAGCAAGTCTTTAGAAGCTGTACCTGATTTCCGAATAAACCCGATCGTTGCGATTGAATTGACCAAAGAGGCCGGTCGACGGGCCGTTGAAAATATCGGCGCCCACCGCCAGCCGCCAGTTTTTCTCGAAATTCCATGTCACTCTCGGGCTGAGCAGCCAGTCCGTGCGGTTGGTACTGGCTATCCACAAAGCCTGGGCCTCGAGCTTTTCGCTCAACTTATGGTTGAGCAGCAGGCTCACCCCGTTTTCGCGCTTGTCTGAATCCATATCCGGGTCATGATTGAAATAGGCGCGCTGGAATATCTGCAGATTGAGGCGTGTATCGGCAGGCAGCGTGAAATCCAGCCCCAGCGCCCAGTCGAGCGTGTTTTGCGGAACAACCCCATCTGCGTCCGACTGCCTGGTCACGCTGAATTTCCGGCCATGCGTATAGACCGCCTCCCCCTTCAGTACCATCGAGCCAAAATCCTTGGCCAGGGTGCTGCCAAATTGCCTGATCCGATCATGCCTGGCTTGGTAAATGTAGGTTCCCGGCATGCTCGTGGCATCCCGGTAAAACGTTTGTGTAATATCCATGCTGCTGTAGGCGAATGCGGAAACATCCCAGCCATTTTTGATGGTGGATAGCCGTAATCCGTAGTTGGAATTGGCAAGGTTGCGCGCGGGACGATCTTCGTTCTGAAACTGAACCGCTACCCCGGTGGGTTGCCTGGGGTAGGGATAGAACTCGCCTCCCGGCTTGCCAATCTGGTCATAACTGGCAACCGGTATCCACAGGAATTCAGCGTGGAAATCGTCCTTGAAATACTCCGCCCGTGCCGCCCATTGCGGAATCCGCATGATGTCAAATTCCGGGAGAATGAATTGGCGCATGTCTCTGGCGGACACCACATCGGCAAAGAAGAGGCCGACCATTTCGCCCCAGACAACGTGTTGCTTGCCCAGACGGAAATCCCAGTCGCCCGAGCCCATGTCGAGATAGTTTTCTCTCAGGCTCAGATTGAAACGCTGGTTACGGGCCACTTCTGCCGAGTAATAATCCGTCAGGCTGTAAACCGGGTCGTAATCGATCCGCGCGCCCAGCTTCCATTTGATCCCTTCCGCAAGATTGCCTTGCGAGCCGACATCTACCCGTGTCAGCATCTTCGACCAATGCGAGGGTGAATCGATGGCTCGTGCCAATTCCAGTTGCACGAAGCCCTTAAGCCCTGACCAAGAAGCCTCTTTTTGTTCCGGCTTCGCAGCCGGCACCTCTTCATCGTCAAACAGCGCATCACGGCTAGCCGGCAAGGATTCGTCACTGGCAGCCAACAAATAGGGCTGGCCCCTTGGCCGCGCCGCAAAAGGAGAAAGATTCAAATCACCGTGCCGATCACTCAAGAAATCAGCAGCCACCGCCGAATCTGCGCACGCCGGTACCGTACACAGAAGAAGCGAGGCACAGCAGATTGTGGGGGCGCAGAAACCATGAACAAAGTTCAACGTGTAAGGCATGACTTGTCCTTTCACTGCCAGATGATGGTCAGCAACTTGCCGACGAGCTGGCCGGCCTGCGCTGGGGAACAAGGGACCAATGTGAGTCAATGCGAACTCCCAGCTCAGAAACCTCGCCGTCTTCGACACGGACCAGACGGTCGGCTTTGGAAATGACGCGTTTGTCGTGGGTGGAAAAGATGAACGTCGTCCCGAAAGACTGATTGATTTGCTTCATCAGGTTCAGGATTTCTTCGCCAGTCTTGTGGTCAAGATTGGCAGTCGGCTCATCGGCCAGCACAATGGAAGGATGAATCGCCAAGGCACGCGCTATGGCAACGCGTTGACGCTGACCCCCGCTTAGCTGATTGGGCCGGTGCCCGGCATATTTCGACAATCCGACAATATCGAGAAAATAGGCGCCCCGTTTTTTCCGTTCAGCGCCAGAGACATCTCTGCGCTGCAGCAAGGGATATTCAACGTTCTCGGCGGCAGTCAATACGGGAAACAAATTGAACGTTTGAAAGACAAAGCCAATGGTACGGCTGCGCAGATCGGCCAGCTGGTCAGGCGTTTTGCCACTGACATCCTGATCGTTGATGTAGATTTTTCCGCTGGTCGGCGTATCAATGCAGCCAATCAGATTGAGCAAGGTTGTCTTGCCACTGCCAGAAGGTCCCGCGATGGCTAAAAACACGCCGGGATCGAAAGTTAAATTGATGTCTCTAAGAGCCAGGACCTTCTGGTCGCCCAGCAGGTAATCCTTGTAAACGTGGTCTATTTTGACGACACTCATCGGAGCCTCTCTGGCGACGATTACCACCGGTCAACGAAGGAGAAAACAGCCATGGGAATCATGACCATCGCCCAACAAGGCCTCAAGCTCACAATAGTGCTTTGTGCACTTTTTTCAACGTTGACTGCGGCAACGGGGTTTGCGGAAGAGGTTCCGCCCTCCCGAACGGAAGACGTTGAAGCCCGCAAGATTGTCGAAAAAGCCGACCTTGTCCGCTTTCCGTCAGACGGCTTCCAGGTGGAAGTCACCATCACCAGCACCCAGCCGGATAAAAGCAGCGAAATCCGCAAATACCGCGTTCTATCCAAAGGCATCAGCAACACCATCGTCATGGTGACCGAACCGGCCTCGGAACGCGGCCAGATTCTGCTCATGAAAGAACGCGATCTCTGGGTCTTCATGCCGGATGTCTCCCAGCCTGTGCGCATTCCACTTTCGCAACGCCTGACCGGGCAAGTGGCCAACGGCGATCTTGCCCGCGCCAATTTTGCCGCGGATTACAACCCCAAAATCCTTCGTACGGAAACCATCGGCGGAAATGCTTACCATGTGCTCGAACTGACCGCGATCGACCGGGGCGTGACCTACCAGCGGCTGATTTACTGGGTTCGGCAAAAAGACAATTGGCCCTATAAAGCCGAATTCTATTCGCTATCCAATCGCCTGCTTAAAACCAGCAAGTACGAAGAATTTCAAACAATGGCTGGCAAAACACGCCCGACCCGATTGGTCATTGAAGATGCACTGACCAGCGGATCACGTTCAGTGCTTCAGTATGAAGGCATGAAGTTGCGCGACCTGCCCGACAAGATGTTTACCAAGGACTATCTGAAGAAGCTTGACTGATTTGCGCCGGGAGGCGGGAGCGCACCCCGTCTCCGCCTATTTCAGAACCTGTTCAAAGTCTGTAGCGAGAGGGCCCTCAGCAGGGTGAAGAGCAGCGCAAGAACCGGAATGTACAAGTAGTACATGAGGACGCCCCGAAGGAAGCACTCTTGGGGTGTTCTGAGCAGCGCATGAGCCCTGATCAGGGCCTCGCAGTAAGACTATGAACAGGTTCTCAGGAAACGGATATACCAAGGCATTGCCTGCGCAATGCCTGCCCTGATGTCATAGCGCGGACTAAAACCCAGCAAACGCTGCGCCTTGCCGATATCGGCCTGCGAGTGGCGTACATCTCCTGCCCTGAAATCCCGATAGATCGGCGATTTATCATAGACAACACCATTGGCAGCAAGGGCCGTTTTCAGCTCGTCAAACAGCATATTGAGCGTTGTGCGCCCATTCACGGCCACGTTGTAGACCTGGTTGCGGGCTGCGCTGCCGGATGCGGTCGCAGCCAGCAGGTTGGCCTGCACGGCATTTTCGATGAAACAGAAGTCTCTGCTGGTTTCACCATCGCCGTTGATGAAAACATCCTGGCCGTCAATCATCGCCGCAGTCCACACTGGAATGACCGCCGCATAGGCGCCAGCCGGATCCTGGCGCATGCCAAAGATGTTGAAGTAACGCAGGCCGATAGAGGAAAAGCCGTAGCTGCGGGCGAAAACGTCGGCGTAAAGCTCGTTGACGTATTTGGTGACCGCGTAAGGCGAAAGCGGCTTGCCGATGCGGTCTTCGCATTTGGGCAGGCCGGGATGGTCGCCATAAGTGGAACTGCTGGCGGCGTAGGTGAAGCTTTGCACCTTTGCATCGCGCGCGGCGATGAGCATGTTGAGGAAACCATCGATATTGGTGCTGTTGGTCGTGATCGGATCCTCGATTGAGCGGGGAACCGAGCCGAGCGCGGCTTGATGCAGAACATGGTCGACGGGAATAGTTTGCATGCCCTTCTGGGTTGGAGGGCTGAAAGACATGGCTTTGCGGCAGTCGTCGAGGTTACGGATGTCCCCTTGGATAAAGTGGAAATTCGACCATTGCGCGGGGAGAACCAGGCTTTGTACTTCATCCAGGTTGCGCTGGTAACCCGTCGCAAAGTTGTCCAGACCCACCACCCGCTGGTTCAGCTTGAGCAGGGTTTCCAGCAGGTTGCTGCCTATAAAACCCGCAACGCCAGTGATGAGCCAGGTATGGGGCTCGTGGCTCAGGCGCGCCTTGAGCAAATCATAGGCAGAAGGAGAGATCGCGATCTCGGTCATGGAAGATAGTTGTGCTCCCAAATTATTACATTCCCATTCGCCGGCCTATCGGTCACAGCCGGCCATCCGCCGCGCCCAAGGGCAGAATGCTTTTCACATCAAACAATACGGCCCCTGGCTGGCCCAAGGCCTTGATGCCCGCCTCGCCCAAGGCGAGAAACTGCCGGTGGCCAACGGCCAGGATAATGGCGGCATACTGGCCATGATCAGGCATCTTGGCCAGGCATTGCAGGCCGTATTCATGCTGCGCCTCGTCCAGGTTGATCCAAGGGTCATAGACATCAACCACGGTATTGTAGCCCTGCAAGGTGTGCACAATGTCCACGACCTTGGAGTTGCGCACATCCGGGCAATTTTCCTTGAAGGTCAGGCCAAGCACCAGCACCTTGCAGCCGAGAACCGGCAAGCCCTTGCGCAGCATGATCTTGATGGTTTCATCGGCCACATAGGTAGCCATATGGTCGTTGATTCGCCGACCAGCCAGGATTACATCGGGGTGGTAACCGACCTCCTGAGCCTTGTGGGTAAGGTAATAAGGGTCCACGCCAATGCAGTGCCCTCCGACCAGGCCGGGACGGAAAGGCAGGAAGTTCCACTTGGTGCCTGAGGCTTGCAGTACTTCCAGCGTATCAATGCCCAGTTTGTGGAAGATGAGGCTGAGTTCATTCATCAGCGCAATGTTGACGTCGCGCTGGGTGTTCTCGATCACCTTGGCGGCCTCTGCCACCTTGATACTGCTGGCTTTGTGGGTGCCGGCGGTGATGATCTGCTTATAGAGCTGGTCTACCGCTTCCGCCACTTCGGGCGTGCTGCCGCTGACAACTTTCTTGATGGTGGGAAGACGGTGTTCCATGTCTCCCGGGTTGATCCGTTCGGGACTGTAGCCACAGAAGAAGTCGACGTTGAATTTTTTCCCGCTGAATTTCTCAAGAATCGGCACGCACACTTCCTCGGTGGCGCCGGGGTAGACCGTGGATTCATAAATAACCACCGCCCCTTGGGGCATGTTTTTGCCGACGGTTTCACTGGCCCGGATCAGCGGGGTCAAATCAGGCCGCTTTGCCTGGTCGACGGGAGTTGGAACGGTCACGATGAAAACATCGCACTCAGCCAGTTCTGCCTGATTGCTGCTGAAATGAAGGTATTTTGCCTCGGCCAACTCCTTTGGCGAGACTTCCAGCGTACTGTCCTGGCCTGATTTCAGTTCGGCAATCCGGCCAGCCTTGACATCAAAACCCAGCACCGGACGATGTTTGCCAAATTCCACAGCCAGAGGAAGACCTACATATCCCAGACCGATGATTGCAAGTTTGCTATCCGAATAATTTTTCATTTTCCATCCCATAGTGCAAGTGAACTGGCGTGGTTGGCTGATGAAGTGGATGAGATAGAGGTATATACCGATAAACCAGAAGAGCAGCATGAAATAGCGTTCTGGCCCGAAAGCTGAAAATGATCGCGGTGATCGTGCCCTTCTGAGTATTTTTAGCCCACAACCCTGGCTTATTCCAGCCCAAACACCTGGCAAGACCTGGCCAGGTAAACCGCTAAAGATCGTTTTTTCTCAAGGCGTGGATGTCATCAGTATTTTGGGCATTAAAAAACCCCAGCAAAACTGGGGTTCTTCATATGGCGGTGTTCGCCTGCAACGCATCCGAGCGAAATCATTCTTACCCTGTCCCGCCCACCGTCAAGCCACCGTCGATCCTCAACGTAGGCTGGCCCACGCCCACCGGCACGCTCTGTCCTTCCTTGCCGCAAGTGCCCACGCCCGGATCAAGCTTCATGTCGTTGCCGATCATCGTGACCCGGGTCAGCACGTCCGGCCCGTTACCGATCAAGGTGGCTCCCTTGACCGGATAGAGCAGCTTGCCGTTTTCCACCCACCACGCCTCGGCAGCGGAGAAAACGAACTTGCCACTGGTGATATCGACCTGCCCGCCGCCGAAATTGACGGCGTAGAGGCCCCGGTCGATCGAAGCGATGATTTCTTCCGGTGTCTTATCGCCGGCCAGCATCAGGGTATTGGTCATGCGCGGCATCGGCAGGTGCGCAAAGCTCTCGCGCCGGCCGTTGCCGGTTGGCGCCATGCCCATCAGGTGCGCGTTCAGACTATCCTGCAGATAGCCCTTGAGCACGCCGTTTTCGATCAGCACCGTGCGCTGGCCGGGTTCCCCTTCGTCGTCGATATTGATCGAGCCGCGCTGGTTGGGCAGCGTGCCGTCGTCGACCACGGTCACGCCGCTGGCGCCGACTTTTTCGCCGATGCGTCCGGCAAATGCCGATGAACCCTTGCGGTTGAAATCGCCTTCCAGTCCATGGCCGATCGCTTCGTGCAGCAAGATACCGGGCCAGCCGTTGCCGAGCACTACGGTCATTTCTCCGGCCGGTGCAGGCCGCGCATCAAGGTTGAGTACCGCCTGATCGACGGCTTTTTTGGCGTAGTCGTGGATCACTTCATCGCTGAACCAGGCGTAGTCAAAACGTCCGCCCCCGCCCGCGCTACCCTGCTCGCGCCGGCCGTTATCCTCGATGATGACCTGAATCGACAAACGGACCAGCGGGCGCACATCAGCCGCGCGGCGACCGTCATGACGCGCCACGTAGATCACCTCGTATTCACTCGCCAGGCTCGCCATCACCTGCGTCACCCGCGGATCAAGCGCACGGGCGGTGCGCTCAAGTTTCTCCAGCAAGGCGACCTTGGCCGTTTCGTTCAGGCTCGCCAGCGGATCGCACGGGCGATACAGGTCGCGCCCGGTCACTTCTCGGCACAGCGGCACGCTGCCATTGCCGCCTTGTCGGCCAATCGCACGGGTCACGCCGGCGGCCTCCAGCAGCGCATTCAGGCTGATGTCGTCCGAATAGGCAAACGCCGTCTTTTCCCCGCTGATGGCACGTACGCCCACGCCTTGGTCGATATTGAAGCTGCCCGATTTGACGATGCCTTCGTCCAGGCTCCACGCTTCGCTGCGCGAGTACTGGAAATAGAGGTCGGCATAGTCAAGGTCGTGGTTGAACATGGCGCCGAACACCTGATCGAGGTGTTTATCGTCGAGGCCGAACGGATCAAGCAACTGCGCGCGGGCAGTGGCAAATGGATTGAAGGCAGAAGTCATCAGAGTGTTTCCCGGTCGGCACCGATGCCGCATCGGCTTGGAGAGAGGGTTAGAGTAGTCAGGACGCTAGACTAGCGGAAGTCGGCACGTGACGAAAGCATTACACGCTCTCACGTCACATCACACGGTGATCCAGTGCCGGCAAGGTCTTGCGCACACGCTCGAGCTGGCTGGCTTTGAGTTCCGCCATAACCACGCCTTCCCCTTGCGGCAGGCAATCGAGCACCAGCCCCCATGGATCGACCAGCATGCTGTGCCCCCAGGTTTCACGCCCGGTCGGATGCAAGCCGCCCTGCCCGCTGGCCACGACAAAGCACTGGTTTTCGATCGCGCGGGCGCGAATCAGCGTTTCCCAGTGCGCGCGGCCGGTCGTCGCAGTAAAGGCCGCCGGCAGGAGCAATACGTCAACACGTCCCAGCGCACGGAAAAACTCCGGGAAACGCAGGTCGTAACACACCGCCAGGCCCACGCGGCCAAACGGGGTATCGAACGCCACCGGCACATTGCCCGGCTCGATGGTGTCGGCTTCACAATAACGCTCGCTGCCATTATCGAAACCGAACAGGTGGATCTTGTCGTAACGCGCAACGTTTTTCCCGTCCGGCCCATAAACCAGTAGGGAATTACGCACCCGCCCCGGGTCATCGCACTTGAGCGGGAGCGTGCCGGCAGCCAGCCAAATCCGGTATTTCGCTGCCATGCGCGCCAACGCATCCTGTATCAAGCCGCCGCCAAACGTTTCGGCCACAGCAAGTTTATCGGTATCGCGCCGGCCCATGATCGCGAAGTATTCCGGCAACACTGCCAGCGCAGCACCGGCAGCGGCCACTTGCGCGATCAAGCGTTCGGCAGTCGCCAGATTTTCAGTCACGTCTGGCGTGGAAACCATCTGGATGGCAGCAGCGCGAATACTGGAAAATTGACTCATGGCGACTCCGAGCTGACTTTTCGAACCTGCGGATCGAGCATATCACCCGTGATATGGTACTCATAAGAAACCAGCTGACCGAGCGGATCCTTGAACAAGCGCTGCAAGGCAAAAGCAGCGACACCGGCAATCGGATTGACCACGCCGACCGCCAGCGCTGCGGCATCACCGATCAGTGGCGCAATCCGCACGCGCAAATTCTGCGTGCCGGCCGGCAGATTGGTTTCGCCCTTGAAGCGGATTTTGGCTGCCGGGCCGTCGATGGCCAGATTGTCCGTCCGCACCACGCCTTTTTCGATCACGGCATCACCCATAATCGAATCAAATTCCAGCCCTTCGGAAAACACATCGCGAAAATCGAGCTTGATCCGACGTGGCAACGATTGCAGGCTGATCACGGAAAGCAGGCGCCCTGCGCCGGGCTCAATTTTGGCGAATTGTCCGGACTGGACTTCCAGATGCAACTTTCCCTGCAACGTGAGCAGGTCGGGGGCAAATGGCGCGCCATGCCAACTTCCCTCTCCGGTCAAGGCCGCCGGAGCACGACGCAAGGCATCCGGATAGCCGACCCGCGTCAGCAATTTGCCGGTGTTTTCACTATTGATCGTGATCTTTGCCGTGGTTTTTTCATTGGCGCCACTGCCGAGCCATAATCCCGTGAGTGAAAAACGCCCGTCCGGATTGGTCAGGGTCACTTGATTAAGCTGCCAACCATCGCCCTGAGGGGTGGCATTGACCACCAGTTGGCCCAGATCGGAATCCTTGTAGCGGAAATCGCTCACGATCAAATCCAGCACAGGTTTGGCCTCACCATTTTTTCCGTTGGCCTGAGCCGGAACCGACGCTGAATCTCCGCCGTTTGGCAACGCCGTCGCGACAGGCAGGGGCAGATACAAACGCTGCAGTCGCCCGGTCAAACGAGACCGATCTCCGCCGCGCCAGGTCAGCGTCCCTACAGCCTCCTTGCTGGATAGATCGACCAACCAGCCTTGCGTCGTTGGTTCGGCCTTGATCCGCACGGCAGACAAACGCCGCTCCCATCCGGCCAGGCGATCAAACGCCAAGTCCACGCTGGTTACCGCAGGTGCTTGTCCATCCCCGCCAGCCAATAATGCCTGCCAAGCCGTCAAATCGATCTCGGGCCAGCCGCCGCTAAGCTGCACGCCTTGGGCTGACGGGGTTATTCCCGAGGAATTGCCACCCAGGCGGATCATACCGGTATAGGGCTTGCTCCCTTTCTGTTCCAGGGCTCCTTGCAACAAGCGCCCATAGCTGAATTCCAGTGCATTGCGCTGCGGATCGCCGCTTACCTTCAAGTTGAAGGCGCGCGCTTCTCCGGCGGGTTTATTCATGGGCGCCGGCAAATCAATCCGCGCCAGAGTCAACGGGCTTTGCAAAGAGAACTCATAGCGGTCGCGCCGCACAGCCAGTTCGCCCTGATAACCGACGTTGCCGCTGAAACGCTTGGGTTGCGGCAGCTTGTAACGTTGCGCCACGTCGAACATCAAGGCATCGCCGGCGAGTCCAAGCTTCAAATTGCCTGAGGCATCATTCGTGCCGGAAAGCCTCACAGCACCACCCAACGCGCGCGCTGTTGCATCGCTGATTTTGAGCCCGCTGTCGGTAAAGTCCACGCGTCCGCCGGCTTGTGTCAGCAGCGGAATATCGCCGCCAAAATCGAGCCGGTTGGAGGCAAACTGGTAGCGCCCTTGCACCTTGCTTTTGTCCGTATCCACGATGGGCACGTCAAGCTTGATATCCAGCCGGCCAACACCTTCGGCCTTGAGTTCATCCAAAAAACCCTGCGTTGCTTCGCGTACGGGACTTTCATGCACGAATCGCAGAAAAGCGCTGGTTGCCCCTTCTGCCGTGCCGTCGACCAGTACGTGCTGCTGGGTAGAGAGATCCGGAATGCGAGTCACGATATCTTTGAGCTTGACGCCAAAGATCTGCGCACGCGGCGCACGGATGGTCATGCTCTGGCCTTCAAAACGCAGGTCGCCGTCGATCGCATCGATTGCCGGCCATCCATCGGCATAAGCCAGCGTGACATCGCGCGCATCGGCGGTGATGCGAAACAACCCCGAGGAGCCATCCACGAACGGGAAATGCGCCAGCTCACCCCGCAGTTCGGCCTTGCCGTTGCTGGCCTGGCCGGAGCGAAGGGCGCCTTTGAGCCACACCAGCGTATCATCGCCCACCGCACGTGGCAGATAAGCGTAAACACGATTGCCCGGCAACCGGGCGATATCCCCTTTGAGATCGATATAACCCAGCCCTTGCCCGGTCCAGCGATACATCGCGGTCAGCGCAACGGACGCTTCGGAATTGGCCAGCGCCAGACGCTCCGCCCGCACCTCCCAGCCGCTTTCCACGCGCTTCCAGTTCAAGGCGGCATCGAGGCGATTCAGCGCCAACGGCTCGACAAATTGCTCCGGCCAGGCCAGCTGGAATGCCTTGCTGGCAAGTGATGCCGTCCCGCTTTTCTCGTCAAACCGGGCGGTCACATCGAACTTGCCCAGGTGCGGCAGCAATTCGGGCAATCGCACATCCAAACCACGCAGATCGGCCTCGCCCCGCCAGCGCTCCGGCGTCTGCCAGTCGCCGCGCCAGGCGTAGCGCAAGGTGGCCACTTCTCCGGCCAGCAGCGCATTGCTGAACTTGCCCGCCCATGCGGCAGGAAGCCAGGCGCCGTAAGCAGACAACCCGCCCAGGCTCACGCCACGCAATTGCAACTCGTGTTCTTTGCCATTCAAGGCATATTCAAAACGGCCCTTGCGTGCCAGCGGGCCGCTGGCGCCATCAATGAGTCGCGCATCGACCACCAGGCGTTCGCGCCCGCTGCCGGCAGACCAGTTCGCACTGGCATCCACGGCAGGCAGTTCGAAAACCTGCCCTTTCTGTTCCAGTCGCAATTTCTCCAGGCCCAGATCAGCGTCAAGCTGATGGATAACCGGCCCGTCAAAAGCCACTTTCAGGGATAAACGCCCCAACCCCGCGCGAACCGCTGGCAATTCCTTGGAAATATCGGGCAGGAACATGGCAAATCGGGCGTTGAGTTGCCCAAGATCGACCCAGGGGAAATTGAAATTCACGCGCCCGGACCAATCGGCAAGGCGGTTGATATCGCTGCCCGACACCACGCCATTGCCGCTGATGCGCTGGCTGATGTCTGTCGGCGGGGTAAAACCAAAACTGATCTTGCGCCGACCGAACAAATTTCCGGCGTTCAGGTCCAGCTGGGTGAGTTCCAGCGATTGCCCGCCGGGAAGCTCGTCATACAGGACCAGCCGACCTCTGCTGATGCTCAGTCCGCCCTGATCGAGCAGCCAGTTCAGGAAACCCGGATCGCCCGCCTTGGCATCCAGGGTGACGCCTGCCACATTCCAACGCCCGTCGAGCAAGCGGCGCACGCTGAGCTCTGGCTCGGTCAAGGCAATACGGCTGAAATGCAGCTTTCCGATCGGCAAAGTCCACCATGAAAGCGCACCCTCCAAGCGCGAAAAACGCAAAACCGGCACACCAGAAGCATCGGGCACGCGCACATCCACCAGGGCCAGTTCCGGACGCAACCAATCCCACCCCGCGGCCAGACCACCGACTTCCACTTTCACCCCGGCCGAGCGCGAGAGTTCAGCCACCAGGAACGGCCGGTATTGCTCCAGGCGCGGGATCACCCAGAACTGCCAGGTTCCCGCCAGAATCAGCAGCAGCAATACGCCCGCCAACGCCATGCGCATCAAAAGACGGCTGTGCCAGAGCAACAGCTTCCCGGTCCAGCGCAGGGCTGTGCGCATAAACGCACGGGGTCGGGACAAAAAATCAAAATTCATCGAAATTACGCGCCGCTTAAAACGTGCTAGGTTAATGCTTGATTGTACCCGTAAAAGCAAAACCACCCATGACCGAGCTCACACCCCAAATTGCCACCCTGCTAGCCCCCGCGCTGGGGCACAGCCGCTACCTGTCACGCGTATTCACGCATCACCCGGCACTGGCGATAGAAACCGCCCAACAAATCGAGGCTCCGATCCTCCGGGAAGAGATGCTTGCGCGCCTGCCGGATGTTCCGCAAAGCGATGATGAGTTGAAACGCTCCCTGCGCCTGTTGCGCCAAGCCGTCATGGCACGATTGATCGCGCGCGAGTTAAGCGGCCGCTGCACGCTGGAAGAAGCCGTCACAACAGTGAGCGACCTGGCCGAGGTCACGCTGGCTGCTGCCTTGCGCCAGGTTTCCGAGCCAGACCCGCGCTACGGAGTACCGATCGGCGAAGAGAATGGCCAAGTGCAGCAGTTGATCATCGTCGGCATGGGGAAACTGGGAGGACGCGAATTGAACGTTTCCTCCGATATCGATCTGGTTTTCATCTACCCGGAAAACGGCGAAACCAGCGGCCCATCCAAACTCAGCAATCAGGAATACTTTGCCCGCATCGGCCGCCGCCTGATCCAGCTGATTGCCGAGCCAACCGGCGAGGGTTTCGTGTTTCGGGTCGACATGCGCCTGCGTCCGTTCGGCGATTCCGGCCCGCTGGTCACGAGCTTTGCCGCACTGGAAAACTACCTGATCACCCAGGGCCGGGAGTGGGAGCGCTACGCCTGGATCAAGGGGCGGGCACTCTCCGGCGATGATGCCGGACTGATGGCGCTGGTCACGCCTTTTGTCTACCGCAAATATCTCGACTACGGCGCGTTTCAATCGATGCGGGAATTGCATGCGCAAATTCGCCAGGAAGTCATGCGGCGTGATCGGGCCGACAACATCAAGCTCGGACCGGGCGGCATCCGCGAAATCGAATTTATTTGCCAGGTTTTTCAACTGATCCGGGGAGGCCGCCACAAGGTGCTGCGCACCCGTTCGACCCTGTCCATGCTGGGTGAACTGGAAAACTGGGGCATTTTCACAGCGGATCAGGTTGCACAATTGCGTGCAGCCTATGTTTTTCTGCGCAATCTCGAACACCGCATCATGTATCTGGACGACGCGCAAACCCAGATGCTGCCAACCGATGCCGAAGACCGCACGCGCATCGCCAGCAGCATGGGTTTTGCCAACTGGGAGGCATTCCTGACGACGCTGGATGCCCACCGGAGCATGGTCACCCAGCATTTTGAACAGGTATTTGAAGACCGCAGCGAAACGTCCTCCCCCCATCCAGCCCCCTGGCAAGCCGGTGGCGAAGAGGAATGTCTGCAACTGCTGGCCCAGCGCGGCTTCAGCGACCCCGCGGAAGTACGGCGCCGACTTATGGCGCTGCAAAGTGGCAGCCGCTACCAACAAATGCCCGAACGCAGCCGCCGCCGTCTTGATGCCATCCTTCCAGCCCTGACCGAAACTGCCGCCGGCTACCCGAACCCGGACCAGACTCTCATCCGCTTGCTGGAACTGCTGGATGCCATCAGCCGGCGTGAGTCCTACCTGGCTCTGCTGGCCGAGCACCCGCAAACGCTGCAACGCCTAGCCGGGCTATACAGCGCCAGCCGCTGGCTTTCCAGCTTCCTGACCCACCACCCGATCCTGCTGGACGAGCTGCTGGACCCCCGCCTGCTGGAGCAAATTCCGGACTGGCCGGCATTGGGAGAGCGCTTGCGCAGCGAGTTGTCCGAGCATGCCGGCGACACCGAAGCCCGCATGGATGTGCTGCGCATATTCCAGCACACGCAGATTTTCCGCCTCGCCGCACAGGATATTGCCGGTCTTTGGTCACTGGAAACCCTGTCCGACCAGCTTTCCGCACTGGCAGATCTGATCCTCACCGTCACAATGGAACAGATCTGGCCTGAACTGGCTGGGCACCATCGTGAAGCCCCGCGCTTCGCCGCCATCGGTTACGGCAAACTCGGCGGCAAGGAACTGGGTTACGCTTCCGATCTTGACCTGGTTTTTCTCTACAATGACGATTATCCGGATGCCGGTGAAATTTACGCACGCTTTACCCGGCGCATCATCAGCTGGATGACCACCATGACGCCGACCGGCGTGCTCTACGATATCGATCTGCGCCTGCGCCCCAATGGCGCCTCCGGCCTGCTGGTTTCCAGCGTAACGGCCTTTGAGCAATACCAGCAGACATCCGCATGGGAGTGGGAACACCAAGCCCTGACCCGCGCTCGCTACTGTGCCGGGGATCGCGCCATCGGCGAGCAGTTCGAAACCATCCGCGAAACCATCCTGCGCCAGCCACGCGATACAGAAAAATTGCGCGACGAGGTGATCGCGATGCGTAGCCGCATGCTGGAAACGCATCCGGCCAAGGCAAACGATGTCAAGCATTGCCGGGGCGGCCTGGTGGATATCGAATTCATGGTGCAGTACCTGGTACTGGCGCACGCCCACCAATTTCCACAGCTCACAGCCAATCGCGGCAACATCGCGCTGCTCGGCTTCGCCGCCGATTTCGGATTGATCCCTGCCGAGCTGGCCGAAAAAACCCGCAATGCCTACCGCGAGCTGCGCCGGCTGCAACATGCCAGCCGGCTTAATGAGGATGCACTGGATGTCGCGCAGCTCATTCCATTGGCAGCCGATATTGCAGCAGCGCAAACATTATGGAGGCAATTGTTCGGAGAGGCATCGGCTTGATATCAAACCGATATTGATCAATCGGACAAAGGAAACCCCAGATAGTGCACGGCATCCGAGCCGGGAAGATAGGTCTCCAGCCAGTGCACTTCATCCTTGACCAGATCAATCAAGGCAATCATGTGGAAAGGATGGGTCGCCGCCGCGAACCAGTATTCCTTGCGCCAGACTGCGCATTGCTCATCCTTGGGCGGCCCTCCCGGATTGAGTTCATCGTGCGAGCCTTCACGACAAACGTAACCGATCAGTTCCAGTAGATTCGCCAGCAACTGGCAGGCTTGAGTGATTTCAACCACCAAAGCGGACATGGCTCCAGGCAGCTGCTGCATATTGACGAAAATCCGCGTATTTTGTTGTGATCCGCTCGCAGACTCCTTGCAGCAGCCCGGGCAGGAAAAAACTTCTGCCGCGCGGTATAAATCCTGACGACTGGTGCAGCCTGACCATTCGGGCATGGCCTTATGCCCACATCGATAAGTTATAGCTTGCGCAAAACCATCCATTTTTCCCGCCCCAATAAACAGCTCCTTGAAAGATAGTAATCTGTATCAATACAAACAAGCTTTTCCAAAAAACAAAAA
>Ga0316604_10001797_pt1 | contig 17756 bp, 8 predicted proteins | sample OWC_soil_day20_C_FD_207650 | JGI IMG/M metagenome (GOLD analysis project Ga0316604, IMG submission 207650) | Wetland soil microbial communities from Old Woman Creek delta, Ohio, United States - OWC_soil_day20_CT | ecosystem: Environmental > Terrestrial > Soil > Wetlands | place: USA: Ohio... | reverse complement strand
CGCCTTGCCGGTACATATTGCCAAGGTTGTACTGTGCTTTAACATGACTTTGCTCGGCCGCTTTGCGGAACCAGGAAAATGCCTGTGCATAGTCCTGTTGTATGCCTATACCTTGGTCGTACATCACGCCCAGGTTGTATTGTGCGCTGGCATGGCCTTGGTCCGCTGCTTTGAAGAACCATATTCCGGCTTGAGTAAAGTCTTGCGGCACGCCTTGTCCTTGCCGGTACATATTGCCAAGGTAGAGCTGTGCGTTGGCAACGCCTTGATCGGCGGCCTTGCGGTACCAGGTGACGGCTTGCACATAATTTTGCTGCACACCTAGGCCTTGGTCGTACATCACGCCCAGGTTGTACTGTGCTTTGGCATGGCCTTGCTCAGCGGCCTTGCGGTACCACGCAAAGGCTTGCGCGTAGTCCCGCGGTACCCCTTTCCCCTGCTCGTACATAAAGCCAAGGTTGAGCTGGGCACTGACAAAGCCTTGCTCGGCGGCCTTGCGGTACCAGGTGATGGCTTGTGCATAATCCTGTGGTACCCCATGTCCTTGTACATACATCACGCCCAGATTGAACTGTGCGTTGGCAACACCTTGTTCAGCGGCCTTGCGGTACCATGCAAAGGCTTGCTCATAGTTCTGTGGCACGCCTTCGCCTTGGCTGTACATCAAACCAAGGTTGTACTGTGCGCGGGCATCGCCTTGTTCCGCAAGTGGGCGCCACTCTTTCAGCGCGGTAGCGTAATCTTTGTTTTCTGAAGCAATAAGCCCTTCATTGAACCCTGCGTGCGCGGAGCAGAAAAGCAGGGCAGTAAAACAGAACAAGCAGTAACGGAGCATGATTTTTTACTTTTATGAAGAGAGGAATGGCACGACATTAACGTGCTACTTCAGCCTAGCCTTTGAAAGGTACCCAGAGGATTTCGCGGCGTCAAGAATGTTGAGACAGATCTGCGCGAAGTGGTTTGTTTTTCATGCACGCATGTGAGCCGGGCGGTGTGCGTCAAAATAATTGACTTAAATGACTTTTGGGTCAGTAGTGATGGAAAATATACTCCGCCCAGTATTTGAAAACGGCCAGCAAAACTTTGGCTCGGCGTATGGTTTTGGCACTATACCCCCGAGAGTTCTAAAAGAAAGCTAACGCACGCTGAAGCTGATGCGGTCGAAGTGGCCGTGGCCGTCGAGCAGCGTGATGTCGTAGCGGCCCGGTTCGCGGATCGTTTCCAAGTGGCCGGCGCTGGCGGCTTTGCGCGCGGCAACGCGACCGTTGACCAGCCAGATGACGTCGCCTTGCGCGCCGCGCACATCGAGCCGCACCAGCAGCACATCCTGATTGTTTGCCTTTTTCAGCACAGCGCCGTCGGTCAGGCCGGCGATGCGGATTTCGGTATCAGCTCGCCGGTGGCTGGCGCAGGCGGCATCCCATTCCGGCGGTAGCGCCTTGCGCCGCAGGTTGCCATCCAGCCAGGGTTCGAGCGCGGCCGGCCAGCGTGCGCTGTCGATCCGTTGCGGCGGATGCTTGGCGCATTCCGGAACGACGCGCTGGCCGTTCTTCGGATCAATATAGTAGCTGATGCGCGGTTCGCCGCTGCGCAGCCGGTCAGCGAACGTGGCGGGGGCGAGGCCGTTCAGCAGCCAGGCGGTGCGGCGCAGGTGGCAGTGCGCGGCATCGGTGGCGTCGGCGCGCAGGCCGAGCGGCCAGCAGATGGCCGCCTGGGTCACGTTCGGCGGCGGAGTCCGTTGTACGGCTGCTGCTGCATCGGCTTGTGCCTGCGGCAGCGCGGCGTGGATGTCGACCACCAGCGGCGCGGCGACATTCGCGCCGAAAAAGCCGGGGTTGGGCGTGCCGTCCGGGCGGCCGACCCAGATGCCGATGGTGTAGTGGTCGGATACGCCGACCGCCCACGCATCGCGGAAGCCAAAGCTGGTGCCGGTTTTCCACGCGATGCCCTGGCGGCTGTTGGCCGCGCCCTCGGTCGCGCGCCCGACCGGGCCGCCGGATTCGAGGATGTCGCGCACGATGAAGGCTGCGCCGGCGCTCATCATTCGTGCTTCTTCCAGTGGTTGCTCCGGCAGCAGCCGCGGTTTGCCGGACAGCCCGTTGCGCGCCAGCGCCGCATACGCGCCGGTCAGGTTTTCCAGCGAAGTGCCGGCGCCGCCGAGGATCACGCTCAGGTTGGGCGTGGCGCCGCGCGGCAGATCGAGCTTTAGCCCGCCGCGCCGCAGTTGCGCCACGAAGCGGTTCGGTTCCAGCTTTTCCAGCACTTCGACCGCCGGCACGTTGAGCGATTTCACCAATGCCTCGGACACGCTGACCGCGCCGTGGAACGATTGCTGGAAATTGCCCGGCTGGTAGCCGGAAAACGATTGCGGCGCGTCGGCCAGGAGCGATTCGGAGTGGATCAGCCCTTCATCCAGTGCCAGCCCGTAGAGAAATGGTTTCAGCGTCGAGCCGGGCGAGCGCGAGGCGCGCACCATGTCCACGTGCGAGAAGCGCTGGTCGTCGCCGAAATCGGCCGAGCCGGCGTAGGCCAGCACTTCCAGCGTGCGGTTGTCGATCACCAGCGCCGCCAGCGATACCCGTGGCGGCAGCGCGCGCGCGCGATCCGTCAGCAGCATTTCGACCGTGGTCTGGATGTTGGCGTCAATGGTGGTGTCGATGCGGCGGCGGGTTTTGGTCAGCGGCCGCAACCGTTGCGCCAATAGCGGCGCCAGCATCGGTTCGCGCAGCGTTTGCGCATAGACCGCTTCCTGGCGAGCATCGGCGCAGGTTTCCGCGTTCCATTCGCCGGCCATCCGCGCTAGCACCTTGTCGCGCGCGACGCGGGCGCGGGCAGGGTAGCGGTCTGGCCGCAGCAGCGATGGCGATTGCGGCAGCACGGTCAGCGTGGCTGCTTCGGCGTGGGTCAGCCGGCGCGACGGCTTGCCGAGATAGGCGCGGCTGGCAGCTTCGACCCCTTCGAGCACGCCGCCCATCGGCGCGTAATTGACGTACAGTGCGAGGATTTCTCGCTTCGAGTAGTGCAGTTCCAGTTGCAGCGCGCGCAGGATCTGGCGCAGCTTGCCCGGCACCGTGTGTGGCGTCGGGTCGATGATGCGCGCTACCTGCATTGTTAGCGTCGAGCCGCCGGAAACGACACGGCCGGCCTGCAGCCATTGCCACGCGGCGCGTGCCAGCGCATACGGATTCACGCCGGGATGCCACCAGAATGCGCGGTCTTCGTAGCGGATCAGCGCGTCGAGGTACAGCGGCGAAACATCGTCCAGCGCGACCGTGTGGCGCCACACATGCTGCTTGTCGGGAAAGGCGCGCAGCGGCGTGCCGTCGCGCGCCAGTACCACGGTTGCCGCTGGCGCGTTGCGCCCCGGTTGCGGCAGCGGGAACAGCACATCGAGCAGCAGTACCGTCAGCGCCAGCGCCAGCAGCGTGTGGCAGGTGCGCCGTCGCCACGGGCGGGCATCAACCCATGCGCGAGCAAGTATTACATGATGGCGTACATGGTGGAGCACACGCCGGCGAAGCACGATGCGCGTGGTGCGTACGTGCTTTGCCATTCGGGCGAAACGGTAGGAGAGGTTCACGGTCGCTTGGCTGGCGTGTCGCTTACGGTCAAGGTGCCGCCGCCGCTGCCCAGCCCGAACACGTTCGGGCGGTACATGTCTTCCGCATACGATGGCGGCACGATGAAGCTGCCCGGCGTGACCACCCGCGCGCGGTAGAACAGTGTCATTTTCCCGCCGCCGCTCAGCTTGATCGCAGCAACGAAGCGGTCGTCGCGGAATTCGGTGTGCTGGATGCGGGCGTCATTCATCGCTTCGGCCGGGTTTATGTCGCCCATCTTCACCAGATTCATCTGCTCGCCCTTGACCAGATTCAGGTTCTCGATTTCCAGCCCGGCTGGAACCGGATCGACCACAAGCAAATTGGCAATGCCGACCTTGCTCGTCACGTCGATCCGCACGATCACCGATTCGCCTGTTTTCAGCGACTTGCCATCGATTGGTTTTCCATCCGGCGTGAACATCGTCCGCGTCAGGCTGATCGGGTCGCTGCGCGTGGCTGGCATTTTGGCTGCATTGCCGCTCATCGCCAGTTCGAGATACAGCTTGCTGCCGTGCCTGCTGGTGAATTTCACGCCGCTGGCGAGCTGCTCCGGCGTCAGCTCGCGGAACCAGTTGCCTTGCATGTTTACTTTAAGCGGTTTGCTGTTGTTGGCACCAGCGGCGTTGAATTCCGCGTTCCATTTGCCTTTCGCATTCGTCGTGAACGACTGGCCAACAAGGAACAGCGCCAGTTTTTCCTGCGTGCTGAAATAGCGGCTGTTTTCCAGTTCGGCCACGATGGACGGGATCAGGTTTTCGCGCTTCGGATGCTCGATCTTGTGCCGCACCAGAAGCGCATACGACAGCGCCGCATCGCGCAACGTGCTGCCGTAATCGCCCCACCAGTAACCGCTTTCGCGCGCCTTGCCCAGACCTTCGGCAATTGCCGCGTTGCCGCGCGCCTCGTCGCCCATCAGCCGCAGCGCAATGCCGAGTTGCACCAGCGGCAGGCCGCTGTAGGCATTCTCGCGCGATTCATACAACTGGCGCAGTGTGGATAGCGGCGCCTTCGATTCTCGCGCCAGCACATAGGCGCCATAGGCCAGCACGCCAAAACGGCCGGAACCGCCGAAATGCTGGTCCTGCCACAGCCGGTCATTTGCCGCCGGGCGCTTGACCGGCATCGAGCTGACCCCTTCCTGCAAGGCTTTCAGCAGAAAATCGACCGCCTTGCGGTGGGTTGCCTCTGGCACCGCAAAGCCCTGTTCGCGTGCATCCTGCATGAAATTGGTGACGTAGGCCGACAGCCAGTATTCATATTGCGACACCTTGCCCCATAGGCTGAAGCCGCCATTGCTGGCCTGCATGCCGGACAGCTTGCCAATCGCCTTTTCCAGCATTTCGGTGCGTTGCGCGCGCGCGTAGCGCTTCAGCCCGAAGCGGGCCGCCGCCTCCTCGTCGATGAACACATGCGGATAGGCGGTGCTGGTGGTTTGCTCGGCGCAGCCGTAGGGGTAGGTGAGCAAGCCCTGAACGGCTGAGCGCACGTCGATCGGCGGCTGGTCGGAAGCGGTTAGGTGCGCCAGCACGGTCTGCCGCGCCAGGCCGCCGAAATCGCTTTCCTTGAGCACGATGCTCTGGCCAGGTTCGACCGTGAAGCGACGCGCCACCTGTTGTGTTGGCGTTGGCGATTGTACTTGCAGCGGGAAGCTGCGCTCGAATTTTACGCTCTTGCCGGCGACCGACAGTTTCAGGTTGCTCAGGCCGAAAGCTCGCCCGGCCTCCAGCGGGAAGCGCAGCACGGTTTTTTGTTGATCCTTGAGCTGCACCGTGCGTTCGCCCTGCGAGATCTTCAGCCCATCGGGCGAATGGAGTTTCACCGCCAAGTGCTGCGCCGTGCCTGACATGTTGTGCAGATCGAGCGCGAGGTTGGCGCTGTCGCCCATCAAGAGGAAGCGCGGCGTCGCCAGTTCGGCGATGATCGGCGCGGCCACCGTCACTTCCGCCTCCTGCGAGCCGTAGCGGCCGCCGCCGGATACGACCGCCATCAGCCGCAGCGTGCCGTTGAAGTCCGGCACCGGCAGGCTGATCTCGGCCTCGCCGTTCGCGTTCAGCTTCACCGGCCCGCTGAACAGATCGACCAGCTTCACTTTCTTGGGCAGGCTGCGCGTGGTTTTCGGCGTGTTGTCGCCGCCGAATTTCAGCTTGCCGCGCACGCCCGGCATTTTTTCGATCAGCCGGCCATAGACGTCATACTGGTCTGCGCCATAGCGCAGCTTGCCGAAGAAAAAGCCATGCGGATCGGGCGTAGCAAAGCGGGTAATGTTCAGGATGCCGGCATCCACCGCCGACAGCGTGACCATCGACTGCTCGCCTTTTGCTTCCGGCACCTTGACCCGCACTTTCAGCGCCGTTTCCGGCAGCATCTTCTTCGGCGCATCGAGCGCGACCATCAGCTTGCGTTCACCGCGTTCCAGCGGCAGGTGGACGATGCCGAGCGCGCGCGTCGGCGTCACTTTCTCGCCGCTGTTGCCGGGGCGCAGCACCAGCACCGACACGTACAGGTCGTGCCGCTTCCATGCCTTGTCGATCGGGATTGACATCACGTGGCTGCTGCCGCGCACTGCGATGCGCTTGGCCCACAGCGTGCGGTCGCCTTCGACCGTGACCAGCGCCTCACCGGCGTGCGGCGGCGTGATCGTCAGTTGCGCGGTATTGCCTTCCGCATAGGCTGGCTTGTCAAGCTTCAGCGCAACCCGATCCGGGCGGTTGCCCTGGGTTTCGTCGGCGCGCGCGCTCCAGCCGGCATAGAAGCGGTAGCGCAGCATCTTGCCGGTTTCCGGGTCAGAAATCTCCAGCCGGTAGCGGCCGTATTTGACCGGCAGCGTCAGCTTGCCGCGGCCGTTCGCCGGCACATTGACCGTGGCCGTTTGCACCAGTTCGTCGGTTTCGGTAAAGCCGGAGTGCCAGCCGCGCTGATCTTCGAAGCGCCAGTAGTATTGCCGTTCCTCGCGGAACAGGCGCACCGGCAATGCCTGGCCGGCCTTCAGTTCGCCGGACTGGCTAGCGCGCAAGACCTCGAAATCGACATTGCTGTTTTCGCGCACATAATCGCCCGTTGCCAGCGGACGCACGCCGACCATTACCGGCGCCGGCCACCAGGTGCGCTCGATGCTGCGCACGACCGGACGGCCGCCGCTCTCCAGCAGGCTGACAGTGGCGCGCACGGTGAATGGCGAGCGCCGCTTGCTGACGTTGGCCAGATCGACATCGATTTCAGCACCGCCCTTTTCATCCAGCGTTTTTTCCGCCAGTTCCTGCCGCCCCTTGATTGTGTCTTCGGTGCTGTCGCCGAACTCGAATCCGGGCAGTTTCGACGGCAGCGGATTGCGGCTGCGCTCGTGCTGGATCACGCCCAGCAGCCGGTTGCCGGCAGCAGGCGCGCCGTACAGGTAATCGCCTTGCGCCTGAATCCTGAACGGCTTCCCGGAAGACAGCGGCGCATTCGCTGCCGTCAAATCGAGCTTCATCCGTTCCGGCAGGAATTCTTCCACGCCGAAGCTGAACACGGTGGCGGCCACGGTATCGGCAGGATCGGAGCGCAATTCAAGCTTCCAGAAACCGGTTGGCGCATCCGCCGGCACGTCGATGCGGCGGTGGTAGTAACCGCTGTCGTCGGGTTGCCAGGTGGAGGTGAAATGCACCTTGCCATCTGGGCGCTTCAGGATTGCCTGCACCGGCTGCGACGGCACGGGCTGGCCGTCGGCATCGCGCGCCAGCACCGACAGCGTGAAGCTTTCGCCCGGGCGGTACAGGTCGCGGCCTGAATAGGCAAACAGCCGCACCGGCTTGTAGGTGCCGCCGTTGGTATGGTATTCGGACAGATCGAGCGCCGGTTCCTTCAACGCAATCATCGACAGTTGCTGCCCCTTGCGCGCCAGCACGACCTTGGCCTTGTTCGGCCGTTCGGCGAAGCTGGCGCGACCATCGTCGTCGGTTTCGCCGTGCGCGATGGTTTTGCCTTGCGCATCCAGCCACGCAATCTCGACGCCGGGTACCGCTTTGCCGGTAATTAGCGAGCTGACATAGGCATCGGCCGCCTTTTCGAACTGGCGCAGGTGCAGGCCGAGATCGCTGACGTAAAAGTAGGTGGCCTGATAGTCGTAGCGGAAACGGCCAGGCTGGCTCATCACCGCGACGTAAATGCCCGGTTCCTGCAATTCCTTGATATGTTCCACCGGCAGGAAGGTGACGGCGCGTTTGTTCGCGCGCTTTTCTGTCAGGAAGCGGCCGAGATAGACGCTGTCGCTCATCGTGCGCAACGTGTCGAGTTCATAGATGTTGACCGCGCCGCGGAACTTGCGCGAATTGTCCTGATAGGGGCGATCGTCGTCCTCGGCTTCGCCGCGCTTCAATTCAGCCTTGCGCGGTGCGGCGGAAATCACGCTGTCGAGGAATTTTGGCAACTGATCTGGCTTGATGCGCAGGAATTGCACGTCGACTTCCGGCACGTTGACCGTGACCACCGGCAGGCCGCCGTTCTGCTTCGCCGGCAGCACCATGCCGTTGCTGGCGAAATAGAATGCTGGCGCGACCGAAGCGGTCAGGATCGAATAGCTGGCATCGGCTTTCAGTTTGGTGCCGTTTCGCAGCGCCAGTTCGTGGTTGACCTTGATCACATAGCGCGTATCCGGCTTCACGTTGGGGAAAAACAGCATGCGAGGGTTTTCGCCCACGACCCAGGCGCCGGCCACCAACTTGCCGCCTAGTGTGTTCACGTCGATGGCTGCGGTGCTGACTTTCGCGTTCGGATTTTGCAGCGGTCTGTCTTCGCTATCGCCGTCGCCTTCCTGCCGCTCGTCGCTGCCTAGTGCTGGTTTGGCCGCTAACTTTTTGCTGTCGGCCGGCATTTCAAATACCTGGATGTGACGGTCGTAATTGGTGCGCGCATCAAGCGGCTGGCTGAAAGTCAGCGCCAGCGCAGGGCTGCCGTCGAATTCGCGGTGCGATGCCTCGACCAGCACGAATTCGCCGGACAATTCGGTATCGGTGGATTCCTTCAGGGAGAAATAAGCGGCCAGCGCCGCAACGATGGCGACGACGGCAAGCACGACAAAAAACAGATTCTTGCGGCTGACGGGCAGGTTCATCGCGCTCCCCCGAATGCGTTGGAACCTCTGAACGGCTGTTCAAGGGTTCTTTGATGTTGACCAATGTTGGCATTTGCACACTATCGCATTGCCATATGTTCAAGCAAGCGCTATCGCAACGGTGTTTGTCATGCGTCATTTCGGCGCAACAGGTCGAGCACTAGCTACTTGCGGGGAGGTTGAGACGCAAAAAAATACAGGGGGGAGTAATTTCTGGTAGCCACGGAAATTGTTGCGGGGGAGCAGCTTTTCACTGCATACCCCCGCCATTTGGCAGAATTCCCGCGCTGCTAGTGGTGCTCAGCCGGTATTGCGCAGGCCGGCGGCGATGCCGTTGATCGACAGGTGGATGCCGCGGTGCGCGCGCGCATCGATGGTTTCCGGCGTTTGAACGCCTGCCTTGCGGTGACGCTTGATCAGTTCGACCTGCAGGTAGTTCAGCGGGTCGATGTAAGGCAGACGTTGTTTGAGCGAACTGGCTAGCAGAGGATTCCCGACGAGCCGTTCCTTGTTGCCGGTGATTTCATCGATGTAACTGGTGGTCAGCGCAAGTTCAGCCGAGATGCGTTCGAAAATCGAGTTGCGCAGTTTCTTGTCCGGCACGAGTTCGGAATAGCGTGCGGCAATCGCCAGATCGGTTTTCGACAGCACCATGTCCATGTTGGACAGCAGCGTGGCGAAGAACGGCCATTCACGCGCCATCGCTTGCAGCGTGCCGATCTTGCGTTTTCTGGCCTTGTCGTCGCTGCCTTCGAGCCAGGCCGTAATCGCGCTGCCTACTCCATACCAGCCCGGCAGCAGCAGTCGGCATTGTCCCCACGAAAAGCCCCACGGAATGGCGCGCAGGTCTTCAATGCGGCGCGTCGATTTGCGCGATGCCGGACGCGAACCGATGTTGAGTTCGGCAATTTCGGCAATCGGCGTGGCCATGAAGAAATAATCGGTGAAGCCGACGGTTTCATAAACCAGGTTGCGATAAGCTTTGTAGGCGAATTCAGACAGCTTTGCCAGCAAACGTTCATATTCGTCCAGTTTCTTGGCGGACTTGCCTTCGGACGCGTGCGGTGTCAGGCTGGCTTCAAGCGTGCCGGCCACCAGCAGTTCCAGATTGCGCGAGCCGATTTCTGCGTGCGCGTATTTGGAGGCGATGATTTCGCCCTGTTCGGTCAGGCGGATCTGGCCGTTTACCGTTCCCGGCGGCTGCGCCAGGATCGCATCGTAGCTCGGGCCGCCGCCGCGGCCAACAGTGCCGCCGCGGCCGTGGAAAAGGCGCAGCTTGACGCCGACATCGTTGAATACCTTGACCAGCGATTTTTCCGCCTTGTACAGTTCCCAGTTCGAGGTCAGGAAGCCTCCGTCCTTGTTCGAGTCCGAATAGCCGAGCATCACTTCCTGCAGGTCGCCCTGGCGCGCAATCAGCTGGCGCACCAGCGGAATCGCCATCACCTTGCGCATGATTTCCGGCGCGCGCTGCAGGTCGGGGATGGTTTCGAAAAGCGGGATCACCATCAATTCCTGTTCGGCCTGCGTCGGCCCGCTGCACGTGGCGGCGTCATCATCCCATTTTTCATGCAGCAGCCCGGATTCCTTTTGCAGCAGCAGCACTTCGAGCAGATCAGAAACCTGACGGGTGTGCGAAATGATGTAATGGCGGATGGAACGCGCACCGTAGCGGTTGCGGATTTCCTTCGCCGTGCGCATGATCTCGAGTTCGGATGCGGTTTCCTGCGTATAGGTGATGAACGGAGAGTACAGCAGGCGCGGTTGGTTCAGCTCGGCCAGCAGCAGCTTGACTTTGGCATCTTCGTCGAGATCGGCATAGTTATGTTCGACTTTCGCCAGCAAAAACAGTTCGGCCAGCGTGCGTTCGTGAATGTCCGAACTTTGGCGCATGTCCAATGTTGCCAGATGGAAACCGAAGATGTCGGTTGCGCGGCGGATCGTGCCCAGGCGCGGCTGAACCAGCGCTGCGCCCGAGTGGGTTTTGAGCGAATCGATGATCACATCCAGATCGGCCGCGAATTCTGCTGGCGATGCATACGGCTTCCCCGGTGTGACTTCGTGCCGCATGATGTTGTTCGCTCCCAGCGAACGTGCGGTGGCCGCCAGGCGGGCGTAGATGCCGATCAGCGCGCGGCGATAATGCTCGTCAACCCGGTGCGGGGAAGTGTCTGCCGACGCATCGGCCAGCGCCAGCAGTTCCGGGCTGACACCGGACAATAGCGTTGACATCGACAGCTCGGCTCCGAGCGCGTGAATTTCTTCCAGGTAAAAATCGAGAATAACGGAGGACTGGCGCGTCAGCGCCTGGCGCATCGTGTCGGCATTCACGTTAGGGTTGCCGTCGCGGTCGCCGCCAATCCAGCTTCCCATCTGCACATAGGTGGACGACGGGAAAGCACGGCTCTTGTCCTTGGGCGGGAAATGTTCTGCGACTTCATGCTCAATCGTTTCGTACAGCGCCGGAAGTTCATGCAGGAACGTGGTGTGGTAATACGACAGTGCATTGTTGATTTCGTCGGCGACGGTCAGGCGTGAATAGCGCAACATCCGCGTTTGCCACAGCGTGGCGATGCGCGCATACAGTCGCTGCGTGTTCTCGTTGCGCTCCTTTGGCGTTTGCGGCAGATCACGTTCGATCAGCAGACGCGCAATCTCCCGTTCCGCATCCAGCGTGCTCTTGCGCTGCACTTCGGTCGGATGCGCGGTCAAGACCGGCGAGATCAGCGCATCGCTGAAAAACTTGCGGACAGCATCACCCGAAACGCCAGCTTTCTGCAATCTGGTTAGTGCCAGCGCAACGCTGCCCGGTTCCGGCGGCTCTTCATTGATCAGGCGCTCACGGTAGTTGAGGTTCTGGTGCTTGTCCACCGCAATATTAGCCAGGTGCGAGAAATAAGAAAATGCCCGCACGACCGCAATCGTCTGTTCCTTGGTCAGGCTGCGCAGCATCTTGTCGAGTTTGGAGTCGGCCTGTGCGTTCGGATTGCGGCGGAAGTGAATCGCAGTGCGGCGAATGGTTTCGACGATGTTGAAAACTTCTTCGCCTTCCTTTTCACGCAAAACGTCGCCCAGCATCCGGCCTAGCAGCCGGATATCTTCGCGCAGGGGCGCGTCAATATCGTTCGAGGATTTTTTTGCCAGCGGCTTGGTGCCGGAAGGTTTTGTTGCCATGGTTTGCGTTTACAGTAAATGGATATTGATGGATTAAGGATATGGCAAATAAACGACGATGGCTGCGTGCTAAACTGCCAGAAACCATTGGGGGCGGAGCATTCCGCCGTGATGCATGAGTGTAGTGAACCCGACAGTAAAGCGAAAGAGATTCTTTTTGGAAAAAAACACCAGGCGAAAACTGATTATTGCATCGCGCCAGAGCCGCCTCGCGCTATGGCAGGCAGGGCACGTCAGCACCACGATTTCGTTATTATATCCGCAGTACGAGATCGACATTCTTGGGATGACAACGCGCGGTGATCAGATACTCGATCGCGCGCTGTCGGAGGTCGGCGGCAAGGGGCTTTTCGTCAAGGAACTGGAGATGGCGCTGGCTGACGGGCGCGCCGACCTGGCGGTGCATTCGCTCAAGGATGTGCCGTTTGCTCTGCCGGATGGTTTCGCGCTGGCGGCGATTCTGGAGCGCGAAGACCCGCGCGATGCATTCATCTCGAATAGCTATGCCAGTCTGGAGGCGATGCCGGATGGCGCAGTGATTGGCACCGGAAGCCTGCGACGGCAGGCTGCGATTGCCGTTCGTTATCCGCATCTGAGCGTGATGCCGCTGCGCGGCAATGTCGATACCCGTCTGGCGAAGCTGGATCGTGGCGAATTCGATGCCATCATCCTCGCAGCTGCCGGGCTGAAACGTCTGGGGCTTGAACAGCGCATTCGTGCTTTCATCGAAACCGATCTGGCGCTGCCGGCTCCCGGACAGGGCGCGCTGGCGGTCGAAATTCGGCATGACCGCGATGATTTACGTGCGCTCTTCGCGCCGCTGAACCATCGTGCCACCGCGCAGGCAGTGACGGCAGAGCGAACTGTTTCGGCGCTGCTAGGCGGCAGTTGCCAGGTTCCGCTGGCGGCACATGCCGATATCGACGGCGAGCGCCTGCGCTTGCGCGCGACGCTGGCAATGCCGGATGGCAGCAGCATCATACGGGCCGAAGCGGAGGGAGCTGCCGCCGAACCTGAAGCGCTGGGGAAAATCGTGGCGGAATCGTTGCTGGCGCAGGGCGGGGGCGGGATGATTTCCTTGTGCGCTGAAAAATCCGGTGGCGATGCCTAAACGAATCATCATTACCCGTCCGCAGGCGCAGGCTGAATTGCTGGCACGCAAGGTGTCGGCACTAGGTTTGGACGCGGTAGTGTTTCCATTGATGGTCATCAGCGAGTTGCCTGATCAGGCGCCATTGCGGGCCATGCTGGCGGATTTGAAACCGTTTGCTCTGGTGGCGTTTGTCGGGCCGAATGCGATCGAGGCCGCGCTGGCGCATCTGGACGGCTGGCCCGCCGGCGTGCCGATTGCGATCATGGGCGATGGCAGCAGGCTGGCGCTGGCCAGGCATGGCATCACCGAGACGAATGCCACCATTTATCGCCCGCATACGCCGGAGCGGGCCGATTCGGAATCGCTGCTGGCGGCGCTGGATTTGCCGGCATTGTGCGGCAAAAAGGCATTGATCATCCGCGGTGAAACCGGGCGCGAGCTGCTGGCAGATGCGTTGCGTGCTGCTGGCGTTGCCGTGAGCCAGGTGGCTGCCTACCGTCGCACCGCGCCGGTGCTGGATCAGGCATTGCGCTTGCGGCTGCTCGAATTGCTGGCATCGGACAGTGCCTGGGTGCTGACCAGTTCCGAAGCTGTGCGCAACCTGGTACAAATTACATCCGATTTGGCTGGCAAAGTTGCTGTCGCAAATTTGCAACAGCAACGCCTGATTGTTTCCCACATGCGCATTGCCGAGAATGCGCAGGCACTTGGTTTTGCGAATGTCATTTGCGCCGGTTCAAGCGACGAACATTTGCTGGCTGCGATACAATCCTCTCTATGAGCGAACTTCCAAATTCTTCCGAACAGGCGCAGGTTTCAAGTGGGCAGCCATCGTCCACCGGGGCAGTGGCGCAGCAAGACAAGAAACAGAAACTATGGCATAAGATGACGGCTGCAGCCTGCGTAGCGCTGGGGCTGTTGCTGCTGCTGCAGTGGTGGAGTTCCTATTCCGAAATCGGGTCATTGCGCGAAGAGCTTGCGCGCCGGTTGCAGGTTGGCGACAGCACCAATAGCGAAACCAAGCAGCTGGCCAGTTCGGCGCAGGAAGGCCTCAAGGATTTGCAGGCCAAGGTCGTAGTGCTGGAGGCGAAGCAGGCTGAAACGCAGAGCCAGCAACTGGCATTGGCGCAAATGTATCAGGACATGTTGAAAAACCGCGACGAATGGGCGCTGGCCGAAGTCGAGCAGGTGCTGTCCACTGCGGCGCAGCAGTTGCAATTGTCCGGTAATGTACAAGGCGCATTGATCGCGCTGCAAAATGCGGACCGTAGCCTGGCGCGGCTCGATCGGCCGCAATTCGTGCCGATTCGGCGTGCCATTGCAAGGGATATCGACAAGTTGCGGGCGCTGCCTAACGTGGATGTGACCGGCATCGCCTTGCGTCTGGACAGTGTCATCATCCAGATCGACAAATTGCCGCTGTATGCAGATGAAAAACCGGTGGTGGCTGCCGTTCAGCCGAAAGTGCGGGCGGCAGAGCGTCCCAAGGCGGATGACCGTGCCGCTGCCGAGAAACCGGAGCGAAGCGGGGGGGCGGCAGAGTGGTGGCAAAGCATGCAGAACAAGTGGCAAAGCCTATCGAGTGAAATGTGGGGTGAATTCAGGCAACTGATACGCGTGCGCAGCGTCGATGAACCGGATGCGCTGATGCTGTCGCCAAACCAGGCATATTTCGTCCGCGAAAACATGAAGCTGCGGCTGCTGAACGCACGCATGGCGCTGCTATCGCGCAACGAGGCGACCTTCCGCAGCGACATCGTCGCGGCGCAGGATGCGATTGGCAAGTATTTCGACACGCTGGCCAAGCAGACGCAAGCGGTGCAGGCATTGCTGAAGCAGGTGCAGAGCAGCGATCTGGTGATTCAAATGCCGGCGCTGGAAAGCCTGAACGCGATCAACAGCTACAAGAGCAAGGGCTGACGGCGATGCGTATTTTTCTCTGGCTTATCGCCTTGTTCGTGGCGGCAACCGGTCTCGCGGTGACCGCGCGCTTCAATGTCGGCAACGTGGTGCTGTTCTATCCTCCATACCGTATCGATTTGTCACTGAACCTGTTCATCCTGCTGGCGCTTGTGGCGTTTTTGCTGCTGTACGCGCTGATCCGCACGGTGCGCAATGCGCGCAAGATGCCGGATCGGGTTGCCAGTTATCGGCAGCAAAAGAGTGAACGGGATGGCAATCAGGCCTTGCGCGATGCTTTGAAGGCGCTGTATGAAGGTCGCTTTGTGCAGGCGGAAAAGGCGGCCGCGCGCGCGGAGGTGGTGCACGAGAATGCCGGCTGTGCCGCGCTGATTGGCGCGCGGGCCGCGCATGCAATGCGCCAGCACGATCGGCGCGATGCCTGGCTGGCGAAAATTGGGAGTGACAATGCTTTCCGCACTGCGCGGCTGATATCGGCGATAGAACTTCTGGTGGACGATCACCAGACCAAGGCGGCGCTAAAAGTGATCGACGAGCTCAATGCGACCGGCACGCGGCATATTCATGCGCAACGCTGGGCGTTGAAGGCAAACCAGCAGGCCAGGAACTGGGACGAAGTGCTGCGCCTGGTCAGAACGCTCGACAATCACAAGGCGATTCATCCGGCGCTGTCTGCGCGCCTGCGCGAACTCGCCTACGAAGATTTGCTGTCCGCACATCCGCATGATGCCGAATCGATTCGCCGCGTGTGGCAGAAAATCCCGTCGGATGATCGCAAGCGTCCGTATGTTGCCGTGCGCGCCGCGAATGCATTCAACAAGGTCGGCCTGCATGATAATGCGCGCCAACTGGTCGTGCGGGCGCTGAGTGAAGAGTGGGATGAGCGCCTGCTGCGCGTCTTCCGCGATTCGGCTGCAGATGAAGGTTCTCCGGCGCTGCTGGAGCAGATAGAGCAGTCCGAAGAGTGGCTGAACCGGCGGCCAGCCGATCATGAGCTGGCGCTGACGCTGGGTTCACTGTGCCTGAAGCAAAAGCTTTGGGGCAAGGCGCAGCGCCATCTGGAGCAGGCGCTCTTGGGAGAAACCGACACCGATCTGGCGCGTGAAGCGCATTTCCGTCTGGCGCTGCTGCATGAATCATTAAAACAGCCGGAGCAGGCGGCAAAGCATTACCGCGAGTGTGCGTTACTGTCGCGTCCGTGAATCTCAACGCTGCGGACTGCAGTCGGTTGGTGTGCATCATTTCAACCAGTAGTAACAAGTAGTAAATACCCATGACCCTTCCCAAACGCATAGTCAGTATTGCGCCGATGCTGGACTGGACAGATAGGCATTGCCGGATGTTTCACCGGCAGATCACGCGCCATACCTGGCTGTATACCGAAATGGTGACCACCGGCGCATTGCTGCATGGCGATGTCGAGCGCCATCTGAATTTCAATGACGCCGAGCATCCGGTCGCGTTGCAACTGGGCGGCAGCGAACCGGCAGAATTGGCATTGTGCGCCAAGCTTGGCCAGCAATGGGGCTACGATGAAATCAACCTGAACTGCGGCTGTCCGTCGGAACGGGTGCAGAAAGGCGCGTTTGGCGCCTGCCTGATGAATGAATCGAACCTGGTGGCCGATTGCGTCAAGGCGATGCGCGATGCGGTGTCGATTGATGTCACCGTCAAGCACCGGATCGGCATCGACCAGAATGAAAGCTACGATTTCGTACGCGATTTCATCGGCCAAGTGGCGCAAGCCGGTTGCAGCACGTTCATCGTCCACGCCAGGAATGCGATCCTGAAGGGGCTAAGCCCGAAGGAGAACCGCGAGATTCCGCCGCTGCGCTATGAAGTGGCCTACCGGCTCAAGCGCGATTTTCCGCAACTCGAAATTCTGCTCAATGGCGGAATCACCACGCTGGAGCAGATCGATGCGCATTTGCAGCAGCTCGACGGCGTGATGATCGGGCGCGAGGCTTATCACAATCCCTATCTGATGGCGACCTTTGATTCGCGCTATTACGGCGATCAGGCCGCGCCGAAAACGCGGCTGGAAGTGGTGCAGGCGATGCTGCCGTACATCCGCGACCAGCTGGCGCGCTATGGCGCGGCGGCAGGTGGCGGGCTGAGGCTGAACAGCATCACGCGCCACATGCTCGGGCTGGTCAATGGTTTGCCTGGCGCACGTGCATTCAGGCAGATGCTGTCCGATCCAAAGAAACTGGCGGCCGGCGAGCCGGAAGTGCTGCTGGAAGCGTTTGCGAAATTGCGTTGAATGCTCCCAGTTTTGACTCGCTGTTCTGCTGTGCTTTGCGTACAATGTTCGCTAGCTCTGTGTTGCGCGATGTGAGTTAGCAGCTCATCGCAGCATCCGTTTGAAGTTCGGTGATTTCTTGGGGGAAGCATGGAAGAAAACGGTCGCAAGCAGAAATGGATCATGTGGACCTGGGTGCTGGCGATCGCCGTTACGGCGATATTTTTTGCGTCATACCGGGATTCGCAACAAGTCGAGCAATTATCGTACAGCGATTTTCTGCAGCAGCTCGAAGCAAAAAACATCAATGAAGTTTTTATCCAGCATGACGTTATCCGCGGCGAATTTATCAAGCCGGGAGCGGAGGGCAGGAAGCGTTTTATCGTTACGCGGGTAGACGGCCGGATCGCAGAGTTGCTGGCGAAACACCATGTGAAATTTAGCGGAGTGGCGGAAAGTTCGCTGCTGAGGGATCTTCTGGGCTGGATAATCCCTGTGTTGTTGTTTGGTGGTTTCTGGGTGTTTTTCATGCGCCGGATGTCGGAGCAAGGCGGCGGGGGCGGTCTGGGTGGCGGGTTCATGTCGTTCGGCAAAAGCAACGCGAAGGTGTATGTTGAAAAGGACATCGGGGTCACG
>Ga0316604_10001796_pt1 | contig 17760 bp, 17 predicted proteins | sample OWC_soil_day20_C_FD_207650 | JGI IMG/M metagenome (GOLD analysis project Ga0316604, IMG submission 207650) | Wetland soil microbial communities from Old Woman Creek delta, Ohio, United States - OWC_soil_day20_CT | ecosystem: Environmental > Terrestrial > Soil > Wetlands | place: USA: Ohio... | reverse complement strand
CCACCTTTACCTTGCTTTTAAAGAATGATTCACAAGTAAAATCGGCGGTTGAGTTAAATCCCTGGTAATACACTGAGACGATGATACTGTCTTATGTTGAGTCAATGGAATACAAGGAGAGGGGTTTTACTTTTGGCATTGCCCCAAAAGTAACAAAAGGTCTAGGCCCTAAGCCTCCAAAAGCTGAAAATCCGGGCGATATTCCGAAAATCCGTAAACTCGCTACGCTCAAACAGTACAGATTTTTTAACGGAATACCGCCCGGATTTTCTCCTGCGGAACGCTTTTTCCGGCAAAGGTCGGGGAGGTTAGGGTTGAAGGGTTAACCACCTTATGGGGGCACAATTTCTTTAAGGCAAGGGGGTGGCGATACCATCTTAGGGGTTGAGTTAACAAGACAAAACCACAGTCTCTTTGCTCAAGCCGGGCGTAAACAGTACGGAGGCACAGGCGGCCGTTATGCATAGGTGGAGGTTAAGCGCCAGCGGCGAAGCGTTGTATGACGGCTGCCTGTGCCGGGTTTGGTACTTGACACCCCTTGTTTTATAAGGCCTCCGCGACTCCCAAAACTTCTGGTAGTTATAAGAAAGGACTTGGCTTGTGCCAAGTCCTTTCGAACGCTTAAGCCGCCGGCATAAACGCTCTTCGCTGCTCACTCCTGTTCCCACAACATCAAAAGCGATATACAAAAGGCCAGCCACATGGAACCGGCCGCATAGCCTGCTACCACATCAGTCGGGTAATGAACCCCCAAATAGATCCGACTAATACCAATAGCAATAATTGTAATAACTGCTAACGTCATAATGGCTAGTCGCCCACGCCAGTTGGCAATAGTACGCATCAGCAAAAATGCTACCATACCATAGAAGCACATACTTGCCAAAGCATGACCACTGGGAAAACTGTAGCTAGTCTCCTGCACAACTCGCAGCAAGTCTGGCCGGGCACGATGAAACAAATTCTTTAATAACAAACTAAGCACCGCCCCGCCTGCTAAGCAAATCGCCAGTGCGGCCATCTCCCGCCAGCGTTTGATATAGGTAAGCAACAAAAACACAGCAGCAACGATGATGATATAGCTAGTACCAAACCCTATATCTGTAATTATTATCATAATCCTATCTAATGCTGGATTAGCGAAATTGCGAATAAGCCAAATAAAGCTATCATCAAATAGTCCCATCGTATGGCGAAATAACGTTTCCCAAGCTAATTCACCAAAACCTACTAACATCAATGCACTAAATCCCAAACTTGCTGCAATATATAGCACCGGCCACCGCCGCTCAAGCTCAAGAAACTTTTCTCTGACAGGCAAGTACCAGGGACTTTTTTTGAACAAATGGCCTATAACCCAAAACAGCGCCGGTAACAAAATCAGGCTACCAGCCCCCATTAAGAGCAAAGCAGCAACCATTATGGGCACCAAAGGATGACCGTGTGGCGCAAGTACCCACACCTTGTGCTCACTTATTGCCCCCTCCTCAATCGTTGCACTGCCACCAAGCACAACAGTATTACCATGTACAGTAGCACCTGGCAATACTGTCAGATTACCGTCAACAATTATAATACCATCGTACACTTGGCCGCCTACTATAACACTGCCGCCAGCTACCATCAACTTACCAACTGCCTGACCGGTTGCAATAACAGTGTCCTCATGCGCAAAAATATCAGGAAGCTCCTCAGAATTAATCCTGTCAGCGCTCACAACTACAAAGAAATAAACAAAAAAACATAGAACCAGGCTAGTCACTCGCGCCTGTTTACGCATAGTCATCCTCCCTAGTAATTTCATACAAGCATACCGTCCATATTACAAACTTGATGTAGTGTGATGAACTACCACGAAGATAGTATATGTTACTGTCCATTACTTTATCTTATTGTTACTATTTGTAAAAAAACCGCCTGTCAAATCACAACAAGATTTAACAGGCGGTCTCCTGAACCGTTCGTTTATGAAGTCTTATAGTACATAGATCCACGCTGCTGCCCTGGAAATAGGCGAAAAAGCAGTAAATTAAACAGCAGACATCCTAGCACTGTTACCAACGTATCGCCGATATAATGCTGGCCCCGTAAAATTTGATACACACCCATAAAAACACCTACGGCAAGCCCTGCCCCACCCAGTAAGAGCTGTATTTTTCTATGTTTTGAAACAAAAAACAAAGACAGCAATGCAAACCCACCTGCTGCATGACCGGCCGGAAAACCCATCCCCCTTTTTTCCTGCTTAAAGCTGGCAGGGTAAGGAGACAAAGGTTTAACATAGGGCATCGTTCCACCATAGCGTTCAATTTGGTACGGACAATAGACATTAGTCACCTGTTTACCCATACTAGCAATCAACGGGCAAAACATCATACTGATGACCACACAGGCAAACGAACGGCGATACTGTCTCAAAAAAGTAAATGATGATTTATAGGATAAAGCAAATAGAGTCATAAGCAGTATGGCAAATCCTGCCAGCCCCACCTTAATTCCGGTATATAACAGCCAGCCATAGTGACTATGTACATCTTCCAAGGGCCATTTACCTGATTGAAAGTTATAAACATAGTCCTGTACAAACAAATCAGAATCAGTATACTGCATAACCAGCAGATTCAAAATAAATAGCACCATTGTCACCAAAATAGTGCGGTACTGTTGAAAAAACTGCAAAACAACGTCACTTCCTGAGTACAAATTTATCATGTTCCCAATTGCCGCATAGGTTATTTCAATGAACCGCGCCGTATTTACCTTCTTTATACAGCGAACTGGCACCCTGATACCAGCTTATGGCCTCTTTCACTAAATCAGCATCAGGCGCCTGTTTCGTATACTCCCCGGTCTGATAGTTAATCTGATAAAAAGAAACCTGCTTTTTAGGTTTTAAAACGACTAGGTTATCGCCTTTGGCATAAGCAATATTCTGATAGGTACTAATAAAAATACGCTCCTGGCCTACCGGCAACTTCATTATATCATAACCCATAAACCGCGAGGTATAAGAAAAATTGAGCAAGCCTAACAGCGTTGGTGCAACATCAATTTGACTCATTAAGCGATCAACACGCCCTGGAGCAATAAGATTAGGAGCATAGACGATAAGCGGAATATGATATTTCTTGATCGGCACTTCCGTTTTTCCGGCACTTGCTGCCTGATGATCAGCAACAATAACAAACACCGTATCTTGAAACCAGGGGTGCTTTTTCGCCTCAGCCAAAAAATTGCCAATTGCCCAATCGGTGTATTTAACAGCGCCGCTGGCACCGCCAGGTGAAGGGATATCAATTCTGCCATCTGGGTAAATATAGGGACGGTGGTTCGAGGTAGTCATAATCATCTGAAATACTTTCTCACCGCTGGCATAAGCTTTATCAAGATTTTCGACAGCCTCGCCAAAGATGACTTCATCGGCCACACCCCATACGGTTTCGGTCATAATTTTTTCTTTTGGGATACTGGTACGGTCAAGAATTTGATAGTTATTTTTGGCGTAAAAATCATTCATATTATCGAAATAACCATAGCCGCCGTAGATAAACCAACTTTTATAATCACGACTGTTTAGTACTGAGCCTAACGTAAACAGATCATCATTATCAGGACGACGCACAATGGATTGCCCCGGAGTCGGTGGAATGGCTAAAGTGAGCGCCTCCAAGCCCCGAACAGTCCGGGTCCCTGTTGCATATACCTTAGTGAAAAAAAGCGACTCTTGTGCCAGTTTATCTAAGTTGGGAGTCAATCCTTTTTGATTGCCAAAAGCCCCCAGATAATCAGCGCTCAGACTTTCCACTGTAATAACTACAATATTCGGATGCTTTTCCGGGCCTGACGCGGTAACAAGCTTAGTCAATTCTCCCGGATTTGTGCTAACATATTGGCTATTTGGCTCCTGCAACAGTTGTCTAAGCCTAGGCTCAAGCTCTTCATTAGGAATGGTCTTATAATAGCGGACGTAATCAAGCTCATTATTGCGAAAAGCTGACAAAAATTCGTAGACTCCATTACCTGCCAGTTCATTATTAAAGATATTCGTACTGACATTTTTCATGTTGCCGGTAACCGAAAAAAATACAACAATCGGAAAAACAAGACCAAGGGCTACTACACCTAACCGTCGCTTAAACGAAAGCGTGGTATCCCAACACAAATATTTCTTCCAAATAACAACTGTTAAAACACTAGTAGTCAGCCCAATGCCACTGAGTAACGCCTTGAGCGGGTAACCCTCACGAATCATCCCTACTACTTCTTGGGTATAAATAAGATAATCAACAGCAATAAAATTAAAACGTGCCTGGAATTCATCCCAAAAATAAAACTCAGTAACTGACAACAACAGCATGAGTGCTGTTGAAACCCATAGCAAACCCATAATCACAAGTTTGTTGCCCTTAGTAGCAAAAAAGCGGCGCGGTACAAGCGCTAAATAAAAGAGCAACGGCAACAAACCCTGGCCGATAACTATGAGATCGAAGATGCCGCCAACTGCAAACACCTTGAAAATCTCCCAAGGCGTCGCCGCAATCTGATTATAGGAAAATAGTGCCAACCCTACGCGCAGTATCGCCCCCAAAATGAACCATAGGAAACCCAGCGAAATAGCTGCAGAAAATCGGCCCCCAAAATGCTTATCCAACTTCATCGAAATCCTCCTCGTGTAAATGATTACAACTATTGCATTATGCTTCAGTAATTATAACAGCCGATTCTGAAAATAAAATGAAAAAGGATTCAAAACCTAGCATCTTCCGGCGCTGCAGAACAGTTATTGTGAAAACGAATATCCACCAAGCCATAGAAAGAGTATACCAAAACAATTCTCGTAAAAATAGACAAATTTAGCTATTTATACTTATAAATTTTCATATATCAACAAACAATCAAGCCAGCAACCTATATCTCATTGAGGCATAGGCCGCTGGCTTTAAATTAAATTTTAAATTATTGATTAGCTTGGCAGCGACTGTGTTTCTCTTGCCTTCGTTTTGTCCTGCTCATCAGCTTGATTCTTTGACTCAGTATCTTTTGTATGCATCGTTTTTTTAGTTCTAGCCTGTTGACGGCTAGTAAACTGGTCGAAAGTTTTTCCGCCCATAACGCCTCACCACCTGATTTTTTATATAGTTCTTACATTAGTAGCGCGAATTATTTTGATTAAAGCATTCCCGGCAGTAAACCGGTCGGTCACCACTTGGGCGAAACGGAACTTCAGTCTGCTTCCCACATTCAGAACAAGTAACGGCATGCATTTCACGTTGAGGACGGTTGTTATCCCGCCGATTAGAACCTCCACTACTTTGCTTGCGCGCTGCCCGGCACTCAGGACAACGCCCTGGTTCATTGGTAAAACCCTTTTCAGCATAAAAATCCTGTTCAGAAGCAGTAAAAACGAATGGAGTATTGCAATCCCTGCAAGTTAGCGTTTTGTCTTCAGCCATAAAATTACCCTCCTAAGCACCTTAATAGTACTAATCATTAATAGCTATTGCGAATCGCTTATTATTAATATGACCGAATACTATATTTTTCATGATTAGTAAACAATGGGATTTGGCGGCACTGCATCTATTTTTAAAGGAATAATATGAATCTACTTGTTTTTTCCATTTACACCATTTACACCATTTACACCAAAAGAGCAACAGTAATCTTCAAACAATCATTTGTATGTATACAAATGAATTCCCTGAAAGCATTATTGATAAATCAGTATTTTCTAATATAATATTCAGTTGTTTTCTGTAGTTTCCGCAAAGTGCTTGCTTATAATTAAAACAGAATAATGAAACACTAACCACTATTATCACTACTTGCATTATTCAGTAAATAGGAGTGGAGGGGAATTATGGAATCAACAATCGTAAAAGGTCTTTTAATTCTCAAACTTAACATGATCCAAACAGTTGCTTTGGCCCTGGTAGTATACTTTTTAGGTTCTTTTATCAGGCACCGCATCCCTATATTTATGCGTCTCAGCATTCCGGCACCTGTTATTGGTGGTTTGATTTTCGCTGGTTTATCCACTTTCCTGCGTACCCAGGGAATCCTCGGATTTGAGTTAGATGGATCTATGCAAACAGCTCTCATGATTATGTTCTTTTGCACAATTGGTATGGGCGCTAGTGTAACGCTGCTAAAAAAAGGCGGCATGCCCTTAATTATCTTTTTCTTGTTAGCTGTTGTACTAGCAGTGCTGCAAAATGTTCTCGGCATTGCTCTTGCTAAGGCTACCGGTATTGATCCTCTCTTTGGTATTATAAGTGGTGCAGTTACACTGATGGGTGGCCTGGGAACAGGTGGTGCCTTTGGACCGCTTTTTGAAGAGTGGGGTGTACAAGGAGCTACTGCCGCCGCTGTGGCATGCGCAACCTTCGGTATGGTTGCAGGCAGCTTGATGGGTGGCCCATTTGGTGAAGCTCTGATTAAAAAGTACAAATTATCCACGCCATTACAAGATGGCATTGCTGTAGATGGTATTGAAGTGGAAGAAGAACAAGAAAGCGGCATTAGCGGCGATAGTTTAATAAAAACACTCGGCTTTATACTTGCTGCCATGGGTTTAGGCTCCATTTTAAGTTTTTATTTAACGAAAGCAGGGATTACGCTGCCTGGTTATATCGGCGCTATGATTATGGCCGCAATAATACGTAACTTTGGTGATCTTACCAAGTCTTATGAAATCAATGGCAATGCCCTTGAAGTTATCTCAGATATTTCATTAGCCGTCTATTTAACCATGGCGATTAATGGTCTTAAATTGTGGGAACTGATTAATCTTGCCCTCCCACTGCTGGTAATTTTGCTTGGTCAAATTATTCTAATGGCCCTCTTCTGCTGGCTGGCGGTTTACTTTATCATGGGTCGCACCTATGATGCTGTACACTTGTCTGTTGGTATGGTCGGTTTCGGTATGGGCGCAACGCCTAATGCATTAGTAAACATGGCTGCATTAACCGAAAAGTACGGTCCCTCCCCTCGGGCCCTTATGATCGTATCATTGGTAGGAGCCTTCTTGATTGACTTTGCCAATGCGCTGATTATCACCGGTATGGCCGGAATGTTCCGCTAAAGAAAATTTGGTATTGGTAAAAAAATTCAATTAAAAAGGACGGAGTCGCCAAGACTCTGTCCTTTTTAATTGCCGTAGTCCACTTTGTACCAAAGGTCGTTAAGTAATTCCCATTGCTGTTTATGAATGGTTTTATTTGTCCCAAGTGCGGGATGGGTCAATACCAGTTCGACCTCTGCCCATGCTTTATCACCCTGCAGTTCAATATTTTGTACTGTTACGCTGATATTATAAACGTAGCCTGCATCACGCAGCTGGCAGTATTCGAATAGGCTAGGCGCAGGAACCCCCTTAAAATAGGATAATCTATATAGGGTATTATAATCCCGATTCACAAAGGCACTATTATACTCCTGCACACGGGCTGTTAGTGCTTGAAATGCTGCTAGGCGCTGCTGAGATTCTAGCATGATCTTATTGCTTAACTGCGACTGTAAGTAACGCTCAGTAGTTGCCTGGCCGACTCCGGCTAACAAGATAAGCCCAATAATACCTAGTACTGGCAGTAATCTACGTAATTCCTGACAAGTTACTTTAGAGTTTTTCATTGCAGCCCTCCACTGTTTATTGGGAATTGTATTTCGTCACAAAATAGCCAATACCTTCTATCTCAGATCACTTTTTAACTTTTTGTCTTGCAGCTCTCATAACAGTAATGAACCCTAGCCTTTGTTATGAGCTTAGATTGGACAGTTGCCTTGCAGCAATTATATTTATTATATATAATGATAAGATGTTTCCTATAAAATCAGCTGTTGTCACATATACTATATTACACTTCGGAGGTGTCAGTTGTGTCAAATAATGCACCCATTGGGGTTTTTGACTCCGGTATTGGTGGACTTACTGTGGTAAAAGAAATTATTAAGCTAATGCCCAATGAAAATATTGTTTATTTTGGTGATACTGGTCGGGCTCCTTACGGTTCCCGGCCGGTTGAACAAATCATAGAGTTTTCAAGGCAAATTCTCGATTTTCTAAATAGGCAGAACGTTAAAATCGCGGTCGTGGCGTGTAATACGATGACGATGTGGGCTTTAGAGCAAGCTCGCAGCCGATATTCTTTTCCTATCGTGGGCACAAATTCCGGTGAGCAGTTGGCCCTAGCCGCAACCAAAAATAAAAATATTGGTATCGCAGCCACACAAGCTACCATTAATAGCGGCAAACATGCCACACGAATCAAGGCTGCAGACGCAAGTGCCCGCGTATTTCCTCAGGCATGCCCACCATTGGTTCCGCTTGTAGAACGAGAAGAATTAACAGGAGTCGCAGCGGAAGCAGCTTGTCGCGAATGCTTTCAGCCTATGAAAGATGCTGGCGTAGATACAGTAGTCTTAGGCTGTACACACTATCCCTTCCTATTAGAGACTATTCGGCACATCCTAAGACTTGATGTAACAATAATAGATCCGGCTGAACAAACAGCCCGTGATGCTTATGAAACTCTAAAAAGTATGGATCTGTTAGCAAATGCCGACCAGCAGGCCATACGACGTTTTTGTTTCTCTGCCGATCCGGCAAGAGCCAAACGGTTGGCGCAGCGTATTATCAATGTCCCGCTGCCTGACTTTCAGCAAGTTGATATCCTAAAGTAAGCCGAGCTGGACGCAGCGCGGTTGGTGATGTATACATGTATGGTTTTTCAAGGCAAGCCCTAAGAAAAAGGGGCTTGCCTTCCTTACATTCATGCAACCACATCAAAGCCAATATCTTCCACAGCTTTCACCAGTTCCTCCCGTTCAGCAGTACCAGTTACAATAGCTTCTTTCTTTTCCAGGTCAACACTTACGCTTACTACTCCCGCAATCGCTTGCAGGGCCTTCTCAACACCCATTTTGCAATGTCCGCAAGACATACCCTCAATTTTCAATGTTGTTTCCGCTACTTTATTCACAAAGTTCACCTCCTCCCGTCCCTTGCCTCAGCTGCTGTAAGGATCAAACTGTTTCAATCTAAGGGCATTGGTTACCACCGAAACTGAGCTAAAAGCCATGGCCGCTCCTGCCAAAACGGGCGATAGAAATCCCGCTGCCGCAATCGGAATACCAAGCGAATTATACAGAAGCGCCCAGAAGAGATTCTGTTTAATATTTCGCATGGTTGCCTTACTTAACCGAATAGCAGCCACAATACCGGTTAGTTCACCCCGCATTAGGGTAATATCGGCTGCCGCGATCGCAACATCAGTACCGGTTCCGATTGCAAAGCCTACATCGGCAGTTGCCAGCGCCGGGGCATCGTTAATGCCATCACCAACCATAGCCACAACCTTACCTTCTTTTTTAAGGGCCTCAACTTTTTCGGCTTTGTGCTCTGGCAGTACCTCGGCCATAACATTAGTTATGCCTACCGTTTGGGCGATGGCCTGGGCGGTACGAGTGTTATCGCCTGTCATCATCCAAACTTCAATTCCCATTTTTCCCAGCTCGCTTATCGCTTGCGCTGAGCTTTCCTTAACTGTATCAGCGACAGCAAATAAACCACTCAGTCTATCTTCTAAGGCAAATAACATAACCGTCTTACCCTGGAGTTCCAACTGTTCAATTTGGGCAACAGCGGCTGCAAACTCAATCTTGTTGTCCTGCATAAGTTTGCGGGTACCTACTAAAATTCGTTTACCCGCAATAGTAACCTCAACTCCATGCCCGGGAATGGCAGTAAACGATTCCGTGTCTGCCATAAGCACGCCCTGTCTTTTACCATAATTCACAATCGCCTGAGCCAAAGGATGTTCAGAATTATTCTCGGCAATGCTAGCTAATCGTACTAATTCAGCTTCAGCAAGTCCTGTGAGCGGCACAATATCGGTAACTTCCGGTTCACCTTTGGTAATTGTGCCTGTCTTATCAAGGACAATGGTTGTCAGTTTATGTGCCTGCTCTAAATGTTCCGCGCCTTTGATCAAGATGCCGTTTTCCGCCCCTTTACCGGTACCCACCATAATGGATGTCGGCGTAGCCAGGCCCAGTGCGCAAGGACAAGCGATGACTAATACAGCGGTAAAATTAACCAATGCCCGCGAGAAATTCCCTGGGTCCAGGATAAAGAACCAAACGGCAAAGGTTATCAGCGCCAGCCCTACAACAGTTGGTACAAAATAACCTGAGACCACATCAGCAAAACGCTGGATCGGTGCTTTCGAACCTTGCGCTTCTTCAACAATGCGTACAATCTGAGCCAAGGCGGTATCTTTGCCAACCTTAGTAGCCTCAAATTTAAATGTACCTAATTTATTAATGGTCGCGCCAACCACTTGGTCGCCAATTTTTTTATCAACAGGCAAACTTTCCCCAGTAAGCATGGACTCATCCACTGTTGATGTCCCTTCAACAATCACACCGTCAACCGGAATTTTTTCACCAGGACGTACAACCACAACATCTCCGGCCACCACCGCTTCAAAGGGAATATCAATTTCCTGACCGTCACGAAACACTCTAGCGGTCTTAGCCTGCAGACCCATAAGGGCTTTAATAGCTTCCGAGGTTCGTCCTTTGGCGGTGGCTTCCAGCAGTTTACCCAGTATGATAAGCGTAATTAAAATCGCCGATGTTTCAAAATATAAATTAGGTTCATGCCGCAGTACGTTAGCGATGCTGTAAAAATAAGCAGCAGATGTGCCAAGCACTACTAAAACATCCATATTGGCACTGCCATTCTTAAGTACCAGATAAGCCCCCCGGTAAAACTGCCAGCCGGCAATGAATTGCACCGGAGTGGCCAGTACCAATTGCAGATATGGATTCATCAGCAGCTCGGTAGCTCTGCCCATTGCCCCCAGCATATGCATAACCATTCCCAACAATAGTGGCAGAGAAAAACCAGCAGCTATGAACAGGCGCAATCGCTGCCGATTTACCTCTGCTTCGCGGGCTTTCTTTTCCTTATCTACTGCCGCTGTATCTGTTAATTCATGGGCACCAAATCCAATGCTTTCAATTTTAGCCTTAATATCGCTTACACTGACTACGCTCGGATAATACGCCACCGTAGCTTTCTCAACTGCCAGATTTACAACCGCGCTGGCTATGCCGGGCAGCTTATTTAAGCTTCTTTCTACGCGACCGGAGCAGGCCGCGCAGGTCATGCCGCTAATTTTCAAGTCTACTTTATCCTTAATGACTGTAAAGCCTAAATTCTCAATTTTATTTGCTATTTCACTAAGACTTAGCTGGGAGCGGTCATAGGTCACCGCTGCCTTCTCAGTCGCCAGATTTACTGCGGCCTTTTCGACTCCTGGCAGCTTTGCCAATCCCCGTTCTATCCTGCTTGCACAGGCAGCGCAGCTCATACCACCGATCTTTAGCAATACAGTATCGGCAGCTGGGTTATTACGTACTTCAGCCATATCCTTTCCCCCCTTCACTCGTAGGCTTATCTCATTTTGTAAACTTAGATAAAACGCCCATTAACTCATCAACAGCCTCATCGGTTCGATTTTCCTTAATAGCAGTAACGACACAGCTTTTCGTATGGCTTTCAATCATAATAAGCGCAACTTGGTTGAGCGCCGCCCGGGCAGCCATAATCTGCTGCAAGACATCTACACAGTAGCGGCCTTCATCAATCATTTTCTCAATTCCGTTGATTTGTCCACCAGTCCGCCGCAGTCTTTTTTTGACATTAGCTCTTTCGCGTTCATTTAACATGATAATCCTCCATATACAATACCCCTGTATAGTATATATTGTAGACTTGCAATTTACTTCCGTCAACACTTATGTTTAGGATTTTTCTTTGAAATATACCTCGACAGCAGCTAATGAAAGTATGATGACAATATTATTGTTCTGTTAGAGCATACCAAGATAATGGATTTCAACAATAAGAGAAACCCGAAACGATTTCCCGTTTCGGGTTTCTCTTATCTTGGCTACGAGTCAAGACTCCCGCCTCTACAGGCGGCGTTAATCAGGCGGAGTAGACTCTCCACCTGAATCCCCAATGTTTCAGCTATGCTGAAACGAGTTCACTATTTTTCAGATAATCCACCAATCTGTTTGTCTTCTTGCAAAATGTGAGAAATCAGCCATTCTGTAACAAAGTTCAATATATCTTTTAAATATAAATTTTGTTCGTTATCAATTTGGTTTAAATCGACGGTATTTATTTTTTCAATAAATTCATGGTGAAGTGCTTTGTGGGAGAGAAACTTACGATATTTGTGCTTCAACATATAGGCTTCTTCGGCAGCAAAATGTTCAACCGTATAGTCCCGTAATTCGTTTAGTACAGCTATAATATGGTCATACTTATCAACAAATAACTCATTTTCCAGCAATTCACTGATGCGGTTAGCGATATCAAATAATTTTTTATGTTGTTCATCAATTGCAGGAATACTAACATTATATTCATCTTTCCACAATACCATGATTCTTAACACCTCTTCGCATAAATTATTGGTAGGTAAAATTCGACAAAAAACAGGCATGTCCTGCAAAGTAATATTTATTATTTGGGTATTTTGTATTGAACTTTGGGATACGCCCTACAAATATTTTTTATACCCTTGTGCTATGTTCCTTGAGTACCCGATAGCTTCGTAGAACATATGGGCTTCCGCTCTCTTAACCAGCGACATAAGCATAACAAAATAACAATTCCGGTCACGAGCATTATTTTCAATATAATTGACTAACTGCTTCCCCACTCCCTGCCTTCGACTTTTTTCACTCACAATAAGGTTCTCAAGCACCATGAAAGGTTGACATTCACCCACTGTATCCATACAGGTAATACCCGTTACAGCTCCCAGTAATTGTTTGTTCTCATCCTTTGCTCCAACGAGAATATAGTCCGGGTTACTGATAATTTTCTTAACTATTTTTTCTAATTGAGCTAAATTGGTTTTAGATCCAAAAAGCATATTACAAAGCACTGCATACTGCTGCAGATCTGCTAACTGAATGCTTTCTATCGATATCATATCCGCTCCTCCAGTAATTATTTTGATTAAAGCCCATATCGTCATTTAAAGTATAACACCTTTCCAGTAAATAGGGGTGCATACTTCCGCTTTTTCAGGGAGGTGAACATCTTTCAGCGCCCATTTTTTGAATTCTTCAAAACCTGTTCTGTCCACAATGTATCCAATATGCTCCTTGCCGCCGGGAGCGGACGGATCAATATATTTTTTTACATAATCATAGGTATTACAAATGATGGTAAGAATACTTGCTTCATCCGCCCATTTGATGAAGTCTTCGCCCAAACGGGGATTTTTTTTGCCAGTTCTGCCGAAAATAGTTAACCGAAAATATTTTTCATGACTGCGCGCCCAGGCGCCAGTCGGGCAATTCAGCACACACTCACCGCACCCGATACATTTCTTGGTGTCACGCACTACCTTGAAATTTATTGTGTCCAGCGCACTTACTGATTTTCTGTTACAAGCTTTTACACAGGACCCACAGCTAACACAGCGATTGCTGTCATAGTGAGGCAAGGTCATACCCATAATACCAAAATCATGCATTCTTACCTTTGCACAGTCATTTGGACAGCCAGTAAGCGCCACCTTAAAATGTAAGTCGTTGGGAAAGATTGCTTTTTCAATCCGCTGCGCAAATGCCGAGGTATTATAACAGGCATATGGGCATATATTATTGCCCACGCAGGCCGTAACATTTCTTGTACCTGAAGCGGTATAGCCCTGCCCGGCAATCTCTTGGTTAATATTGAGTCCTACAATAATAGGTTGGAGCAGTTCATTGACTTTAGCTGTATCTTCAAATTTGATCCCGGGAATTTCAAAACCCTGCCGGGTTGTAATATTAACAATGCCGTTACCATAGGTTTCGGCGATATTTTGAATCATTGATAAATATTTTGCTTCCAGATATCCACCTGGAATCCGAATCCGTGCAGCTGTCAGCCCTCTGTGTTTTGTCACCCGAAAGGCATTCTTCTTTAGCTTTTTGGTATTGACATCCATTTGAACCCCTCCCTTCTAATCAAGCAGCTGACGGCCGATTACATAGTTAAATATCGGCCCGTCAAGGCAAACATAGGTGTCATCAATTTTACAGTGACCGCATTTTCCGATACCGCAGCACATTTTCCGTTCATGGGAAATCCAAATATTTTCCTCACGAAATCCTCGATCCAAAAGTCCCTGAGTAGTGAACTTCATCATCATCGGCGGACCAACCACAATGGCAACTGCCTCAGCAACATCTTTCAGTTTCAGCTCTGGAATATATTGAGTAACCAAACCAATCTGACAGGCAGTGTCGCCTTCTGCACAGTCCACCGTCAAGATAACCTCCAGCATTTGCTGCCAACGGCCGAAATCTTCAAGAAATAATATATCCTGTGGTGTCTTAAATCCTGCTATCAGCGTCATGCCTTTGGTTTCTTCACTATGGTTGGAAAAGAAGTCCACCACACCTTTGACCGGGGAAAGGCCAGTTCCTCCGGCAATTACTACAAGCTCTTTGCCCTTGTAGTTGTTGATGTCAAAACCGTTGCCATATGGGCCGCGCATAAACAATTTATCGCCAACATAACGCTCAAAAATCTCATTAGTAACCTTACCCACCCGGCGGATGGTCAAATCCACTGTGCCATAACCAATGCCGCTGACTGAAATGGGCGCTTCGCCATACCTCGGGATGGAAATTTCAAAAAATTGTCCTGGCTTCACATCCCCCTCATAAGTTAGGCGAAAGGTATATTCAATATCGGTGTGCTTGATAACCTTCTTAATCTCGGAAAGAAAGGGAAGGTACTCATTTGCCAGCATTTGCAGCCACCTCCTTACTAGCATCAGCCAGTTTATTTATGGAATTTGAAAAAGATATATACTCGGGACAGATGTCGTCACAACGTCCGCAGCCTACGCACATATGATAGCCGTTACGTTTTTTGTAATCATATACTTTGTGCAGTACCTTAAAGCGCATTCTCTGGCCATTTTTCTTACGGTATGAGCCGCCGCCAGCAACATCAGTAAAGCCATCCACCATACAAGCTGCCCACACCCGGCGCCTTTCGCCGACATTGCCGTTATCTGTGTAAAATATATCCTGCATGCTAAAGCAGGTGCAGGTGGGACAGACAAAGTTGCAGCGACCGCAATTTATGCAGCGGCTGTCGTACTCATCCCACATTCTGGAGTGCATCACATCTAACGTAATCCCGTCCGGAATACGGACGCGGGTCTCATTTTGGGTTACATATGCAGGCATTACAGCAGGTGTCCCCGTACTGTGAGCAGCAAATGCCGCATCCCATACCTTGTTATGATTATCCACATATACCTTGTCATTCTTTATTTCAAGGTAAGCATCATAGTCAACAGTTTGGTTTGTTCCCATATCGACACAGAAACAGTTTTCAAACGAGTGCTGACAGCCAATCAAAATAAACTTTACTTTTTCCCGTAACCGCTTATAATAATAATCTTCACCGCCGTTTTCCAGATAAATTGCATCAAGCCGCTTGACCGCATGCAAATCACAACTGCGCAATAAGATAACTGCCCCCTTTTGCGGCGCGTCAGCTTCCTTTACCGCGTCTTCGGTAAAGAAAAACAAAGTCTGTGACAGCGGCAGCAGTACCTCTTTAAAGGAATACTCTGATTTACGATCAAAAATAATTTCTTCCACTGTATGGATCTCCCCGTAACGGACGCGATCCGTATCTGAGAACCCGCCCCCATCCTTAAACAGCTTGGGAGCATAAACAACATTTTCCCGGGACAACGCTTGTAATACCTGATTGAATCCCGCTTTATCCAAACAATAGCCCATGATTACACCTTCCTTTTTGCTTGACGTAGTAGGGAATGACAATCCGAACTTGTGTATTTTTTACCCTAACAGAAAGTATAAAACTTTCTTAAAAGCAGGATAAGGGCAACATCGGCTTCCGCTTTCGCCAAAGGCTCGGCGCAAGCCGTGTTTTCTTTAACAATCTAAGTGTACCTTGGGATATGAAAAGCTGCCGTGACTAAAATCACGGCAGCTTGAAATATTTTGAAAGTTTATCACGGTCTGGTATCGTAATTTGACCATCATTTACTTGAATCAACCCTTGTCCGACCAGAATTTTTAACTGACGTGAAACTGTTTCGCGCCTAGAACCCAGCATGTCCGCAAGATAAGTAATACTTAAATCCAGCTTGATTTTGGTTCCGCTTGCGCAGGGAACCCCATAATCTCTGGACAGCTTCCACAGTTTAGCAGCAATACGTTTATCACCGCGCACAGAGTTAGGAGTGTTTTTCATTTGGCGATAAAGTCGCCTGACCTTCATGGCAAGAGAATCCAACACGCTTTTGGTAAGTGTAAAATCCTGTTCCATAACACGCAGGAAGTCCTGCCTGTCAAAACAAAGAATTTGTGCCTCCTCAAATACTTCGCAATTGATGGAGGCAGGAAGCCCTTGCAAAACCGCCTCATTAATAAGTTTTCCTTTATCTAAAAGAAAGATGACTTTTTTCTCCCCCTGAGGGTCAACCGTATAGAGTGTGACAAGACCGCTGATAACAATATAAAGCCGCTCTACCAGTTCTTTATCAAGAAATAAATGTTCCCCCTTCGCCAGGCAGAGCAGCCTGCCACAGGCCGACAAAGCTCTGATTGAATCAGGAGTTGCTTGCTGAAATATCTCAACAAGTGCCACTGCCTCAGTTATGTTTAAATTCATAATAATCACCAATATCCCCCATTAGTCAGACAAACCCGCCATTGAGTACATTTCCCATAAAATTGAAAAATCCTGCAATATTTTTATAGCTTGCAAAATTTTCTCTCCATCAAACGCCAAGTTATTTTAGCTGCTGAAAAAAACTCACTATTTGCCTATGAATAAGACAAATAGTGAGTTTCTATCTGTCTTATTCAAAAATAATCATTATATATAAATCCTTCCATTCCATACTTTTGTCCCATTGGAATAGCCACATGTGCAACACGATATGTGGTTATGCTAACAAACGTCAGTGTTTTGTAATAAATCACTTGATTATCTCAGAAATCACTATTATAATGAAAAGCATTATACCTTATAAGTATAGAATTCCCGAAAAACACAACGTTAGAGAAAGGAGCTGATATAATGGCTGGAATGACCGATGTGATTGCTTGTGAAACTTCGATCTGCTCTATTGAGGGTGGCATTCTACGCTACCAAGGTTACACAATAGATGACCTGACAAAAAACACTACCTTTGAAGAAGTCATCTATCTATTATGGTATGGACGGCTGCCTAACAGACTAGAGTTAAAAGCACTGAAGGAAGATATGGCTGAAAACTCCAAGCTGCCCCCTGAGATTTATGCTCTATTAAAATTATATGCGCCCTGGGGAAATGCAATGGCCAAACTTCGTACTTGTGTATCCTTTCTTACTCATTTTGATGATGAAGTAATGGATCATTCCTTTGGAGCCGATCACCGCAAAGCAATTCGTATTATGGCCCGAATTGCTGCTATTGTGGCAGCAATAGACAGAATCCGCAAAGGTCTCGAACCAATTGAAATCAACACCATCGCCGCCAATTCCCTGGCAGAAACTTTTCTCTGGCTCCTTACTGGCGAGAAACCTGTTCCCATTGCAGTTAAAGCCTTAGATACCTGTTTAATCCTTCACGCCGAACATGAATTAAATGCATCCACTTTTGCTGCCCGCGTTACCGTATCTACAATGTCAGATATTTATTCCGG
>Ga0316604_10001795_pt1 | contig 17774 bp, 21 predicted proteins | sample OWC_soil_day20_C_FD_207650 | JGI IMG/M metagenome (GOLD analysis project Ga0316604, IMG submission 207650) | Wetland soil microbial communities from Old Woman Creek delta, Ohio, United States - OWC_soil_day20_CT | ecosystem: Environmental > Terrestrial > Soil > Wetlands | place: USA: Ohio... | reverse complement strand
AAATGGAATTGCTGGATTATTTACAGGAAAGCGGAATTGTGATTGGAAGTGCTGTCCGCATTCTCGATGCCGCGGCATACGAAGGACCGCTGACGCTTGACCTGGATGGCAAGCATATTAAAATCAGTTATAAGGCCGCCTGTCAAATTTATGTGGATCAAACAGAGGGGTTATAACACCAAATAAATGATTCAGGAGGATTTTACTGTGGACAATATTCAAATATCATTAAATCAACTGCCAATTGGAAGAAAAGCAAATGTTTTAGCTCTGACCTCTGACGGCACTGTCAGAAGGCGTATGCTGGATCTGGGGATTGTTGACGGCACCGAAATACAGCCGCTGTATAAAAGCCCTTCCGGCAACCCAGTGGCCTATCTGATTCGGGGCGCGGTCATTGCCCTGCGATCAGACATATCGGAAAAAATCATGGTATCAATAACTTAAACAGAGTAGAGCTGAGGAAAAGAGGATTTTTCTACGTAACTTGAAAGATGTATACAGTCAGTCAGACATTACAAGGAAGCACATGGAAGCGCTAATTTCATTATTTCAGGAGGCTTGTTCATATGGGATTAACCAATACATCGACAGGAACGGGGGTCGTAAGTCACTGTGGTCTACATATCGAAAAGGTAACACCGCAAGATAAGGTTGTGGCATTGGCCGGAAACCCGAATGTGGGGAAAAGCACGGTTTTTAACGCTTTAACAGGGCTGAATCAGCATACAGGTAACTGGCCGGGGAAAACCGTTGTCAACGCGCAGGGAAAATACCGGCATGAAGATATGAATTTTATTATGGTGGATATTCCAGGTACCTATTCGCTGATGGCGAACTCAACTGAGGAAGAAATTGCCCGGGATTTTATTTGCTTTGGCGGATCCGACGCTGTGGTAGTGGTAGCCGACGCCACCTGCCTGGAGCGGAATCTGAATCTGGTCTTGCAGACTATGGAGATTACCGGCCGGGTTGTGCTGTGTGTCAATCTGATGGACGAAGCGAAGAAGAAAAAAATCAACATTGATCTCAAGGTGCTTACCTCCAGGCTGGGAATTCCGGTCATCGGAACCAGCGCGCGATCCGGCAAAGGCCTGAACGCCCTGATGGATGCGGTCAAGGAACTTACGGAGCGCGAGGCAGAACTGAATCCGCTGCGCGTGGATTACGGAGACGAAATTGAAACTGCCATCGCCCTGATAGAGTCTGAGCTTGCAGACGTTTTACAGGAACAAATGAGCAGCCGGTGGGTCGCCTTGAAACTGCTTGACGGAGACGAAAGCCTGCTCTGTGCGTTAAAAACCTATCTTGGCTTTGATCTTTTACAAAATGATGAAATTGCGCAAGCGGTTGAAAAAGCAAAATGCTCTCTGGAGGAAGCGGGCATACCGACCGAACAGCTCCGTGATCAAATGGTCACAAAAATTGTCAGAAGCTGCGAAGATATTTGCCGTGTTGCCGTGACGTTTGAAGCAAAGGAATATGCCGCACGAGATCGTAGAATTGATAAAATTCTTACGTCAAAATTAACGGGCATTCCAATCATGATTGCAATGCTGTTCGGTATCTTTTGGTTCACTATTACGGGTGCCAATATTCCGTCGAGCCTTCTCGCCACCGGGCTATTCTCATTGGAGGAACCTATTTCTCAGTTTTTCATATGGATTTCCGCTCCGGATTGGTTACGCGGCATCTTTGTGGATGGGATTTTTCGGACATTGGCTTGGGTAATCTCCGTAATGCTTCCGCCAATGGCGATTTTTTTCCCATTGTTTACGCTGTTGGAGGATCTGGGCTATCTGCCACGCGTCGCGTTTAATCTTGACAACTTTTTTCGCAAAGCCTGCGCACACGGAAAACAAGCGCTCACTATGTGCATGGGATTTGGCTGCAACGCATGCGGCGTCCTTGGATGCCGCATCATCGACTCGCCCCGCGAGCGCCTGATCGCCATTCTTACCAATAACTTCGTACCCTGCAACGGAAGGTTCCCCACGCTGATTGCCATTATCACCATGTTTTTTGCCGGAGCCGTGAGCGGAGCGTTTCAATCCGTTGTTTCCACACTGATGTTAACCGGCACGATCATATTCGGTGTTGCCATGACGCTTGTGATCTCAAAGTTGCTTTCTAAAACGATTCTGAAGGGGATGCCTTCGTCGTTTCATTTGGAGCTTCCGCCTTATCGCCGTCCGCAGATTGGAAAAGTTATTGTACGTTCTATTTTTGACCGTACCCTTTTCGTGCTGGGAAGAGCCGTTGTCGTTGCTGCGCCTGCGGGTCTGGTCATCTGGATACTGGCCAATATTTATGTCGGCGATTTGAGCCTGCTTGCCCATTGTGCCGGGCTTCTTGATCCGTTTGCCAGATTCATTGGCCTGGATGGATACATTCTAATGGCGTTTATTCTCGGTTTCCCGGCCAATGAAATTGTGGTACCAATCATCATCATGAGCTATATGGCGGCTGGGACACTGACTGATCTGGAAAGTCTATCAGAATTACATACGCTTTTTGTAAATAACGGCTGGACCTGGCTAACGGCGGTGTGCACCATGCTGTTTTGTTTATTGCACTGGCCCTGTGGAACCACATGCCTGACGATTAAGAAAGAAACGCAAAGTTTCAAATGGATGCTTGTTTCCTTTGCGATTCCTACAGTGACTGGTATTGTTGTATGCATGATTGTGGCGAACACCGTCCGGGTACTGGGACTTGCGTAAACCGGCAGCGCGGATACGCATTGTTTTGCCACATATCTGTTGGAGTCCAGTACGGAAGTATGCCAAATCAAGGAGCTTTTAGGGTATTCATTCAGACCACTTCTTAATATGGTGGTTTTAATTATCGGAAATGAGTATACAATCTACTCGTTTGAAAGGTGTTTCCGAATTGTTTGTAAAATATTAATGGCAACAAAAAAAGCGGTTTGGATTCTTTACTGAATCCGAACCGCTGTATCACTTATTTATATGTTAACAGGCAGGGGCACAGTAAACGTGGTACCTTTGCCCGATTCGCTAGCGACGATGATAGAGCCGCCAACCAGCTCAACTACCCGCAACGTAAGAGCGAGAACAAGCCCATTGCCTTTCTGGTAGTGGAAGGGTACAGCTCCCTGATAGAACTCATAAAAAATCTTATCCACAACCGCCTTGCTCATACCCCAGCCGGTATCGGACACTTATATAGTTACCGTACCCGAGTCAGAAGTTTGGGTCAGCATGACGTCGCACGGCTCGAAAAATTTGATGACGTTGGACAGCAGGTTTTGCCAAGCAGAGATGATGTGGCGCAGTACTCCTTCCTGACCACATAGGGCCGGTTTCTTTTTGCAGCGCCTTGGCGTAATCCTGGATAATGAGTAAAATCACGGTCCCGAAGCGCAGAAATTGATAAAACTTAGAAAAGAAAATCAGCAGTTTTGGATGGAGAATGATATTTTAAAGCAAGCGGCGCTGATATTCGTAATATGCATCGGGAGATTCTTATGGCACTTATTTTTCTACTAAAATTAAAATTAAACACTATAATTTTCGCTTATTTGTAAACACTATTTAATATAAAACTGAAAGGAGCATTGTTATATGATGAATAATTCATCGCCCTGCGATTCCCAAGAATTAGGAATGCCGAAAATGCCGATTCAACATTGGACAAATATCTATGATTTGCGCACCGGATTAAAATCGGGAACCATTTTCCCGGATTTAAACAAGCCTTTTCATATGGGAGGTGTCACAGTTGGCCGATAAAACCCAGCTACTAAACGAAATCTATGATACCAGTTTTGCCATAAACGATTTGACCCTGTATCTGGATACCCATCCGGATGACACACAGGCTTTAGCGGAATTTCATCAACTGAAAAGCCGCCGTAAAACAGCGTTGTCCACGTTTGAGCAGGAATACTACCCTCTGACAATTGACTGTTTAAGCGATAATAAAAACGGCTGGACATGGGGAGATACTCCGGCTCCTTGGAAAGGTGGAATGACGAATGTGGAATTATGAAAAACGGCTTCAATTTCCGGTTAACATTAAAAAGAAATGCCCTAAAACAGCTCAATATATCATCAGCCAGTATGGGGGCCCTGATGGAGAGCTCTCAGCATCAATGAGATATCTTTCTCAGCGTTACAGTATGCCGTACAACGATGTTGGCGGTTTATTGACGGATATAGGTACGGAGGAACTTGCTCACCTTGAAATGATTTGCGCTATCGTTCATCAGCTTACAGATAATCTTACTGTTGAAGAAGCGAAAACTGCGGGTTTTGACGCCTATTATATTGATCATGCAACGGGAATATGGCCGCAAGCTTCGGGCGGGATTCCATTTACGGCTAACGAATTCCAATCAAAGGGTGATGCATTTGCTGATTTGGTGGAAGATCTGGCGGCAGAACAGAAAGCGCGCGCAACTTATGAGAATATTTTGCGTGTAATCGAAGATGAAGAAGTGCGTAAACCGATCATTTTCTTAAGAGAACGTGAAGTTGTTCACTTCCAGCGTTTTGGCGAAGCTATGGAACGCGTTAAGTTCAGACTGGATAGTAAAAATTATTATTTCTTTAATCCTGAATTTGATAAACAGATGATGCAAAAACAATAATATCCTATTATTTCCGGAATATAACTATATTAATTAGCAATACTCCGGAAATATATACATATAGCAGCAACCTAAATTTCAAAAACATTTCCTACTACTTCAACTTGACTCCAATTAATATCTTCATTTTCAATATTAATTTTATTTGTAAGACTATAACCTAGAAAAGTTTCATCCCAAAATACTGTTCCTGCATTTGGCGTGTCAATAAAATTATTGTGGGTTGCTAAAAATTCATCAGTATAAATGCAATTATCTTTTTCATAGATTTGTTTTTCATATTTATCAAATTTACCTATAAATTGACCTAATGTTTCCGGTATTATTTCTAATTTATCAATATTATTTAAGTCCGGTAGCACACTATAACGAAGAATATAGTGAGAACAGCTATCAATAAAATAATATCCATAAACCCATTTCCCTTTAATCTTATTTTTATTTTTAGTGATTTCTACTTCACCATTTTTGTCCGGGTGAAACCCCCTAAATAAGATTTCTCGCATAAATTTTCCCTCCAAAATTCTGATATTTAATATTGTTATCAAGTGTGATTAAAATATCCAAGTTAGATTTCAATTTGTAAAATATAAATATATTAGTGGGTTTAAGAAGTAAGCGTTGCGACTTTAACGCTTAATAGATGCCTAGAGACGCTTTCAGAAAGAAGTTTCAAATATTGTCGCCACACCCATGCCGCCGCCTATACACAATGTTGCAAGTCCCTTTTTTACTGTATTTCGCTTCTTCATCTCGTGAAGCAGTGTAACAATAATACGCGCTCCAGACGCCCCTACAGGGTGCCCAAGAGAAATCGCACCTCCATTAACATTTAACTTTTGCAGATCAAAACTTAGGTCGCGGGAAACCGCTATTGACTGTGCTGCGAATGCCTCGTTTGCTTCGATTAAATCAATATCAGAAATTGTTAAATTTGCTTTTTTCATAGCCTGTTTCGCGGCCGGCACCGGTCCGATTCCCATGATTTTGGGATCCACCCCACCCTGTCCCCAGGATAATAGCTCTGCTATGGGATTTAGATGATATCGTTCCACTGCCGCTCCCGAGGCCAGAACAATCGCGGCGGCTCCGTCATTAATTCCGGAGGCATTGCCCGCGGTTACCAAACTACCCGTAGAACCGTCCGATCTGGTAAATGCTCCGGCTAATGTCGCTAGACTTTCGACAGTAGTGGATGCACGAGGGAATTCATCCACTTGAAACTCAACAATTTCTTTTTTTACCTGAATGGGCACCGGCACAATTTCCTCATTAAATTTGCCTGCTTTCTGAGCTGCTAGTGTTTTGGCCTGTGAGGAAGCTGAAAATTCATCCAATTCCTCGCGGCTTATTCCATATTTTTCACAGATATTTTCGGCCGTGGTTCCCATATGGTAGTTGTGAAATGCGTCCCATAGTCCGTCGTATACCATAGTATCGATCATCTGGGTATTAAACATACGAGCGCCGAATCGAGCGGCGGGAACAATATAAGGTGCTGAGGACATATTCTCCATTCCACCTGTAACTATGATCTCTGCATCACCGGATTGAATTGCCCGTGCTCCTTCAATCACTGATTTCATACCTGAACCGCAGACCATAGAAACGGTATATGCAGGTACTTCAAATGGGAGTCCTGCCTCAACCGATGCTTGTCGTGCCGGATTTTGTCCCAAACCGGCAGACAAAATGCATCCAAACATAACTTCATCCACATGCTCGGGCAACATGCCTGCCCTATTCAATGCTTCCCTGATTACAATAGCGCCCAGCTTTGTTGCAGGAATATTTTTTAATGATCCGCCAAAGGCTCCGATGGCGGTGCGGCAGCAACTAACAACATATATTTTTTTCATAATGTCTCCTTTATTAATGCTTCAATGGTCTGGTTGCAGGATTATCAATAAGTGCTCCGTTTTTGTTAAATCTGGAGCCATGGCAAGGGCAATCCCATGTTTGTTCTGTAGGATTCCACTTTAGGGCACAGCCCATGTGAGAACATCTTTTTGTGTTAGGAGACAGCAGATTTGTGATAGCCTCAGCTCCGTTTACCAAAAGCTGTGGTTTTAAGATACTTCTTTGTGGAGAAAATACTGGCGCATACTCATTTCGCCTACCCAGCACCATATCTGTTAATATCATCGCAGAAACCATAGATGAGGTCATGCCCCATTTATTAAATCCTGTGGCAACATAAATGTTGGGCGTGCTTTTTGAATAGTGCCCAATATACGGGATTCCGTCAAGCGTCATGCAGTCCTGTGTTGCCCACATATATTGCTCTTCAGCGCCCGGGTAATGCTCCTTTACAAATTGACGAAGCTCAGACCACTTTCCACCGTTTTTTCCTGTTCTATGGTCGCCACCACCAAGGATCAGGAGCTCGCCATGATTACGAAACGATAATCCAGCCTCGGACTCATCCACATACATACCATTTACATTCTGTGCTCCCTTCAATCCAAGGACATAAGAACGGTGCTGATAAAGTTTTAAAAAATAACTTCCGTATTTGTTAAGAAAGGGAAAATGAGACGAGACAATTATTTTTTCTGCCTTTATGCGACCGTTGTTGCGACTCCGCGATCAATTGTGTGCACAAAAGTATTCTCATAAATATGAAGTTTTCTACAAACCTCTTTAGCGAATCGAAGGGGGTGAAATTGCGCCTGATGCTCAAATTTAATCGCTCCCTTCACCGGAAACGGAAGCTGTAATTCTTGCTCAAATTGTGCGTGAAACCCAAGTTCCTGCAATGCTTTCATTTCCGCTTCGATTTTTTGAGGATTTGTCATTGAGTAAACATATGCATCTTTTTCCTCCAGCTCGCAGGAGATGCTTTTGCTGAGCGTTTGGTACGTTTGAATGGCCTGCTCATTGGCGTATAAATACATGTGTGCCTTTTCCGAACCGGCATGCTTCTTAAGTTTGTCATAAATCAGACCATGCTGAGAGGTAATTTTAGCTGTTGTGTTTTTTGTAATACCGCTTGCGACTGTTCTGCCTTCTGCCAGAATATAATTTATTCCCTTTTCCTGCAAAAAGTAGGCGCATAAAATTCCAGCCATTCCCCCGCCAATAATCAGCACATCGGTTTTTACCTCACCCTTTAAAGATGGAAAGCTCGGAAGCTCCACCATATCTGTCCACAACGATTTCATTTCACATACCCTTTCGTACTCTGGATTATATTCCATTATTAACCACTCGTATTTTTTACACTAATTTAATTTGTATGTATATAGGCAAAAGAAAAAACAGGTATTAATCATCTGGTATCATCCTAAGTACCTCCCAGACATTCGGATCGCGTCTGGGAGGTTGCTTTTTGAGCAGATAGCTTTTTGCTTCCCCATACTTCGACCTTTTTCGATATAACAGATATAATTAAAGGCATCTTAAAGAAAAGAGGAAGTATGCTATGCCTTACTATTTGCCAAACCTGTCTGATCAGTTAAAGGTCTATATGTCCGAAAACAATATCACCAAAGCGGAGCTGTCCCGCCGAACCGGGATAGCTCCGCATCAGATTAAGGCTATGCTTGCCGGGGGGCATACCGTATATAACATTAAGCACGTCATGCGGCTTGCTGAACTGTTTGGGGTAACAATGCAGGAGATTTTGGAGAGAGGGAGGGGAGGAGAAGAACCCGGCCGATAAAGCAAAACGGGGGTTAAGAGGGGCGAGGCTGAGCAATCGCATTTGAAATTAGGGTTATTTGCAAGTTGTTGCACATGCCCATTGAGGGCCATCTTCCGCACAAAGTGCCAGCGTGTCGATGAAGAAAATGACAATACTGGAGGCGTACCGCTCAAATCCGGCCAGAACGAGGGATTCTGATGTGGGCATGGTAACAATATAAATGGCTAAAATACCGGCATATAAAACAATTGCGGCATCCAGTATCAACAAGACTTTGAGCAGTCGCGAGCTGCGCCGAGATTGTAAAGACGTTTGTCAGCTAAAGTATCTTCAGAGATCTAAAATTATGGTTTTCTGATCAGTTGTTGAATAAAAGTCCTTTGGTTAATAGAAATATTTGCGCATTGAATTATGTGAAAACATAGTGTGTTTTCACAGTTCAATGCCTTATTTTTATCGTCCACAGGTATGGGTCCGGTGTTAGCGATTGTATATAGGGAAAAACAACAAATGACTTCCATTTTTATCCGATATCATATCAATCACTGTCAACCAGTAAATAAAAAGACAGCCGCCCCATAGGACGACTGCAAAGGTTAAATGATGAGTCTTATTGATTCAAGTTTAATTATTTCATGATTCACGCTTTGAAAATGGTATTTTCCTGGCTCGAAACTGTGGGCTTTCACATCAAAGATAAATTGAATTTCAATTAAATCCACAGATTTTGAACTGGATTCAGTAAATAATGCCCTTAACTTTCCCCTTCGGCGAACCTTGTGATAAGCAATCGGAGAAATATAATCTTTTTTTGCCGGATAAAAGTAAACGTTAGACGCAAGTAACGATGAAGGTACTCTATTGTCATTAACTAGAGCAAGCAATCCATTATGCATTTCGGGCGGCAAGTCAAACATTACTTTTCCAACATATTCGTTATGATCTAAAGTATATATAGCTAAAGTTGGTTTTGTAATTTTCGTATACAGAGAGATTTCCTCCTCTCGTTTCCATTATATTCTAATTAAATTCAAGAGCGCAGTAATATTTTTCCACTGCGGCGCCGGATAGAAAAAGAGAAAACACATAAACCTTTTTCATTTCTTAACCTTGATAACATAATACATCATGCGAATGCTCCAAAGCCGTCACTTTTCAAAACTATTTAGATTCGCCACAATCGCATCTGTAAATCGCCCGCATTTGATCCTTGGGTACAGGCAAATCGTTTAGGTTTGTTTAATGGTTTCAAGCGACGAGTGATTATGATCGTTATAGGGTGGGTTTTCTATAATAAACAGCGACGGCAGTATTGCCTTTGCTGTTTATCATAACGACCATCCTTTTCAACCTATATGTTTTATATCGTTTTGGATAGATTCGCTTCCATAAGCAAGTTAAATAATTTTTTATTTTTTTGCAATTTATCTGTTAACCTGTCTATATTGTCGAAATAGAATTAATACATATTTAATTCAGCGCATATGAGTCTTTCAAGTAATTGCAACAACAGTAGTTCTTTGATACATATTCGGAAGCAAGACCACTGAATCATACGAAACCCACCGAAGCAGAAATGCTCGGTGGGTTATCTACTATTTATCCATCTGTTTTATAAACGCCTCCAACGTCATCCCAAACAAATCCGCAAACCGCATAATATGTACAATACTCACGTCCGTACGCTCACCGGCAAGCATAGCTTTAATCTGATGTAGTGATATCCCTGTTTTGTGTGAAAGTTCAGTTGGCGATATATTATGCTGGGTGATGTAAATCTTGAGGTAAACAGATAAGTACGACAAGTGGATAGACATAAATTTTTTCCTCACTTTTACATTCGTGATTTATTTATTTTGTTTTTTTGTTATATCTAAATATATATGGAATATTATTGTACTATTTTGTGTAAAAAAGAAAAGCCCTCCCGTTAATTTGGAGGGCTTTTAGAAGAAAATAAGAGGGCGAAAGAAAGTTTGGCATGTAACTTCCCGCAACATCTTATTCACACAGCGCTACATTGTGAATAAAGCAAACCACCCGGACATGCTCCAAACGTCCGGGTGGTTCTTGAGAGGAATAATGAAAGGACCTGCTCCTTGCAAATCTTATGATATATAATACTTATTAAGTAAGTATACTTAGTATGTTACAAAAGAATTAAATTTATATAAATATGGTAATTTCGACTGCACAATTTATAATTTTTAGATATAATTAGATTGGCTTTAACAGAGTCGGTTTCAGTTTAAAAATAGCCAATTGTTGTTTACAGCAGAGTTAAATATAGGAAGGACATCAGTAAAATGAAGGAGATTCAAGACAATTTTTTAAATGAAGCAAAAGAGCAGAAACGATTACTAACAGTTCATTTAACCAACGGTGTACCATTACGAGGGGTTTTAACCCACTTTAACAGCTTCACGGTAGTTCTTGATTCGGATGGAAAGCAACAGCTTATTTATAAGAAAGCTATTTCCACAATGTCTCCGATACAACCGCTAAATTTGCAGCTTTAACATATACAAAATCCTTATTAATTTCTTTTTTTCTATACTGTCTGTTTTCTTCGTTCTGCTGTTTACCGTTGACGAAAATAACCGCTATCAGCCCGATCCGTTGTATATTGTCATTCTGGTTATTACTTACGGATACTTTCTGTCCGCCTTTGCGCTCTTGTTTATACGCAGACGTCGGCTTATAACAGCAGATTTCAAAATTTTTGTCATCATACATTTGCTTCCCGTGCTGGGAGGAACGTTCCAGAATATAAGCCCGGCGTGTTTTTAATGTGTGGCTTCACAGCGGACGCGCTGATCATGATGTAGATGTACTTACAGGAGCTTCTGATTCAGATTGACAGCCTTACCGGAGCTTCAACCAGAATGTCTTTTGTTCAACGCCTGAATCAAATGAAGGAAAATGGCTCGAATAGTCCGTTCGGGATTCTTTTTCTGGATAGAGATAATTTTAAACTAATAAATGACCAGTATGGTCATCCGGAAGGCGATATGGAGCTAAAGACCTATTGGTCTGATTGATGCTGTCGTGTTCATAGCGTTCTGAATAAACCGAAACAGGAGCTCACCTGCTGCCGGTTAAGATGCATATACCCAACTTCATCGATGATCAGGATCGGGTAGACAAATAAAAAGACCACTTATCACAGAATATTTTAAACTACTCAGACAGACACCTTTTTTCTAATGGTGTCTGTCTTGCTGTGTGATTGAACACCTTTCAGTTTCAATAGAAAACAAAGGGTTCTACATATTTAATTTCATACCCTGGTCAAAGTATCAATCAAACCGAAGACTGATATCCATTGCCCGTGCGGAATGAGTAAGACTGCCGATGGAAATCAAGTTTACTCCTGTTTCAGCCACCTTTTTTAGATTGTATTCTCCCATATTGCCAGAGGCTTCTGTTAAGGCACGTCCATTAACTATACGAACAGCTTCTGCCATATCGGCAACTGACATATTATCTAACATAATAATGTCCGCGTTTGCCTCCAAAGCTTCCTTTAACTGAGCAAAATTTTCCACCTCAATCTCTATCTTGAGCAGATGGTGCGTGTGGCGCCGCGCGTTATGGATGGCCGCCGTAATGCTCCCTGCCGCTTGTATGTGGTTGTCCTTAATTAAAATGCCGTCATACAGCCCCGTTCTATGGTTGGTTCCTCCGCCTGTTTTTACAGCGTATTTTTCCAAAATTCGCATGCCAGGCGTGGTTTTACGCGTATCTACAATGACAGCATTGGTTCCTTCGATCTCCTGGACAGCCTGTCTGGTTTTGGTGGATACACCGGAAAGGCGCTGCAGAATATTAAGGGCGGTGCGCTCCCCTGCCAGTATCCCTTGCGAAGGGCCTTTGACTAAGGCGAGAATATCCCCCTGGTTGACGCTGTCTCCATCACCGACCAGACAGTCCAGCTGAATCCTGGAATCGATTAGCTCAAAAATTCGTTTCACCACGGCAAGGCCGCATACGATGAGTTGCTCCTTGGCAATCAGTTTTCCCGAAGATATGCTTGTTGGAGAGATGATGGACTGCGTTGTCACATCCCCGCTTCCAATATCCTCTTTTAGGGCAAGATAAATCCATTCGTCTATCTGGGACAGGTACATTATTGCTCCTCCTTACAATCGTCTCTGTAATGTGCTCCGACGCTTTTTGTCCTCTGTTTTGCCGCCTGCGCGATCGACAGGGCCACTTGTGCCATGTTCACCGTTTGCACCGCCGCCGTGTTCACCAGAGCCGCGTCCCGGAGCGTATCTGAAAGCTCTGTTAAATATGTGACGGCTTCTGACAGCCGGGCAGCATCCCGGACGATACCGCAGCAGCGGTTCATCACAGTTTGTATCTGCTGTGAAATTTTTACATAATCGTAGTGGGAGCCGTCGGGAGAACCATGCGGTTTCAGCGCTCCGCCGGATTCAGGCGCAGCATGCTCCGAAGCGTGTCTGGCGGCTCTTCTGCCGAACACCAGGCACTCTAACAGAGAATTGCTTGCCAGCCGGTTTGCGCCATGAACGCCGGTGCATGCCGTTTCTCCGCAGGCATAAAGACCAGGAAGAGAGGTTTCTCCGTAAAGCCCAGTCCTTATGCCTCCCATCATGTAGTGCTGTACAGGGCATACCGGTATAAGACTTTTGGAAATATCAATGCCTCTCTGCATACATTCGGCAAAGATGGTCGGAAACCGTTCGGCGAGGAACTGCCGGCTCTGATGGGTGATATCCAAGTAGACAAAGTCCTCTCTGGTAATTTCGAGCTCTTCAAAAATTGCTCTGGAAACAATATCCCTAGAGGCAAGAGCCGCCATAGGATGAACATCTTGCATAAATGAAATTTTTCTCTTGTTTAAAAGCCTTGCGCCTTCACCTCTAAGGGCTTCTGAAATCAAAAAGGATTGATTTTCACAGTTGGAACTATAAAGGGCTGTAGGATGAAATTGTACAAATTCCATATCTTTTAATGCTAAGCCAGCTCTCAGAGCAGCAGCCATCCCGTCACCGGTGGCTGAAATAGCATTTGTACTGTTGGGATAGAGCTGACCTATGCCTCCTGTTGCCAGTACGACTCTTCTTGTTCTAATAAAAAGAAATTCACTTTGCTCCGTAAGAGCTAAAACTCCAGCTACACCTTTATCATCTTTTATAATATTTATTAGAACAGTATGATCAGTAAAACGGATATTGTTACGTATATTTGTTTGTGATAAAAGGGTTTGTGTCAGATGATATCCTGTAGCGTCACCGCTACAGTGAATAATACGCCTCTCACTGTGACTGCCTTCTATTGTTTTAAGAAATTTTCCGTTTTTAAAATCAAACGGCACACCTAGTGCAACTAAATTTTCAATAGTTTCATTTGCTTCACGCACCAGTATGTGTACAGCCTCTTCGTTACAAAGTCCTGCACCTGCGAAAAGTGTATCTTCTACGTGCCGCTCTAAAAAAACACTCTCAGATTGTGTCACAGCGGCAATTCCCCCCTGAGCCAGTAGAGAATTGCTTGTATCTCTGCCATCTTTGTTGAGAATAAGACATTGCATACTAGCAGGTAGGTTCAAAGCCGAATAAAGGCCTGCCACACCGCATCCGACAATCAGAATATCTGTATGAATTTCAGTATAGTTCTGGGGATGAAAAAGAGAGGTAGTCATAGCTTGGCTCCCACGGGCGTTGTAACGGAGAACATTCGCTCCAGGCTTTTAATCGCTTTTTCTGCCATTTCTTCCTCAACGCTAATTTGATATTCCATACTCTTCAAAGCACGATACACCGTATCTATGGTCGTTCTTTTCATATTAATACATGTTTGCAGGCGTCCAGTGTTGTAGAATTTTTTATTTGGGCAACGTTGGTCAAGTCGATGCAGAACCCCCTGTTCCGTTCCTATAATAAATTCCTTGGCATTTGAGGCAACAGCTTTCTCTATAATCTGAGAAGTACTTCCCACAAAATCAGAAAGCTTTATCACTTCGGGATTGCATTCCGGGTGAACCAGTACCATCGCTTGTGGTTTGGCCTGCCTCGCCGATTTGATATCAGCTGCGGTAATCCGCATATGAGTCGGACAAAAGCCTTCTGCCAATATCATCTTTTTCTGAGGCAAAAACTGTGATATATAATCGCCCAAACACCTGTCAGGAACAAATATAATTTCATCTTCCACAAGAGATTGTGCCACCCGAACCGCGTTAGAAGATGTGCAGCATATATCACTGACTGCTTTTACTTCAATATCAGAATTTACGTAACACATTACCGCAGCATTAGGATATTCTTCCTTGAGATGCAATACCTCATCCGCAGAAATCATATCTGCCATGAGGCAACCAGCATCAATAGCAGGAAGAAGGACGTTTTTTTTAGGATTTAGTATTTTAGCTGTTTCTGCCATAAATCGAACTCCGCAAAAAACTATCACATCATTGTCCGCATCTCTTGCAGCTTTTGCTAGCTCTAAAGAATCTCCTACAATATCAGCAATATCCTGCACCTCTCCTGGTTGATAAAAATGAGATAAAATAATTGCATTTTTTTCTTCCTTTAATTTTTTAATTTCTTGTTGAACATTCATTTTGTTTTTCCTTCCATTTCCATAATCCTCTTATCCAATATATTTTCAATTGCAGCTTCTATTGTGTGAATATGTATTCCATCTGTTATTCTATCCACATATATTATGATGCAGTTGCAAGGATAGGCGTACCCGCCGCACGAAGCACAGCGATATCCTTTACTACTACTTGATGTATTACGCCTATTTGAAACGCAAGTTCACCTCCGGTTATAGGTGAAGATGAATCACAGATCGCTTTTTGTATCAATTCTTGTCTTTCTTTAGTGATCAAGGACACCCTCCTTGATGTTAGAACATATATATTATATCATGTGTATATACATATGTAAAGACACTAAACTGATTTTAATGGGAGGGCGCTACTTTACAGTCTATATCACTCGATATCCGCTATAATAACATTTATTTCTTATTTTCATTATTCTTCTTTTTCCCGCCCCTGCTTATGTGTATGGTTAATAGAAAATAGGCAGAAAAGATAATAAACTTTACCCACCCCTGTCCAGCCGGAACTGGACAGGGGATTTATATTGCAGTTTGGTGACTGGTCTCTGGGAATTAAAATAATCCACGGCCTGCAGGATGACAGCAAAGATATCACAAGACTGCTTGTAATGAAAATCAAGGTTCAATTCTTCTTTAAAACCACCACAGAAGTTTTCAATTACAGCATTATCATGCGGTGTTCCAGCGAGAGACAAGTTTTGGATGATGCCATGCTGCTTGAGTAACAATGTAAACGCCGGAAAGCAATACTGCGAGCCTTGATCTGTGTGCAGAAGCGTAGTATGATCTTTCCTGCCTTTCAGCATCTGGAGAAATTCTTTCAACGGTTTAAGGATAAAAGGCAGATCCTCTCAGAACCCAAGATTTCAGGTGAACATTTCGTTATTGAAAAGTTCTAAGGAGCAGGTGAAGAAGCATTTTTTGCCCTTCCAGTAGGGTTCAGTAATATCGGTCACAACTTTTTATAGCGGCTCAGCAGCTGTAAAATGGCGGTTTCGAATATTCTAAAGACAGGATGTGCTTTTCAACGCCACCCCAATGTTTCTTTTTCCTTGCCCTGGACTGCACGCTAGGTTGCAGCCATTTATAATGTCCCGATCTGGATGCAGAGAATTTCCTAAAAACGCAAAAACTTATCCACTGAGGAGCAGCTTTGATATGAGCAGGCGAAAAGGATATAGCGCTTGCAAAGTTAAAAAATTGATAGAGTATCAGAGAGGGAATGCCATGGACGAAAATTAAAACAATTGTATTTCAAAGCAATTTTCAAGCTGAGTGAGCACTACTAAGTGATCTGGCTATGCAGGACATCAATTGATTCCCAGGATGACATTTCGTCTCTAGTCCTGATGCTCCGTAATTCCGATATGTTCTTGCCCAGTGACAGATTATTGACTTATCCAATCCAAGTTCCTTGGATAGTTTACCGCTACTTTCTCCGCCTATATTTCGTTGTACAACTGATAATTTAAATTCTTTGACGAAATATCTTTTGCTTTCACCCTTACGTACCATGTTCTTCGCCGCCTTATAAGAAAATTAAACAGTGTTTCTTTTGTCAGGGGGAAATCAGCCCGACTGTGGACAATCTCGTCGCGCGGGATTTCCATGGGGATGCACCGAACAAGAAATGGCTGACGAATCTTACAGAATTCCGTGTACCCACAGGTAAGATGTATCTTTCTCCAATGATCGACTGCTTTGATGGTATGGTGGTCAGCTGGACCATTGGCACCAGTCCGGATGCGGAACTGGTCAATACGATGCTGGACGAGGCCATACTGCATCTTTCGGGAGACGAGCATCCTATTATCCACTCGGATAGGGGATACCATTATCGCTGGCTGGATTTCTCGGATGGAAGACGCAGGCCTGACAAGGTCGATGTCGAAGAAGGGATGTTCTCCAGACAATTCGGCGTGTGAAGGACTCTTCGCACGCCTCAAGAATGAGAGGTTTTACAATTGGTCCTGGCAAGGTGTTTCTATAGAGCAGTTCGTCAACATGCTCAATTGTTATATCCAATGGTATAATGAAAAGAGGATTAAGATGTCTCTCGGTGCCATGAGTCCGATAAATTATAGAAAAAGCATTGGTTTAGCGGCGTAAACAACTCCGGAAAAATGTCCGCACCCCCTTTCGGTCAATTATATCCCGTCGATCACATATGGTATGCCTAAAGAACTGATTATATATATTTCCGAGACGGTGAAGGGCAGGGGATTATAATAATAAGAGACCGTATGGAGCATAGAACCCGGATTCTCAAGATGAGAATCCGGGTTCTATGCTGGCGGCAGTTGATGAAACAAATCTCATTCAAGCAAGAATATTTTGTTTCCTGTAATTCCCGTTCAAAATATTCTCCCACCAATTTTGATTATCGAAATACCACTTTATTGTTTCGTGCAATCCATCTTCAAAATTTGTTTTTGGAAGCCAGCCAAGCTCTGTTTGAATTTTGTGAGAATTAATGGAATACCTCAGATCGTGGCCCGGACGATCCGATACAAACGAAATCAGCTCTTCCGGTTGATTTAATTCCAACAAAATGGATCGAACAACATCTAAGTTTGACCGCTCACAGCAACTGCCGACGTTGTAGACTTCTCCGATACTGCCTTTTTGTAAAATAAGATCAATTGCCGTGCAATGATCCTCTACATAAATCCAATCTCTTCTGTTTTCTCCGTCTCCATATACCGGAATTTTTTCACCTTGAAGTGCTTTTATAATCGTCAGCGGAATCAGCTTCTCAGGAAATTGAAACGGTCCGTAATTATTGGAGCATCGGGATATCGTAACAGGCAACCCATAGGTGCGATGATAGGCAAGCGTTAATAAATCGGCAGCGGCCTTACTGGCACTGTACGGAGAGGAAGTGCGGATAGGATACTGTTCATCAAAGGATAA
>Ga0316604_10001794_pt1 | contig 17775 bp, 16 predicted proteins | sample OWC_soil_day20_C_FD_207650 | JGI IMG/M metagenome (GOLD analysis project Ga0316604, IMG submission 207650) | Wetland soil microbial communities from Old Woman Creek delta, Ohio, United States - OWC_soil_day20_CT | ecosystem: Environmental > Terrestrial > Soil > Wetlands | place: USA: Ohio... | reverse complement strand
GGAACATCTGGGGCTTACTTTGGAACAGGTTAAGATTAAGTCACACAACATCCTTCATGTTGCCGAGCTTTGCGATATCGAGAATGGCGAACGGATAAAACCTAATGTCAAAACACTTGAAACGTTGGCTAAAATCTATGGGCTTGACGTTTACGCGCTAGTATCGACTGCCCCTTTGTCTCCCGTTCCTACATATCAACCATAGAATGCGGCCACGATGAACCCTCTATTGCAGTTCTGAGAGCTATTGCAAAAGCACTGAAGGTATCTCTCTCCTATCTGCTCGGTGAAAACCAGGGCTGGTTTAAGCTATCTGATGAGGAAAAAGTATTAATCCTGTTATTGCGAGCATTGAAATAATAATCTAAGTCTTGATAACTTATCGATTTCTTGATATAATACCCATATCTAAGGTTGGGCTTATCGACCGAATATGATACAATGGTAGACAGCCGTTGTTGGGAGATAAGCCCTCCCGATGACGGTTATTTTTTTGCATTTAATTTGTTCGCCTAGAGCATGAGCGATTAACTCATTAACTCAGTGCGTACGGAAGCCAATAGTACATAGTGCTAAAAGTATGACGTGGTAACAGCCATAGATGTAGACGTGGTTTAGGACATGAAACAGCTTTTCCCACACTTAATAAAATTCACCTGAAGCTAGAACTTCCTAGCTAACCTTGTCGTTCCTGAACTAGACCTTCTAAATCTATTAATCTAGTGCCCCGGAAGCCAATTTCTTTAGGATTGAATATCCGTTTCTAGAAATAGTTAAAGAGTCTAGAACATGATGACGATAACCCTTCACAACATCACTGAAAGGAGTGAAAAGTTAAAGGGTGGCTCAACCCACAAAAGTTACAGCCACCCAACGCAACCAGTTACGGTCACGAGAGCAGTATACCATCTCTCGTGACCCTCAGACAACGGAGGGTTTTTTGATGAAGTTTTACAGATTTATGTTGTTTTGTATGTTGGCGATATTGGCGTGTTTCTATCTTGGCAAGGCCAATGAAGCACACAGCGAATATACGGCAAGCCAGCCAACCACAGAAGAAATACGAGAGGTGTATAAAGGTTATGCTAGAAATAATACTACTGTTTCATCTGCTAATATTGCTAGGGGTAATCCTGCTAGCCCTGCTATTAAGAAAGTTGTTTATGTAGAGAAGATCCCCAAGGGCGTAGAAGAATTTGCCCGAAGGACCGCCCGCGAATACGGAATACCCGAAGAGATATTCATACGTCAGTTAAAGACTGAATCGGGTATGCGCCCACACGCTAAGGGCGCAGCCGGTGAACTCGGAGTCGGCCAAGTGATGCAATACAACATTATCCCCAACTACAAGAAGAATTATCGGGTGCAAGTTGAAATGTCGGCAGGAATCATGCGTCGCAACTTTGTCAGGTACAAGTCATGGGACAAAGCCTTAATGGCTTACAACTGCGGTAGGGCTAAGAATATTCCAGCCAGTACAAAGCGGTACGTGAAGAAGATTATCGGTAAATAAACGCAAAAAAAAGAGCGACTACATTTTAGCTGCCAAACTATAGCCTGATGTAGTCGCTCTTCGCACCGTCTTATTTTTGTATCCCCTTATCGGTTATGAGCCTTAGCCATACACCAAGGGCCGATAGAACCGCCGTGTAAATCGCAGGGTTTGACCAATCAAAATTATTAGCAACGATAACCTTGATAATGTCTGCGACACTTACCAGGAATACTGGCAAGAATAACCAAAGTGTCTTGCTTTCATATGCTTTCTTCATAACTTCTCCTTAATCAATACCAATGATGTTTTAACCAGAATGCCTTTGCTTTTAGCGGTGTTCCATATCCTTTTCTATGTAAGATATATTCACAACCGGCTTTTGTCTCGCTCGCAGCATCCCCTACTATCATCCATTTGGGCGGATTCTTGAGTTGAAATAGCCCGACACAGCCGATTGAGTTTCTAACACCTGGCCGCCTTGATTCATGGTCAGATATCCAACAGAGAGCGTCTAACTGCTCATCTGCTGCCCAGTAGCCTTTACCGACTTGTCTAATAATGTCGTGATAGTTTCTTTGCGAGCCACGCGAGACATGCACCCCTAAGTGTCCTCTTCCTGCGTGGTTGTGATAGTTCTTGCCCCTCCATGCTCCCCACCAAGACCGGCACTCCTGGCAATGGTAATGTGCGAAAGAAAGTTTGTGAGCCTGAACTGGTGTAGATGTAATCATTAGTGCTGACAGGGTAAGTGCTATAACTAACATAATTTGTTTCGTTTTGCATCGGATACGCGTCACCGCCCTTGTAGTTGTGCGAGTGGGCTTCCAACCTTCCAGCGATTCTCTGATAGCCATATCTCGCAGTCATTTTTACTGCCTGTGTGTACCCACGCTGAATTACCATCAGATGAGCGCAGGGTTGCTCGATAGGTGCTCGTGCCGTCCTCATTTGCCGACATAAGCTCTAATTCTTCAGGGTCGTTGAACAGGTTCATATCACACCTTCCTTGGCCAGATTTTCCAACCTAATTTACGAGCCTTGGCAAGTAACCCATCGGCTCTGAACCCTTGCTTCATATCCGGCTTCCCGTTGACGTTTTTGTAGTAGACACCGCCAATTAGGGTATATCCGGCAACAGATGGAAGGGCTGCGCCATAAGTGATTTGCCAGAGCCTTGCCCAGGGGAAGTTCTCTCGAAGGTCGGTTTTTCTCCCCTTCGGAAAACATATTGCTTTGTGGTCACGTACTCCTTCTTTGGGAATATCAAGCCACAATAGAAGGGTAGCGAGAGCTTTTAGTTGCTCGTCTGGGTATGGGTCGCGTCCATCGTTTTTATTTTCTAATTCAAAAGTGATGGTGTCGTAATTCCCCCAGCCTTTTATCGATATGCCATTGCCCCATGATGCGAATATGGGATCGACCAACTCGGCGATTTCGCCCTTCTTTGAGATGATATAGTTTGTGCTTGCCTTTGATTTTGGATGACACAGGTAATGAATTGATGACAGATACCCGCCCACTGTCGCATGGAGTACTGCCTTTTGGGGCTTCCTTCTAAAACCACCATGATTGGGGCTTTTGTGCGACGTGTCTATTTTAGGTCGTGGATACATAACTCACCACCTTTTCGATAGGAAGTACATCACCCTTAAAATAAAAAAGACCGCAATTCCAACTGCGGTTAGCGTGAGAACTTCACAAAAGATTCATAAAACCACCCCCTCAATAAAAAAAGCAGCCCATATAGCTGCTCATACTTCACCAGTTGGCTCATATTGAACTTTTAGACACTGCCGAATGGTTTTATACCTTAGATTTAGCCATGTACCGCCGGATGCTGAAAATTAGGGTAATTATGATGGCTGAAATGAGCGCAATCTTTAAACATTGCCCGTCCGACTTATACATAATCTGTGTAGAAATTAATAATATAGATAAAAAGGTGATTAAAAAATCCGATAGAGCCTTTCCTTTATTTGATTTAGGCACGAGCAACGACATTTTCTCTTCTCCTTATTTGAATAGACCGACAAGACTTACCATGATTCCAATAATTGCGATGATATAAGCGACAATGACGCTTTGCTGTGATGCTTTGCCGCGCACTTCTGCGGCGCTTACCGCCAACGCCTGCACTTCAGTAATAAGCCGACCGTGTTCGTCTTTTGTGACGTGCCGAGAGGTCTGATCCTTGATGGTTTCGCGGAACTCGTTCATGCTCTCAAGGCGTTTCTCCATAAGCTCGGCGGTCGCCACGAGCGCTTTGTCGCGTTCTTCTAGACGGGTATTAAAAAGCTTCTCCTGTGCTGCGATTAGAGCTTCAACGTGGTCTCGCAAGCTTACGCCGTCATCCATCTTCTCCACCTACCCAAAAAATAGCCTTGAAATTGTCGCTAAACTATAGTCAAGTGCAACCCGGGTTATCATGGCGACAAACTTATCGACAGCATTGGAGATGAATAATAGCTGCGGGGCTTCTTCTTTGATGATATAGACAATCAATATTGCAGTGGATAGCTTACTAAGCTTAAATACCTTGTTCAGTATGTCGACAATAGCGTTATGCCCTACCATGCACCCCGACACATGCGGTATACATTCAGGATGCTCCTTTGCAAGTTGGTCCATGTTATAGTCCGACGGTTTAGCGTGTGGGATCTCTTCTGTCGGCATAGTGCGGGTCTCCTTATGCTTGTTTATAATTTCATTATGTAAATAGCCCTATAAACTACCCTGATGGAAAGCGCAAATGTTATATCTGCAATTGCCAGTGTGTGTTTCTGAGTAAGCGCAACATTGTCGGTAGCCATTGCAAGGGTCATGTCTTGGATTACAAGCGTGACAGGCGATACATGGTCCAACCCAAAAGCAAACGTCATATCTTGTATAACAAGGGTATGCTTCTGGGTGAGCACAACATTGTCAAAATTGATGCCTAACGTTAAGTCCTGGGTAACCCGTTCTACTGTTGCTTCAATATCATAGTTTTTCCAGGTTTCAAGCACTACGTTTTCAAACGTAAGCCCTAATGTCAGAAAAGCAGTAGCGCTTAGGTTTAAAGTTACTGGCCAAGCCTGCTGTAGTGGCGCGTCCTCGAGACTTAAGGCGAAGGTTAAATCAGCTACCTCAAGTACCGTTCCGGTTGTAAGAAGTGTTATAGGCCAAACCTGGTAAGCCTCTAAATTTAAAACTTCAAAAGAGGGGGCTAATGTTAAATCTTGTACTTCCAGTAAATTCTTTTGGGTAATACCTACATTTTCTATCGTCAGCCCAAGCGTTAAATCATTAATGCTCAGTACGGTATTATTAACACTTAACGGTGCATTTTCAAAAGTTAGTCCAAATGTTAACGTGCTAACTTCTAAATAATTTACACTTAAGGTTACCGGCCAGGTACTCATTGTGGTATTCCTAGCGTTGCGGAAAGAATATAATCACCGTCTTGTGGCGTTACCCCTATATAAAATGTCTGCTCGCCGCTATCGATAGTAATAGATGAATCCCAGCTTATATTATCGAGGGATAAATCAAACTTAGCGGAATCGGTTCCTGTTAGCTTAACCAGCCCCCCTGGAGATATAAGAGAGCATTCCGATACGGTATGAACCGACTCGGGAGCAGAAACGGTTATATCTGTTCCTGTTAAAACAAAATCACCCGACACTATTGAGACAGGAGCAACTAGACTACACCCATAGAGTTTTGCGGAGTTTGAAATATATGTCTTAATTTTAAAGTCCTGAGTGATCGGCGGCATGTTTCTCCCCCAGCTGATAAATATACCATCGTCATTACCATCGACAGTATTACAACTCGCTCGCTCATAACCTGTAATTATCTGGTTGTCAACATCTAGTAACTCAACCTCGACTCTGTTCCCTGCGGCGCTATTAGCATTGATTGTCAATGGATACCCGTTAGGATTGCTCTGTAGTGTTGAGATGATATAGCCTTCTCCGCTACCGCCCGTTACCGCTATTTGAGCCATCCTATACTTGGCAAGTGTCGCATAGCTTATGCCTGTTGGATAACGGGAACTTTCATTATGCAGCCCATGTGTGGCTGCGTAGACCATTTCAAACTGTGAGCCTAAATCTATTAAGTCGCAAAGCATCAAAAGCCCGTATCCCCAATCCCCATCAGCAGCCCACAGGCTCATCCATGAGGTATCTTGCACTGTCCAGGTGGATAAATCTGGCGATGTGTACAGTTCAAACCTATCCATCTTCTCTGTTGCAAGGCTATATGTATTTATAATCAAAACATATGTATCGCCAGCTTTTGTTAGGTGCGCCCAGTATTTTTGGTTATTCGCACCGGCTTCATGGATTATTACCCCCAGATTTGTCCATGCTCCTGTGTAGTCACTCGTATCTGAGCGATACAGTGATATTTCTCTGATTCCACCATCCATAGTTTGAAATGGGATATACCACTTATTCGTAGTCTCATCAAAGAACAGTGTTACCATAACCTGGTTTGATACGTGCGTTGCAATATTTTTCTCTAATGTCCAGGTTTTTAAATCATCACTTGCTAATATCGATGGATACAACCAACCTTCAGAGTCGGTCATGTTAGATACCGCAAGCCACTTATCGCCCGATGTTGGGCTTGGATTTAGAAACGGGCTTAGATATTCAACCTTTAAGTTATTAACTCCGAATAAGTCGTCCTCTACATCGATGATAATATTATTATTCGTGTTGCCACCATACGTTATTATCCCTAAATTTGGCCTGGTTACAGCATGGGTTGTAGGATTAATTTCGGCATAACAAATATGAGACGTGGTGTCGCTTGCACCCCTGCACCGATAGAGACATTTAATTAATCCATCGTCGGGGTCAACCACACTAAACCCTGGTGATACTGAGATCGATTCCCATGCCCGCGAATCAGTATCACCAGAATATGAATCTCCTATTATCGGTATAGTATCACTTGCCCTGGTTGGTCTGATAATAGAGCGTGTAATATTCGATGATTGGTATATGGCTGTATCGTCTAAAAATAACTCGTTCACTATATTAGCGTCCTAGTTGTCGTAACCGTTCCGTTACAGGCCGCAGCGGCAGCTTGGTTTCTAGTCATCAGAGCAAAGTGATAGCGCCATTTTGCGGTTCCAAACCCTGTTGTGTTTATAGGTGAGCCAGTGACGTGTGTCGTCCTGCCAGAGTCAGAGAATACATCCAGATATACCGTATCGCTACCGGCCTCACGCCGTAATGTACAATAGTATGTCGTATCATCCACTATCACTGGGTCGGCCAACGATACATATGTTGTATTCGGCCCTCTTGAAAGCCAAATATATACTTTTTTGTCAGCGTCCATAGACGTTCTCACGGAAACATCCGTCGATGCTAAACCGGATAAATCTTCGATAGTGTTTGTAAACGCGCATGCGATAGCGGCGCAACTAGCGTCCGATGTGCTACCAAGATTAAGCGTAAAGTCCTCATCGAGCGCATCAAAATAATCTACCCCGTAATCTTTATAAAGATAAGCATCTTCGTTTTTGGTTAAACCGCTAATTGTTACTGTACTAGCGTTAAAGGTAAAGTGGCTATTCGGGTCAACTTCTGTATACGAAATAGCTGTAGTGTTATTTGCCGTAGCGCTAGCTGTTCCAATAGCGCCGGCAGCGTCAATAGCTTCTACCGTGAACCAGTATTGAGTCCCATGAGCAAGCCCAGTAGCTTGATATGTTGTGCCTGTTTCGGTTGATGTTAAGGTGGTGGCACCCGTCATCCCTGAGTTTGTAGCGCGTTTAACACGATAATATTTAACACCGACATTATCTGTTCCGGCATTCCACGCTAAATCTATTGTTTCTTCTGTTGGATTCGTGGCGGTCAACCCTGTCACCTGACTTGGTGCGGTAGCAGCGGCAAATGTGCCTCCCGTAGTAAAGGAACCCGTTGCAGTTGAAGCTCCTACGGTTTGTCTAAACCACACAGGAATATTTACGGGACCGATAGCAGGTGCAGCCTGTGGTGCATCGTCAGAATCGTACCAAGGGCCACTATCAGCCACAAACGCAACCTGAATCGAACCGTTGCCTGAAGGCATAGAAAAAGTTGTATTATCCGACTCCTCGGTAGAAACAGCGCCACGCATATGACAGGCTATAGCTGTGTTTAAAGACACAGCGCTAAAATCTATCTTATTAGCATCGTCTACAAGCGTCCCATCTGTATCCCCAGTAGTTCCACCAGTAACAATCTCTAACGCCATAGTATCACCTTATTCCGTAGACATAGTTAACGTTATGTCTTGTACTTCAAGCACAGTGCTTTCTTCTTTGGTTTCTTGTTCTTCTCTATCTTCTTTCATCTTTATCCCTTTCTAGGTTGGGTCTGGGTTAGCTATCTTCCAGCTTGGAAATGTAACAGTATTTCCAGCTGTAAGAGCTTGAGATGTGCATGTCGTTACGGCAAGCAACGTAGAGCTATCTACGTCCACAAGGGCAATGTGTGTAGCTGTGCCAGAGGTATCAATCGTCTGATCTGCTTTTTGCGCTACCGTACATTTGCGCCCTGATGTGTCATCTGCAATTGTGAAATCCGTGTCTGCCATAGTTACGTCCGCGAGCATATAGGTCGTAATGGCTTGTGTGTAGGTTGTAGGTTCTGCGTTGCAAGCAGTTTGTCGTGTAACATTATTCTTTATTACAAGCAAACTGCCATCGAGCACGTCATTGTGCGCTGATTTTCCCATAGTTCCTCCTTATGGTATAAACAGACTCTGTAAGTCTGGTGTTCCTAGCGTTCCATCACAAAGCGCCCAACCTTCCGGTATGTCTAGGCTGTCGTCGTATAGAACAATTGTTCCGACCGGCACGATATCAACAAATTCAGATGTAGCCCACACGGTCGGCATGTTCATGAAGCCCCTGCGAGCATCGGTGTCGACAAGGTTATTAAGCTTAGATTCAAGCTCGTTTATCTTGGATAATATGTCCTGCTCGCTCATGGTGTACCTCAATAAAAAAAGCACCCATGATAAGGTGCTGAATGTAAAATTTATAGTTATTTACAATAGATTTACAGGTATCTTCTAGCTCCGATATAATCTTTTCGGTTTGCCATATCTGATATTCTAACCCTTGTATTCTTCTTGGGCGCTTCGACCATCTTTCCTCCCCCAGCATATATCCCGACGTGTCCCACGCCGTTCTTGCCCTTGTAGCCGTTAAAAAATACCAAGTCACCTGGCATTAATTGTCCAAGTTCAACAGGAGTTCCGGCCTTGAATTGTTGCGCCGCTGTACGTGGGAGTTTTACACCGAATTGCTTATAGACATACTGAGACAGTCCAGAGCAATCGAATTTGTCCGGTCCTGTAGCTCCCCATCCATACATATCGCCAAGTTCTTTTTTAGCCCTGTCAACCACACTCGATGCACTCTTACTTGGTGGTCCGTACATACCTGAGCTTATCTTTAAGCTATCAACGTAATTAGAGTTAAACTCAGGTGCGCTCATCGCTGATGTATAGTTTTGTTTTGCCATATTTATTAACGGAGAATAATCGGGCACTTTGGGTTTGTTGTTCATTAACCCTGCTAGCAGCTGTGGAGCGTTCCCCTGGCCTGGCATATTCTTCATGCCGGTATTAGCTATTCCGGTTGCTGTGTTTTTCAAATAGGCAGGTATGGTGATGTCCATTTTATTTACCACCGCCTAGGCGCTTGATTTTGGGCTTGATAACAGAAATATAATAGTTCAATGCTTCCTTAACCCTGGCCTTATCTTGTTCTGAGGCGCTATCCATATAGTTGGTATAGGTCTCTTTATCCATCCCGTAGATCGGGCTGAGAGCTTCCAGGGCTTTGACTACCCGTGTTTTCTTCCACTTCTTCTGCACCGCTGTTGAATAAAGCTGCTGCTCTATTTCTTTCATTGTATCGACATTAGATTCTCGCAGAAGGTCAGCGGTAAGCTCAGTGTTACTTTTATAGAGCCTGAGCATTTCATCTTTAGATAGCCCATAGATTGCTTTTTTAGTCGGCGGGAGCACTTCTTTTATCTGCGCATCGGTAACCGATTTTATGAGTGCATTGGCCGCTTGTTTCTTCATTCCTACTAAGCCGGAATAGTCGCCCTGTTCAATCTGCTGCTTGATGTCATAATTTTCCTTGGCTTTTGTCTGTGTGTTCTTATCGAGTTGCTCATAGAGTTTTTGAGTGGTTGCGGTTAAGTCTTTTGGCTCGCCCATAAATCTATCGAGTACCGGCATAGCTGCGGTATCTGGCTTCTTGCCAAACCCCAAATAGTCCGATGCTTGAAGCGCTTGTTTTCCCACTCCTGCGGTAAATCCGGTTATGGCGTGTTCTACCTTGGCCGGAGATGTGTTTAAGAGTTTACCTAAGAATTTCGCGCTTTCACTCGTCTTGTTATTAAACTGTAGTTCAGGCGGTAAACTATCCTGATAAGGTGAGACAATGTTTCTATCCCTGAAGGTATCGTAATTTGCGATTAATTCATATGGGACTTTGCCTATGGTTGGCAAGACATCGCCGATATTATTCACCGGAGACAATGCAACCCCTAGAGTTTTTGCAACATCAGCGAATGAATTTTCGTCTTTGCCTTTCAGGTGTGCCATAAAGCTTTCGACCGGGTTTCCAAATATCTGCCCGATTTCACCTTTTGGAACTTTTACAAACGGCATGTCTTGCTTACCCGTCATGATGACAAAGTTCGTGTCTTTTATATACTGCGGGATATCGTCATATTCGGGATATTGTGAGTTGTGGGCATAGAGAATAGCGGCAGGCAATCCAACTATAGCGCCACCCATTAACATTGTCTGTACTGGCCTGCGCTTAAATGATTGTACGAATTTTAAGCTACCCTGCAAGCGAGCATTTAGGAATGGTATTAAGGCGTTGGCGGCTTGCATCTTCGATCCGCGCCTTGCAAAATCAACCGTTGCCTCGCGTGATTCGACCATAGCGTCAAGGATTGCGTTGCGACCTGTCAGCCCTGGGTTTTCTTTTACCCCTAATTTTTGCAATAGCAGTTGACCTTGAGCGCCCTTCTTGGCTCGCCCATACACGCCAACGCGCGAACTTTTCTCTGAATACTCGCCCAATGCCCGCAGAAGTTCTAGTGGGTTCTTTGCAACTCTTGCCCGACGCGCCCATTTGCCGCCAGTTAAATCATTAACAGTGCGCTGGATCATCGTTCTATCTTGTGAGAAGAACCCCGATTGAGAAGCGCCCGACTCCATCCATTCCCAGTAAACATTATCTTTTTTTAATACTGAAGCTAGACCTGAAACAAAATCGATTCCTGGTAGACCGCCATACTTCGAGTTGACTGCTGCTGAGAATTGGTCACGCGCAACGTTTGGAATAGCAAACCCGACATTGAATGTGGTCGCACCAGCCCGAAGCGCCTTTGAAAATACTGAGGCAACTTCAACTATCTTATTTAACTGCTCCTCATCAATTCCCTTAATAGCTTCAACGATATCTTTTGGTGCTTCATGAACTTGTTTTACTCCGTCTTTCCATGTATTAAATACCGCTTTCCCACGACTCTGGGCATCAGCAAGCAATCGTGCATCTTCGCGCAGGGATGAACGAGTGCTTTTGACCTGGTTATATGAATCCTTAATGGATTGCAATTCATCAAGTAGACCTCCGAGTTTGTTTTCTCTAGTGGCGACTTGTTTCTTTAATGCCAGGATATCTCTATTGGGATCGGTGATAAGCGCATCGATAAACTTTTTAGTTGACTGCTCCCCCTTGTTCTTCGACGTGGCATATTTGGTTTGACCTGGTTTCGTATATCCAAGAGAACCGCCAATAACTTCGTCATTATCGCCGAAGATGACTTCATCTCGTTTAGCTTTGATAGTCACGCCTGACTTTAGCTGCTCAGGTGCTTGCATTCCCTTATCTTTGAGCTTTAAATGAAGCCCTTTTTTCTCAAGTCGGTTGATAGCTACTTCGAGTCGTTTTACCCGCTTATTATCAGTTCGCATAATACGCGCAAGCCTATTTTGTACAGGTCGGAGTTCTTTCAGCTTAGAATAGATGCTAATTCGCTCGTTGACATTCTCAGCGCTTCTTAGCGTGGTTATGCCGACATCTTCTCCAAGACTTGCCAGCGCCCGCATAGCTTCATTCTTTCCGACAGCATATGTCGTAGCATAGGTATCTCCGACGATAGATTCCAGTGGAGATTTTATCTCTGATTCTTCTGTTAACCCTTGTTTGATTCTTTTAACCGGATTCGTGCCAGCGTTTACGCTCTTGGAACCAAATTTGGCCACATCTATTCCGGCATCATTAAGTACTTTATCAAAGGGAATATACGCTTTGTACTTTAACCCTGCCTCATACCCTTCTTTTGAAATGTACCCCGCATCATAGAGCGCTTTCCAATTCTTTAGTTGGTACTGATACAGTTGAGATGCGGTATTTTGCATCTTAGTGATACCTTCATCACCATATTTAGTATGAAGTTCTAATAACGCCCTGTCTCCCCGTTTACCTATACCTAAATCGTTTAACTCATTGCCGTGTTTAGCAACAAGGAATTTATCGAAGTCTTTAACGTTGTCTACTTGTTCATAAATCGGTGCAAGTTCACGTTCTATTCTAGCATTGGCTATGTCGGATGATCCTGATAGTGATTTTAAGAGCGTTCGCGGGTTATCCTCTGGTAATAAATTCTTGCCTTTTGTGGCACGCTCAATCGGAAGATACTTATCTTCCAGCATATTACGTGCTGATTTTGCGCCCTCAGTAATTCTCTTAGCTAATGGCTCTTTTTTGTCACCATACGATATCTTTATATCATTAATACCAAGCGAATTATCAATCGGACTGCTAGGCGGTAAGCCTGTCGGGTACTCTGTTACTCTTGGCGTACCTATTCCGCCCTTACCTACCCCTCCCGCTTGCGTGCGTGGTCTAAGAGTACCAGTAACGCCAGGCAAGCCAGTAACCGGCATTGTCGCAGCGTTGACCGCCATACGACGAGCTGTCTGGCCTGTCTGTGACTTCATTAGCGCCTGCAACAGTTCGGTATCTTTTACTCCTTTAAGTAGTGGCAATCCCGCGATATCAAGCCCGATATTGCCAATCTCGGATATCGGATGCTGTAGAACATTTTTGACTGTTTCTTGTGGATGAGCCGCTTTATTGATTAAATCAGCCCCGCCCATTGCCCCAAATATCCAAGGGGGCAGTTCTGCGCCCAAACCTAACGCCCCGATTGTTCCTAGTGTCTTTAACCCCGTATCGCCCAGAGACTTGTGCTTTGGAGATAATGGGATGCGTGTATTAGGTTGAAAATCAGGGATAGATGAAGCCGTATCGGTTCTGATATCTGCTTGCTGTATAGCCTTACCATACTTCTTTTGATGTGCTATTTCAGGTTTTAACCAATCGGGATTCGTAAAATGAAACTGGCTCTTAACAAAATCCACACCGGAGCCTACTTCATGCTTCGCCCCTGACAACAGTTGTTCTAACGTTCCCTTTTGGGTTGCTGCCGGAGCTATCCATGCGGTAGAAGTCTTTCCTGATTTCTTTGTATTTTTCTTCTTAGTTTTATGCGCGGGCATAAACTCAGTAGATACTTTCTTCTTTGTTTCTTTCTTCTTGCCCTGTTTTTTGGCAGGTACTTTTTTGGGAACCTTTGTCGGAACTTTGGGAGCATACATCGATATAGAGTTTAACATGTCATAGATATTAGGCTGTGCCATTTATACTCCTATTTGTGAGCCGCTGCATCTTCTTCGGTGAACGTACCATCGCCGCCTGAGCTTTCTCTGTTCGTTATAAGTGACTGTCCGTTTATCATCGCCAGTAATTCCTTAAACCCGTCAACGCCTATCTTTGAAATAATCGCATCGGCGTTCATCGTCAACCATTCAAGTGATGATTTCGGAACCATCTTACCGTTTATTGGGACACCCTTCGGAGCTGCTAACATGTTCTTAGCGTATAAGGCTATTGCCTGCTGATATTCCGGTGTATCCTTATAGTCTGTAGCATCTGGCCTATTGCTTGGGTTATCCGGGCTTCTATCCCACATGGAATTAGCAACATCTAATCCATAGTTTTTGACTGCTAAGTCATACTCAGCCTTTTGGGCTGCGGTCATTCCTGAATATTCCAGGGCGGTTTTATCGTAATCAACTTGCCTGTCAGCGTTGGCCTGCTCCTGCTCTATCTGCATCTTGAGCATATTTATATAGTTGGTCATATCGTTTTGTTCACGGGTGTAAGCGCTCTCATCTTGACGCTCATAAGCGCCGCCTAGTCCCATAAGGTTTGCTATCAAGTTTTGGCCTTGGTTCTGCTCTGCGCCTGATATGTTAAGCAGGTTCGATATGTTTGCGTTGTAATTGTCAGAACCTAGCGCTGCAAGCTGTAATAGACTCGGAGCGATAGCCTGTGCGATAGCTTCCGGTGCAAACGATGCACCCATAACGCCGTTATTGTTTAACATCTCGATTGCTTTTTGGGATAGGTATTTAGAGAGTGCCGCCGCTGTCGGGTCTGTTGCAGGGTCGAATTGATATGGACCTTTATTTACAATTCCTTCTGCAGTATTTATATTATCCATTCCTGGTTGTGGTCCGTTAAGAATATCAAGAACACGTTTATATATATCATCCATGTTTTGCTGTGGTGCTTGCTGGATGCCTGCTGCCTGTAGTGCTTGCATAATAGCCTGTACGGGCGCAAATGCCGTACCTGCGACATTTGATACAGGTCTTAATACATCAATACCGTTAACCGTAACCATTCCGGTATTGGCGTTCCATCCAATTTGATTATCCATAAACCCGAGTGAGTTTAGATATTGGCGAACACCCGCGTTATTGCCCTGTGGCGCTGCTGTGCTGGTTGCAAATAGTTGCGGGTTTGCTGCCTGAAATTGTGCCGCTGCTTGTGGATTTGAGAGCGTACCGCTTAAAGTGTTCTTTTTGATTGCTTCAGCGTAGGCTTGAGCGTTTCCCCCGAATCGATTCTGTAAGATGTTCTGATAGGTTGGTCCAGTCGCGATAGGGGTAGTTACAGGCTTTATTGTCGTCGGTGATGCAGCTGGTGCTACTGTGGGCTTTGGCGCATTAAAGACAGTTGATACATTGCCGCCGCCGCTGTTCCATGTAGGAGTCGTAGCGGTTGGCGTTACTGTGGGTTTTGTTATCGAGTTCACCACCGACTGCAAAGATGGAAGTATTGGTAAGGCCATTATCTTTAGCTCCTTTATCTTCTGGCACTCGGCCTATAATTTAATACTATTTCCTGTATCTCAAATGCTGGATTATCCGAGTCATCCTCGATGGTTACGGTGAAAAACTCCCCGAATAGACCTACAGGGATACTTGTTTTTGCCCTGGTGGCGTTACCTTCCAGGTTAATCGTATCGGTTACGGTTTCATCTTCTTCATTGGTGACGGTAACGGTTAAATCGTAGTCACCTATTTCTTTGTAAACCACATCGATATCTGAAAGTATCTTATTTCCGAGCACGTGCATATTAGTGGTAAATGTCAACTTGCCGTCGATATCGGCTGTAAGTAAGTCGGTTCCATCGAAAACGTAGGCCAGTACGTGGTATCCGTCTACATCCCTGTTTAAAGGAGAGCCGATTAAGCGGTCATCTACGTTCTTTATCGCACCCGATAGCTGAATATCAGTCGGTGTCCAGGTCTTATCAACCATCGAGTAGACAAAGCCCTGTCCGGTCAGTTCGTTCATCAACAGTACATCATCGACACATGCTTCACCTGCCGCGTCAGTTGCGGTGCAGGCATTGACAAACTCTAACCGCATAAACTTCTTTGGCACGACATCGACGGTTATAGCGTTTTCAAGCCAGGATGTCGTTGAGTAAAGCGTATTCGTTGAAGCCAGCGTACCAGCATCTTCGTCGTAGGTGTCTGATGTGTATATATTGGCGGTTAATAATGTTGTAGCGTCGCCGTCAACACGCTTGGAAGCTGCTCCGATGAAGAAGCGGGTAGTCTCCCGGGATATAGTAATAGTTACATCGTTAAGTGTTGGAACGTCGTTTACTTCGTAGCTCGAAAGTGTTTCTCTGATTTTAAGTCGTGCGCGTGACAGGTCGGTCGATGACGTAATGTCTGGGATTGCCCCGACATTCGTAGCCGTTTTCCAGCCGAGATATGTTGCACCTTCATCAGGAGACAGATTAGTCTCAAGCCCGACTGTTCCGCCGTTAAGCGTTGCGTTCCATACAATTAACGATATCGCCGCACTATCGTTTGTTTCGATATTTAATTCTGTACTTATCCGATTGCCCGTGATTACCGGAGCGTCGATAATAAGCTCAAAGTCAGCCGCAAGCACGCCGTCATAGGTAATTCTGGCATATCTCACGGCGTTTCTAGCACTTGCGGCAAGGGCTGATATGTCAAATTCATGAAGCGTCCAGGTGTCGGCTTCTAGGTTGACAGTATCTTCCTGCTCGGTTGCAGCAGCTTCGCCAAACCCTACTATAATAGGCGCGGCACTTGTTGATTTTAGTTGAGTTAGCAGGGTATTTACTGCGGATAAATCCTTCTCTGTGCCGCTCCCAAAGTCTATCTCGATATAAGGATGAGATATGAGCGGAGTCACATACGCTTTAAAGTGGAAGTCGTTGTCGCTGTCCTGTGTCCAGCTTGCGCCGCCATTAGCGCTCGACCATCTCGAACCGCCAGAATATGCGCTAGTTATCTTATATTCCCAGTATGCGCTACCTGTGCACCCAGAGCCAGGATATACCACAACAGCTAATACATCGCTTGCCGTTACCGAAAACGACGAGATTGCTATATCTTCCCACGTTGTAGTTGTCGATAATTCAGCCATATCTATATATGTGCTGGCTAGAGAGCTATTTGGTTGCCCTGCTGTTGTGTCTAATATTTCAACATAAAGGTATCCGGTAGCACCGGCTGATTTGCGCAGCGGCAACGATATAGAATCAAGCTGGCCGCTAGAAAGAATTGTGAATGTCTCGGCCTCTATGGCTGACTCATCGTTTAACGCTATGGTTATAACCTCAAGCGATGCTGTATCGTATTGTGCATCAAGCGCAGATCCCGGTACTGTTACCGTAACCTTAACTGCTTTATCTCCCGACTTGGTATCCGTTGTCTCCTGAGACACCACGCAACTAGCATCAGATGACACCCAGACTGTCTCGTCGTCGAATGAATCGATACCGCCTTCGGTCACATCAAGTACAAGCGCATTCGATGAAGCAGTTACCCCATCAAGCGTACCTCCGCTAAAATCAGCGGTCGTTGTCTCAGCTATTTCAACGTTTCCAACTACCGGAAATGTCACGATTGGCAAAGTAGAAATAGTTGCCACATCATCTTCTGCTACGGTCTTTAACTCGACATACTTGCGCTCCGAGTCTTCCTTTTGCAGTACCGTAGCGGTTCCTACTATTGAATCTTTCCAGCCAGGGAATAGGTATGGTGTCGTGCCGGTTGCATCACTAAATGAATTATTTATAATTGCGTTTGCCGGTATGTAATTGAACCCTAAGAGCTTATTAACATCGTCATAGTAGAAGAAGGCTCTGCGTTCAATGTAGTCGATGAGCGCCAAATCTTTTAATATCGACTCTGACATCATGGTAAATGAGACACCATCAAAGGCATATATTCCGGTCTTGGTTGCCACAACAGTATAAAAGTCAGGGATGGTAAATACGCCACCTGGCAGGATGCCTTCAATCGATTCAGGAACAGGGTTTACTTTCCACCCGGTATAATCGTCGGCGTAGGTGTCAACCGCATATGCCTTATTCTCTTTGAATACATATAGTTGATTGCCGACTTCACCGAGCGCCACTAAATCATATTTATTTTCCAAGTCGATCGGGATATTGTTCCAGGTTCCGGCAGGGTCATTGATATCACAAAAGTACAGGTATGAGCCAAGAACGCCAAAGATTCTGCTTTTATGCACATAAAGAGCCGAGCAACAGGGGACGTTTGTACCCGCGAGCACTTCTACCCCAGCCGCTATAGTGTATTTCTTTAATGCTACGGCCTCCCCAGATGCGATTACAGCCATGTTATTGAGCTGTACAATGTCTAACCATGCGCCAAGAACCGAGTCGGTTATAACCCAGGTATTCGATGAGATAACGTCTGATGATGGATTGACCGCATAGAGTTTATTGCCTACGTAGTAGAGTATCCTGGACTGCTTAGACGCGTCCCTAAAGAGATGAAGACCTGAAATTGGCAAGACGTGGTTAGCCGCCGATAAATACTCG
>Ga0316604_10001793_pt1 | contig 17775 bp, 19 predicted proteins | sample OWC_soil_day20_C_FD_207650 | JGI IMG/M metagenome (GOLD analysis project Ga0316604, IMG submission 207650) | Wetland soil microbial communities from Old Woman Creek delta, Ohio, United States - OWC_soil_day20_CT | ecosystem: Environmental > Terrestrial > Soil > Wetlands | place: USA: Ohio... | reverse complement strand
TCTACGCCGCCCAGCTTTACGGCAAAGTCGCCTGGCACGAGTTCGAGGGCATCACCGTGCATCTGGAGGAGGGCGAGCGCATTCTGCAGAGCGCCGGCGACAAGCCGGTGCTGATGCTGCGCAATCATGGTCCGGTGGTGATCGGGGCGACGCTGGCCCAGGCTTTTTCGCTGATGTGGCTGGTCAACCGGGCCTGCGAAATCCAGCTCGCAGCGCAATCGATGGGCGCCGTGGTGGATATCCCGGAGCCGGTCCTGCGCAAGTGCGTCGCCGATTCGCTCAATTTCGATCCCAAGTTCGGGGCGGGCGAAGATGCGCTGGCGGCGATGACCCGGATCATCGACCGGCTCGACCCGTCCTACCGCAACTGAACGATTGCCCGGTTGCCCGGCCGGCAGGCCTGGCGACCGGTTGCCGTGGGCAGGCAAGGCGGTGGTCTGAAGCGCGCTCCGTGGCGGCATAAATACGTTAATATATTAGTAATTTATCGTCCGGTTGCCGCTACTGCGGTGCCAGCGTTTAGTATTGCTCTTCCCCCATGGTCGATCACCCGATGTCCACTCTTGTTCTGCCGCCCGCAATCCGTTCCCTGGCGCACCGCAATTTCCGGCTTTACTTCCTCGGTCAGGCGATTTCCATCCTCGGTTCGTGGATCCAGCAGGTGGCGCTCTCCTGGCTGGTCTACCGGCTGACCGGCTCGGCCGCGCTGCTCGGCGTCACGGCCTTTTGCGCCTTGATCCCGCAGTTGCTGGTCGGCCCGCTGGCCGGGGCCTGGATCGACAAGCAGGACAAGCGGAAGTGGCTGATCGGCATCCAGTCGCTGCTCGCGGCGCAAGCCTTTTTACTGGCCGGGCTGACCTGGTCGGGGCTGATCGGCACCGGCTTCATCATCCTGATGTCGCTGACCCTGGGCATCCTGAACAGTTTCGATACCCCCTTGCGGCAGTCGCTGATCGGCAGCTTTGTCGGCAGCCGCGAGGATTTGCCCAACGCGCTGGCCCTCAACGCCATGCTGTTCAATGCCGGGCGCTTCGTCGGGCCGCCGATTGCAGGCCTGCTGGTCGGCCTGACTTCCGAGGCCGCCTGTTTCGCCATCAACGGTTTCTCCTTCCTCGCCCTGATCGGCGGTCTGCGCTTTATCCAGATGACGGCTTCGCCGCGGGCGAGCGGTTCGGTCGGCCAGGTCTTCAAGGAAGGCGTTTTGTATGCCTGGCAGACGTGGACCGTCAGGATGCTGATCATCACGCTGATCGGCCTCAATCTGACCGCCTCGGCCTATGCCGTGCTGCTGCCGGTCTTCGCCCGCGACGTCTTCGCCGGCGATGCGACGACGCTCGGCTGGCTGTGGGGGGCGGCCGGTTGCGGCGCCTTCGCCTCGACCATCTTTCTCGCCACCCGCAAGACCATTCCCGGCCTGATTACCGCCGTCGTCGCCGGGGTGGCGATCAGCGCCGCCGCCTTGCTGCTGTTCGGGGCGACCACCCGCTTGCCGCTGGCGCTGACGGCGATGGTTGCCCTCGGCTTCGGCATTTCGGTGTGCAATGTCGGTATCAACATGATTTTGCAGAGTGCGGCGCCGGACCAGCTGCGCGGCCGCATCGTTTCCTTCTTTACCTCGGCCCGCTTCGGCTTCGACGCGCTGGGCGGCCTGATTGCCGGTTTCGTTGCCGGCGCGCTCGGGGCAGGGCAGACCTTGCTGTGCGAAGGCGTCGCCCTGTTCCTTTTCGTAATCTTCCTGCTGACCCGCCGTCATCGTCTGACGGCGCAGGTCTCGGCAGCGCATGGAGAAAGCAGCAATGGACATTGAAATGATCGCCTCGCTCGGCCTCGGTAGTGCCGATCAACTGGCCGACAAGGCGCTGGCCGCAGCGGCCGAAGCCGGCGTAAAAGTGTGCGTGGCGGTGGTCGACCGCGCCGGTTACCCGCTGGTCTTCAAGCGCCATCCGGGGGCCCCGTTCCACTCGATCGACATCGCGCTCGACAAGGCCTACACCGTGGTCAGCTTCGGCCCGGCCACCGGCAAATGGGAGGCGCGCCTGGCCAAGGGGTCGGAGCAGTTGCGCCATGGCTTGATGCAGCGCCAGCGCTTCGTCGGCTTCGGCGGCGGCCTGCCGGTCAAGCACGAAGGCGTGCTGGTCGGTGCCATCGGCATTTCCGGTGGCAGCGAGGCGCAGGATGTGGCGTTTGCCGAGGCAGCGCTGGCCGGCTTGCTTGCCGGCGGGTGATTGGTCTGGCCGGCGGGATGCGCGGCTGGGGATGTTTGGCTTGATCGACATTGATCGCTACCTGTCAGGCAGCAAACGGTTGGATCAAGCGAACCGTAGGCCTTGAGCAACTTGCCGGTTGAAGCCTGGCGCATACTTGCTTGACGGAACGGGCAACAGCCAAGGGAGAGAGAGGATGGACGAATTCATGCAAGCCGCCATTGCCGAGGCGCAGGCCGGGCTAAGCGAGGGCGGCATTCCGATCGGCTCGGTGCTGGTGCATCGTGGGGTCATTCTCGGCCGCGGCCACAACCGGCGCATCCAGCAGGGCAGTGCGATCCGGCACGGTGAAATGGATGCCCTTGAAAATGCCGGCCGGCAGCCGGCCCGCGTCTATCGGGAATCCGTTCTCTATACGACCCTGTCACCCTGTGCGATGTGCAGCGGGGCGATTCTGCTGTATGGCATTCCCCGGGTGGTCATTGGCGAAAACCAGAGCTTTCTGGGTGAGGAAGATTTGCTCCGTGCCCGCGGCGTCCAGGTGGAGGTTGTTCAGGACTCGACCTGCACGGCGATGATGCAGGGCTTCATCGCCAGTAATCCGGAACTCTGGAATGAGGATATTGGTGAATCCGACTGAGCGAGTGCAGAAGTGAATGGCGGCGATGCCGAAAATCTTCGGCGCGCCGCTCAACGAATCAGCAGCCGCCGGAACCAGCGGGTTTGCGGGGCGATCTCCGAACGGTCCGCCGCTCCGTAGGGCGGCGTCGAGGGATCGGCCGGTGGAGCGCCGATCTGCGCCAGATCCACCGCCTCCGGTGTGCCGACCAGGCCCTCGCTGCTTAACTGCAGGCGGTAATAGAGGCCATTCCAGAGTTTGGCCCCGAACTCCTGTTGGGTCTTGAACAGAAACAGCAGCGAGTGTTCGAGCCAGCGCAGATCGGCCGCGCTGACCGTATGCGGATTCGGGTAGGGGTAGGGCACATGGCACTGAATCTCAGTCTGCCCGTCGAGACACTTGAATTCCTTCATCGACAGGAAATAGTCCTTGAAGACCTGATGATCGAGCTTGATCTCGAATTGAGTCAGCTCGCCCGCCGGCTTGAAGACGATCGTCCCCAGACGAATCGGACTGCCTTCGCGGGGTTCGATCAACAGCGTCTTTTCGCCATTCATTTCCCAGGCCTGCGCAGGCAATGCGAACAGCGCCTGCAGGGCAAGCAGGCCGCAGGCCATCTTTCCCGCCAATGTCTTCATGGCATTCCCTCCTGTCGTCATCGCTTAGCTTACCAATTGGCCGGTGCATGTGCACCGACCCTGAGACAGGTTTGTAGCGCCGCCAGCTAGCTGAGGCGTTGGAACTGGTCGATTCCTGACCGGAAGGGCAGTTTGCTAGACACGGTAGATCCTGACTGACTGTTCCATTTCGTGGGCCAGGCGGGCCACCTCGGCGGCGGTCAGCGCCGTGTTTTCAGCGGCGCGGTTGTTTTGCCGCGACATGTCGGCGATGCCTTCGATCTGGACGGCGATATCGTGGTTGGCGTCTTTCTGGCGCGAAACGGCGGCGGCGATGTCGGCGACCATGCCGGCGATCGATTGCGTGCTGGTGCCGACCTGCTGCATTTCGCGGTCGGCCAGATTGGCGCGGGCGACGCCGGTTTCGACCTTGCCGACCATGGCCTGGATGCCTTCGACCGTTTCCTGCGCGGTATCGTGCATCTGCGAGATATTGGTCCAGATTTCGGCGGTCGATTGGGCGGTCCGTTCGGCCAGCTTGCGCACCTCGTCGGCAACGACCGCGAAGCCGCGCCCGTGTTCGCCGGCCCGGGCCGCTTCGATGGCGGCGTTGAGGGCGAGCAGGTTGGTCTGTTCGGCGACATCCTTGATCACCGAAACGACGGCATCGATCCGCGTGCTGCTCTCGTCGAGGCGGCGCACCTGGCTGGAGGAGACGGTGACGGTCTCGGCGATGCCGTTGATGTCCTCCACCGTCTGGCGGATGACCTGGGCCGAGTCGCGGGCCTTGAGCAGCGATTCTTCCGACAGTTGCTTGGCCGTTTCGGCGCTGGCCGCCGCCTGTTCGGCCGAGACGGCGAGTTCCTGCACGGTGCCGGCAATGCTGCTCGCCGCTTCGCTCTGCCGCATCGACGCAGCCGACATCTGGCTCGAATTGCTGGCCATGCGTTCAGCCGCCGAACTCAGTTGCATGGTCATCTGGCAGACCTGGCGGAAGCTGGCCTGTAGTTTTTCGAGCAGGCCGTTCAGGGCGCGCTGCGTCTGGCCGATCTCGTCGCGGCTACTGGCCGGCAGGCGGACCGTGAAGTCGAGTTCGCGGCCGATTTTCTCGAACATGGTCAGCATCTGCTTCAGCGAGCCGGTGACGCTGCGGTAAAGCATGTTGCCGAGCAGGCCGCAGGAGACGATGCCGAGCAGGATGACGCCGATCATCAGGCGCGTGCCCAGCGTGTAGGCGGCATGCGACTCCTCGCCGTGGGCGCGGGCCTGGCTTTCCTTGTACTGGACATGCTTGCCGATGTTGCCGATCAACTGGTCGATCATCGGCTTGTTTTCCTCGGCCAGGCTGCGCGCCGGTTCGTCCATGTTGGCCTGCGACAGCGCGATGATCTGCTCGACCATGAAGAAATATTCCTCCATCAGCATGGCGCTGCTGTCGCGCAGCTTGCGGTCCTGCTCGTCGGTGATGAAGGCCTCATAGCTGGCCAGCGTTTCCTTCTGGGCCTTGCGCAGTTCGGCGATGGTCTTTTCCTGCTCGGCCATCCGGTCCTTTTCGGTGTTCAGGATGTGGTAGAGCAGGGCGACCTGGGTGTTCTGGAAGTCGCTCTCGATCTTGTGCACGATGCGGATGCCGGGAATGATCCGGGCATTGGTGAAGGCCTGCCCCTCGTCCATCTGCCACATTTCCAGCATGCCGAGCAGGCCGACGGTGAGCGGTCCGATGATCGCCAGCGCGATCAGGGTCAGGAATTTGTGTCCGATGGACATGCGTCTCCTCCAGTTATTTACTAATATATTAATTATTTGTCTATTTTTTTTCCGGAAGGACCCGCGGCCGAAGGCAGAGGGTCGATCCGGAATTTACGCTAATATATTAGCGATTATTTGCCGTGGCAAGCGCTTCCGCTCGTGTCCTGCCGGGCAGCCCGGGAATGTCCGCTTCTTGCCGCCCAAAGCCGGCGCAATTCGGTAACATTCCGCCCTTACACTTCCCGCCCCAACCCATGGAAATCTGACGATGCAATACCACGCTGCCAATACCGATTCGCTGATGTTCATCACACCCCGCCCGGACATCGTCTTCGAGCGCGGTGAGGGCTCCTGGCTGTACGACCACGCCGGCCGCAAGTACCTCGACTTCATCCAGGGCTGGGCGGTCAACTGCCTCGGCCACTGCCCGCCGGAAATCGCCGCCGCGCTGACCGCGCAGGCGAGCCGGCTGATCAACCCGAGTCCGGCCTTCTACAACGGCCCGATGGTCGAACTGGCCGGCCTGCTCACCGACAACTCCGTGTTCGACCGCGTCTTCTTCGCCAACACCGGTGCCGAAGCCAACGAAGGGGCGATCAAGCTCGCCCGCAAGTGGGGCCGCCTGCACAAGGACGGCGCCTACGAGATCATCACCTTCGGCCATTCCTTCCACGGCCGCACGCTGGCCACCATGTCGGCCTCCGGCAAGGCCGGCTGGGACACCATCTACGCGCCGCAGGTCAGTGGTTTCCCGAAGGCCACCTACAACGACATTGCTACGGTCGACGCCCTGATCGGGCCAAAAACCGTCGCCGTGATGCTGGAGCCGGTGCAGGGCGAAGGCGGGGTGATCCCGGCCGACGTCGAGTTCCTCAAGGCCCTGCGCGAACTGACCACGGCCCGGGGCGTGCTGCTCATCGTCGACGAAGTGCAGTCCGGCATGGGCCGCACCGGCAAGCTGTTCGCCTACGAACATGCCGGCATCACGCCGGACATCATGACGCTGGGCAAGGGCATCGGCGGCGGCGTGCCGCTGGCGGCACTGCTCGCCCGCGAGGCGATCTGCTGTTTCGAGCCGGGCGACCAGGGCGGCACCTACAACGGCAACCCGTTGATGACCGCCGTCGGCGTCGCCGTCATGCAGCGCCTGCTGGCACCCGGTTTCCTGGCTGAAGTCGAAGCCCGGGGGCAATACCTGGCCAAGCGCCTGCTCGAACTGTCGGCCAAACATGGCCTGAAGGGTGAGCGCGGTTCCGGCCTGTTGCGCGCCCTGATCCTCGACGACGAACGCGGCCCGGCCATCGTCCAGGCCGCGCTGAAGCTGGAAGGCGTCGGCCTGCTGCTCAACTCGCCACGCCCGAACCTGCTGCGCTTCATGCCGGCGCTGAACGTCAGCGAAGGCGAAATCGATCAGATGATCGAACTGCTCGACGGCCTGCTGCAGAAATAAGGGTTTGCCGGAAGCCGGCCGGGCGGCCGGCTTCCTTGCTGCTTTCAGCGTGCAGGGTGGCTGGTAGCCAGCGCTAGCGGATAGTTGGTCCAGCTTGACCGGTGCAGGTGCAACCAACGCTGCCAATTTCGTCATTCAAATTCACCGGAACGCGCTCCGTCTCAAATCATTCTGTGCGCTAACGCACGGTGACATGCGATCCCTGCTGCTACTTTTGAAGCCTCATTGATGTAGCAATGGAGATGATCATGGACAAAATCAATCAATCGCGGCGAGCTGTTTTCCGCGCAGCCATCGCCACCGGCTGCGTACTATGCGTGCCGGCCGCCCTCGCGGCAGATGCCACGACGAAGAATACGAAACCTGCGGCTGGAGATGCCTCACCTCAGGTAAAAAAAACGCCGCAGGCGGCCGTGCAATACCAAACCAAACCCAAGGGGGAGCAAAAATGCGCCCTTTGCATGCACTTCATTTCTGAATCGGGCACCTGCAAGGTGGTCGAAGGAAAAATCAGTCCAGAGGGCTGGTGTACCTTATGGGCCAAGAAAGCCTGATACGCGTTCAGGCAGCAGCCAATAGCCGCTAGCGAGGAGGCTCTCCAAACTGCCTCCTGTACTGCTCAAGATTCCTCCGGCTTTCAGCAAGTTCCGTTTCGAGTTCCGCGTTGATCCTCGCTTGACTCTCACACGAGGGGCAGGCCTCGGTGCTAGTCGCCAGGGCATCACGCTCAAGCATTTCAAGGGTGTCAGGATGGACGCCGAATGCTTCGGCTATTTCTTTGAGGGTCTCGCAAGCGCCGTCGGAACCCCGACCATGCGCATGCGACACCCTTCTTGTGAGGTGGGGCCCAAATTTCTCGCCTGTATCGAGTCTGCGATTCCGTGAGTTGTTACGACGCTCACTGCCGTAAGGAGTGCCGCTAGAGAACTTCCGACGATCTTCGCCTGTTCTGCGCTCTTGCACCATATCCATTATCTCTCCTCTTACGCCTGGCGAGGTCGGCGACCCACGCCCAACCAAATGCTATTGGACTGGGGAACTCCATCCTTGTTCGATATTTGATTACTGCGGTTCAGTCTGCACCCAGGATGCCGGGCTCGTATGTTCGATAGCGAACGGATAACCGCCTCCGTTTTCCCTCGGGACTAATGGCGATTAAACGGTGACTAACGTTGGCGATGCCGATTTTTTCCCTGGCGCGGGCAGTTTCGTTAGCGGACAGGGGCGGGCTGACAGCCGTCGCTGACGGCCTGCCGTTTTTGCCCTTTTTGAGTGGTCGACCGTAGGAGTCGCCGATTCCGGCGGCGGGCAGCGCCGCCGCCGAGGGTCAGGCTACTGCAAAGCGCTGCCGCAGATAGGCGATGATCTCGCCCGATTCGTACAGCCACTGCGTGTTGCCGGCCGCATCATTGATCTTCAGGCAGGGCACCTTGGTCTGGCCGCCGCCGGCGAGCAGCGCGGCGCGGTTGTCACCTTGTTGTTGGGCATCGCGCGTTTCGACGCTCAGCGACAGCCGGCGCATTTCCTGGCGCACCTTGATGCAGAACGGGCAGGTCTTGTACTGGTAGAGGGCCAGCTCACGGCATTGCTGGTCCACCGCCGCCTGGGCGGCCGGATTGCGGACGATGCCGCGTGGCCGGGTGAGCAACTCGCCGAGCAGCATGAAGGGGCCGAGGACGAGGCGGAGGAGCTTGAAGAAGCTGCGGATGATGATTTTCATGGTCTGTTTCAGAAGGTTCAGGCGCCGGCCGCCATGCCCTTGCGCAGCAGTTCGTCAACCAGTTCGTTGAGGTCGACCTGGCGGGCGGCGGCCAGGCTGCGGAGTTCGGCGGCCAGTTCGGCATCGAGCTTGACGGCGAAGGGGATCAGGCCTTTCGCCTGGTCCAGCTTGCGCTGTTCCTTGCGGTCGAGGGCAGCGCCCTGGGCGAAACGGTCCGGCGTGCCGGCCTGTTTCATGCGGCTTTCGACCTTGTGGGCGAGGTTCTTGTAGAGATCGGTTTTTTTCATGGGACTCTTCTATAAATTGTGGGGTGGAACCGGGCGGTCTTGCCCGCCTGCTTGCCGGTAACCCGGTTTTTGCCCTTTTTCAGGCGTCGACCGCCGGGGTGGGGTTCTGGGCGTATTCCTCGGGCTGGCGCCGGTGCAGGTCGCAGCCTGCCGAATAAGGTGAGGCGCGCAGTGTACGCGAAGGTCTGCCAAAGCCTGAGCGGAATCGTTTTTCTCGCCAGGGAAATGGACGCTGCGGCGTGTATTTCGTAAGCTCTCCGCTTTGTCAGACGCTGCCCAGGCAGCCTTTTCCGGAGAAACAGCATGACTCGTGACGCACAGTTCGAACAGGGCCTGCAGATGCGCCAGCAGGTGATGGGCGAGGCCTTCGTCGATAAGGCCTTCGCCAATGTCGATGCCTTTACCGGACCACTGCAGGAATTCGTCACCCGCAACGCCTGGGGCACGACCTGGTGCCGCGACGGCCTTGACCTGAAAACGCGCAGCTTGCTCACCCTGTCGATGCTGACCGCGCTTGGCCGCGCCACCGAAATCAAGGGCCACGTCCGCGGTGCGATCAACAACGGCGCGACGATGCGGGAAATCCAGGAAGTCCTGCTGCACGCCGCCGTCTATTGCGGCATGCCGCTCGCTATCGACGCCTTCCGTTCGGCCCACGAGATGCTCAAGGAAATGGGCAAGATCGACGGCTGAGTCCGGCCGGCGGGCTTGGCCTCAGTGCTTGGCCAATTCGGCGATGACCAGGATTTGCACGTGGCGCATGTCGCGGGTGAATTCGGGAAAGAACCGGAAAAGCAGGCGGCGCAGCGGCTTGCTGGCATCCCACCAATCCTCCCAGACGCCAATCACGTCGATAACCCGGTAACCACGCTCCTCGAACAGGGCAACGATGCTTTTCCGGGTAAAGAAGCGGAGATGGGTCCGGTCGCGCACGCCCATCTCCTCGTAGTGCCAGTCCTTGTTCAAAATGAGGTGCTCGAGGTTTTCGATGTGGCGAACGTTCGGCACGCAGCAATGGATACGCCCGTCCGGCTTCAGCTTGCTGCGGCACAGGTCGAGCGCCATGACCGGGTCGCTCATGTGCTCCAGGGAATCATTGAAGGTGATCAGGTCGAAATATTGCTCAGGCAAGGGGTTGGCCGGACCGAAGAAGTCGTTGATGACACGATCCAGGCGCTCGCCGGCCAGGGCGGCCGATGCCGCATCCGGCTCGACGCCCCAGACTTCCCGCGAACCTGTACTCTTGAGCGCCCGGCCGAAGGCGCCTTTCGCACAGCCGACATCGAGGACAACCCTGGCCTCCGCCGGAACATGCTGCAGCAGGGAGTCTCGCGAAGTATCGGGGTAGTCGGGACGTTCCATGATCGGCTCACCAGGCAAAAAAATGGTCTTCATCCTAGCCGAGCTGGAGGCCGATCGGGAATACCCGGTTCGCATTAGTTGATGCCCTCGGGAAAACTTCAGCGGACTCAGCCGGGTATCTTGCCTCCCCCTGCTTTACTGGTCGTCGTCGTCGCCGGCGGCACGTAGTCGGGCACCTTGTTCTTCACCGCCGGCAGCGAGATCAGGTAGGCGTAGATGGCGCGCAGGTCGTTCTCCGGCAGGCTGCCCACCGACTGCCAGGGCATCGGCGGCAGGATTGGCCGGGCGACGCCGACATGGCGGCCGGTCCGCATGGCCTGGATGAAATCGGATTCCCGCCATTTGCCGATGCCGGTTTCCCGGTCCGGCGTCAGGTTGGAGGCATAGGTGATGCCCCAGGGGCCGACAAAGGCCGTCATGCTGGCCGAGCCGGCCCAGTTCCAGGCCCCGTCCACCTTGGGCGGTGGCGGCAGCTTCAATTCTTCCGGATGGCCGGACAGGCCGCGGGCCATATCCTTTTCCGGTCCGTTGGCGCCCATTTTGAAGGGCGTATGGCAATCGACGCAGCCGCCGTAGGCGACCAGCCGGGCACCGCGCTTGATCAGCGCGTTATCGGCTTCGCCGGCCTGGGCGGTGGCAGGGAGGAAGCCGCTGGCCAGGGCGGCAAGGGCAAGGAAGGCGGTCTGTTTGGGGTTGGGGCGCATGATGTGATCTCCTGCTGTTTGTTGAAAATGGGGTAATCAGGCGGGCTGTGCTGCACACAGTCGGGCAGCGGCCGCGGCGATGGTCGCAGCCTGCGGCACGCTGGCCTGTTCCAGCGGATAGCTGGCGGCGACCGGCGCATCCGGCCCGCCGAGGCGGATGATGGGTGCCTTGAGGGCGGCAAAGGCCTGTTCGGCGACCAGGGCCGCGATTTCGGCACCGATGCCGCACAGGCGGTTGGCTTCGTGCACGACGACCAGTCGGCCGGTCTTGCCGACCGAGGTGAGGATGGCTGCCTCGTCGAGCGGCTTCAGGCTGCGCAGGTCGATGACCTCGGCGGCAATGCCCTGGTCGGCCAGGGTTTCGGCGGCCTGTTGGCAGTGCTGTACCGTCTTGCCGTAGGACACCAGGGTGACGTCCTGCCCATTGCGGAGAACGGTGGCACGGCCCAGCGGCAGGGTTTGCTCGTCGGCAGGTACTTCGCCGGGCTGATAGAGCAAGCCGATGTCGAGGAAGAAGAGTACCGGGTTGTCGTCGCGAATCGCCGACTTGAGCAGCGCCTTGGCATCGGCCGGGGTGCTCGGCATGACGACCTTGAGGCCGGGACTATGCACGAACCAGGCTTCGACATTGTGATTGTGCTGGGCGCCGACGCCCCAGCCGGCACCGGTCATCGCCAGCGTGACGAGCGGGAAGGAAAACTGGCCGCCGGACATGTAGCGCAGCTTGCCGGCGCTGTTCACCAGTTCGTCCATGGCATAGCAGAGAAAGGGTGCGAACAGCAGGTCGACCACCGGGCGCAGGCCGGTCGCCGCGGCACCGACCGCCGTGCCGGCGATGATGCCCTCGGCCAGCGGCGTGTTGCGGACGCGCAGGCCACCGAATTCGTCGACCAGTTCGCGGCGCTTGGTGGCGATGCCTTCGCCAAAGGCAATGACGCTGCTGTCGCGGCGCATTTCTTCGGTCAGTGCGGCGCCGACGGCATCGTATAGGGTCAGGGTAGGCATGATGGACCGTTCCTCAGGCGTAGACATCGCGGCATAGTTCTTCCGCCGCAGGGAAGGGGGAGGCTTCGGCAAACGCCTGGGCGACGGCGATCCGGGTGCTTACCCGGTCGGCCAGGCTGGCGGCCTGGGCCGGGGTCAGGCTGCCGTCGGCGAGCAGGCGATCCCGGCAGGCGGCGATCGGGTCGCGGGCCAGCCAGGCGGCCAGTTCGGCCTGGTCGACGTAGCCCTGGTCGTCCGGCTCCAGGTGGCCACGGGTGCGGTAGGTGCAGGTTTCCAGCAGATAGGGGCGCCGACTGTCGCGCACTTCGGCGGCGGCCGCTTGTGCGGCGGCCAGTACCGCGAAGACATCGTTGCCGTCTACCGTCCGGGCCGGGATGCCGTAGGCGGCGGCCCAATCGGCGACGTGTTCGCGGCTCATCGCTTCGCGGCGATGGACGAAGGCCTGCCACTGGTTGTTCTCGCAAACGTAGAGGACCGGCAGGTTCCACAGTGCGGCCAGGTTGAGCGACTCGTGGAAGCTGCCTTCGCAGGCGGCGCCGTCGCCGAAGAAGCAGACGACGATGCCGGGTCGGCCGAGCATCGTTTGCGACAGGGCGACGCCTGGTGCCATCGAAAGCTCCGCGCCGACGATGGTCGAGGTCAGCACGACGCCGAGCTCCTTCGCCGAAATGTGCAGCGAACCGCTCCTGCCCTTGCAGTAGCCGTCGCGGCGCCCCATCACCTCGGCCAGCAGGCGGCCGGGGTCGGCGCCGCGAGCCAGCAGGTGGCCGGCGCTGCGGTGGTTGGTCAGGATCAGGTCGTCCGCCGCGAGGGCGTTGACGACGCCGACGGCCGCCGCTTCCTGGCCGACCGAGGTGCAGGTGCCGGGCATCTTGCCGGCAGCGCTGCCGCTGACGATGGCCTCTTCGTAGGCGCGGATGAGCAGCATCTGTTCGAGCAGTTGCCGCGGATCGCTTGCCGGGTGGCTGGGCTTCATGACTTCTCCCGTCGTTGAGTGATGAGATGAAGTCTAGGCCGCCGAAAAACCCTCGCAAGAGGGCCCGGGCCTGCTTACGATTCTTTTAAGAAATGCTGAATGAAGATTTAAGAAAGGGGGGCTGCTCCCCCCGGAAATCAGCTTTCGAGCAGCGTCAGCGGGCGGTTCACGGCCAGCGTAAAACGCCCGCGCCCGGTCTTGCTCAGCCGGATGCCGGTGTCCCGTTCTTCCAGCCGGCGTTGCAGCAACACGAGGCGGGCTTCGAGGTTGTCGCTGACGCCCGGCAGGCGAATGCGGGGATCGACACGCAGGCCTTTGTTGGTGAAGCTGGTGCGCCGGCGCTCGGCAAAATCGGTCAGCAAGACCCAGAGGATGGCGCCGGCGACCCCCTTGATCAGGTAGTCGTCATCGAGAAAGATGCTGTCGTTGGCTGCGAAATGCCGCACTGCCAACGGTGGACCGCCGGTTGGCGGGCTGTCTTCCTCACTTGCCGCCGGCTCATCCGCGAAATCGTCGGCCTGCTGGTGGTGCAGCATGGCGAGGCCGAGCAGGGCGGCAAAGGCGACCAGCGCGTCTTCTTCATCGTAGCCAAAATGCAGGTCGGCCAGGCTTTCAACATAAAGCACGCCGAGCAGACGGCCGGCGGCGGTGATCGGCACCGCCATCTGGCTGGCCGCTTCCGGCAGGCCGGGCAGCGGAATGGCAGATTCCAGTGCGTCGCCGTGACCATCGGCGGCGATGCTCGCCCGCACGCTACGGCCATAGGCGTACTCGCTGGTCATGAAGCCGATCCGGATCGGGCAGCGTTCGCGGGCACAGATGCCGATGACGCCGGCGCCAACCGGGATTTCCGAGCCGATGCCGGAAACCGGATAGCCGTGGCTGGCCAGCGTGTAGAGGCGACCGCGGCCCTCGTCGTGCATGAGTAGCATCAGTTGCTCGATGCCGAATTCGTCGACCAGGCAATCGATGGCGGTTTCGAGCAGGCATTCCAGATTGGTGCAGCCGGCCAACCGGTTGGTGGCCCGGCGCAGCGCGGTCAGGTAATTCAGCGGCGGGGGCGGTGGGGCAATCGTTGGTCCGGCAACCTGCTCGATGGCCAGGATGCGGTAGATGTCCGAACCGAGAAGCTGGAAGACCCCAGCCATGCCGGTATGCGAGGCGATGCCGGCGAGCTTGGCGCGCATCTGCTCGAAGAGCGGGCCGGCGGTTTCCGTGCGCAGGTATTTCAGTGTCAGCCGGTACTGGGCGGCGGTCAGATGACTGGTCAGCAGCAGGCGGACCGGCGAATCGGCCAGGATGTTCTGCCGCGTCCGGTTGAAGAACTGGTAGGAGAGCGCGACATGTGTGTTGTCGACGAACTGGACCTGCGACAGGTAGGCGAGATTGGGGATGCCTTCGGTATCGCTGGTTGCGATGTGTCCGGGGATGATGCCCTCGAAGCATTCGCGGATCGTCTCGAGGCGGATGCTCACGGCTTCGCGTCCAGCGCTTCGCCGGCTTTCGGGCCGGGGGTCTGCGAAAAAGCGGCGACCGGGGTGTACACGACCATCACCAGGTCATCCACCGTGTAGGCAAAGAGTGTACGGACGACCTCTTCCGGTAGGCCGAGCGGCAACACTTCGGCGACAAAGTCGGCGATATGGGCCTTGATGATCGGCAGATCGGCCACCTCGAAGGGCTGGATCCGGGCGTCGAGGCCTTTCAGCTGCAAGGTCCGGTTGCTGCTGGGCAGACTGAAGACATTGGCGACCCGGCTGCTGCGGCGGATGTTGTCGAGCAGTTCTTCCGACTGCGAGGGCTTGATGAACACGGCGACCTGGCGGCCGCCATCGACCAGTTTGCAGCCCAGGCCCCGGCTCATGCTCGGCAGGCGGTCGCCGCCGCTGGCCGCCAGGCTGATGCTGACACCGGTCTGGATGAAGGCGGCGTTGTCGCTATCCAGCATGCTTGACCATCAGCGCCCCATGCGCCGGTCGTAGGCGGCCGAAAAGCGGTCGCCCAGCCCCTGGTCCTGCGGGCTCAGGTTTTTCACGTCGAACTTGACCCGAAGGCTGCCATCCGCCTGCTGGAGCAGGTTGATGGTGACGCTCGCCGTATTGCGCTGGCCGAAAATCTGGCCGGCATTCTTGTCGGTCATCGAAACGTGGATCCCGACATCCTGGGCGGCGAGGATGGCTGCATTCCACGAGCGGTCGAAGCTGGCCGGCCGCGTCGTCGGCGTCGGCACGGGTTCATAGACGACGCAGCCGGCGAGCATGATGGTGAGCAGGATACAGTGCAGGAAATGGCGTAAGCGGAGCATGATTTTCTCCTCAAGCGGCCCAGGCCAGGGAGCCCGGGCAGGGGACAGCTCAGTACTTGATGTCGCGTGCCTGCTGGCGACCGTCCTGCTTGGTTTCCCGTTTGTCGTGACGGCAAGCAGCGTTGCTCTTCTGGTTGGCGGCGCGACAATCGACTTTTTCCTGACGCGCTTCCGGGCGGGTATCCTGCCGGGTATCTCGCGCTGCCCGCCGTTGTTGCGCCTGCTCCGTCGCAACAACGGGATTGGCCACGATCAACAGGCTGCTGGCGACCAGTGCGCTGCCAAGCAATGATTGGACTACGGATTTCACGCTTTTCATTGTGTACCTCCGGGTTGTTTTGACATTCGCATTGCCAAGTCTGCCACAGCTGTTCTGCGAACGACAGCAATGGCTGTATGGAAATAATCTTGATGCCATCCAATTATTTTGCCTGCAGGCCGGAAGCTTGTCGGCCAACGAGAACTGGCGTACAAGAGAATGTAGCCGTATTTTTATTGCTTGAGGAAGGATCATGCTGAATGCTGCCGTTTGCCTTGTCCTGCTGCTCGCTTCCGCCGGTGCACGGAGTGCCGACGGCAATAGTCTCGAACTCGGGCGGCAGGAGTACCTGAATAGCTGTGCCGTCTGTCACGGCAGCGATGGCCGGGGGCAAACGCCGAGGGCGGAACAGCTCAAGGTCGAGCCGGCCAATCTCCGACTATTGGCAAAAAGGAATGGCGGCGACTTTCCGACGGCCAGGGTTTACGAAACGATCGATGGCCGCCTGGCCGTCAAGGCGCACGGTGGCCGGGAAATGCCGGTCTGGGGGGCGCGCTACACCAGCGAAGCCGGGCCAGCCAATAACAATCATCCCTATCGGACGGAAGCTGAGGTCAGGGGGAGGATTCTGACCTTGATCGACTACCTGTATACGTTGCAGGATTAGCCCTTGCCGCAGCGCCCGCCAACAAAAAGGGGATGACCGTCACCGGACATCCCCTTGTCGTATTGGGCGACGTTAACGCCAATCAGGCGCGGCTCTGGATTTCCTCGATGTAGCCGAGCATGCCGGTCTTCAGGTTGCCGGCATTGCCTTCGTCGGTGTCGATATGCATGGCCAGGCGGAAGGCCGGGTTCACGCGGACGACGACGTCGCCGAAGATCAGTTCGCGCTCGCCTTCGACGCGGACGCGGACGACGTAGTTGTCACGCACCCGGAAGCGCATGGCGTCTTCCGGCGACATGTGGATATGGCGCTGGGCGCAGATCACGCCGCGCTCGATGGTCGACGTGCCATACGGGCCTTCGAGCGTGACGCCGGGCGTGCCGGTCAGGTCGCCGGACTGGCGGATCGGCGGCTGGACGCCGAGCTTGAACTGCTCGGTCATCGCGATTTCGACCTGGGTTTCCTTGCGGGTCGGGCCGAGGACGCGAACCTTGGCGATCCGTCCCTTGGGGCCGACCAGATGTACCTGTTCCTCGCAGGCATACTGGCCGGGCTGCGACAGTTCGTGCATCGGGGTCAGCTGATGGCCGGGGCCAAACAGCTTTTCGACATCGGCCTGCGACAGGTGCACGTGGTGCGCCGATATTTCGACCGGGATGGCCGGCGCTTCGTCGGCCTTGGCTTCGAGCAGCAACTGGTTGCGCTCGATGGCGCGCAGCGCTTCCCAGGCGACCAGGCGCTCGTCGTCGTTGGCGACGACGATGATCTTGACCGGCGAATCGTCGGCCGAAACGATGGCATAGGACGACAGGTGGCCGAGGTTGCGGTTCTTTTCCTCGTCCAGCTTGATGCCCATGTAGCCGAGACCCTGGCAGGCCAGGCTGCGCACGGTGGCGCTGGTTTCGCCGATGTCGCCGGTAAAGGCAAGGACGTCGATGCCGCCCATCGCCGCGACGTAGGCGCCGATGTTCTTGCGCACCTGGTAGCAGAAGGCCTTGTGGGCAAGCAGGGCACGGTGATCGCCTTCGGCGGCCGCCGCCTCGATTTCGTGAATGTCGCTGGAAATGCCGGAGATGCCCTTGAGGCCGCTTTCGGTGTTGATCAGCGCCGAGAGCTGCTCGGGCGACATATTGTGCTGTTCCATCAGGTGGATCATCACCGCCGGATCGATGCTGCCCGAGCGGCTGGGCATGATCAGGCCGTCGGTCGGCGTCATGCCCATCGTCGTGTCGATCGAGCGGCCGTGGTCGATGGCACACAGCGAGGCGCCGATGCCGAGGTGGCAGGAGACGATTTCCAGCTCGCCGAGCGGGCGCTTCAGCACTTCCGCCGACTTCAGCGAAACATAGCGGTGCGAGGTGCCGTGGAAGCCGTAGCGGCGTATGCCGTGCTGCTTGTAGAGGTCGTAAGGCAGGCCGTAGAGGTAGGCGTAGGGCGCCAGCGTCTGGTGGAAGGCGGTATCGAAGACGGCAACCTGCGGCACGCTCGGGAAGTGCTTCAGCGCGACGCGGATGCCGGCGACGTTGACCGGGTTGTGCAGCGGTGCGAAGACGGCGAGTTCCTCGATGTCGGCGATCACCGACGGGGTGATGACAACCGAGCTGGAGAAGCGGTTGCCACCATGCACGACGCGATGGCCGATGGCGGTGACGTCTTCCGGATGGAAGGTGAAGTGCGCGCCGAGCAGGGCAGTCGCTTCGGTCATCACGGCGAAAAGGTCGGAGAGCTTGAACGGGGCGTGCTCGATGGTCTTCTGCTGCGGACCGACGGTGACGGTGATGCGGGCAACCTGCTTGTCGGCGTGGTCGATGATGCCGTGCACGTCGGCACCGCTTTCCTGCGTGTCGTAGA
>Ga0316604_10001791_pt1 | contig 17795 bp, 9 predicted proteins | sample OWC_soil_day20_C_FD_207650 | JGI IMG/M metagenome (GOLD analysis project Ga0316604, IMG submission 207650) | Wetland soil microbial communities from Old Woman Creek delta, Ohio, United States - OWC_soil_day20_CT | ecosystem: Environmental > Terrestrial > Soil > Wetlands | place: USA: Ohio... | reverse complement strand
TGTGGCTCGGGCTTTTCGCCGACAGCTTCGGTTTCGAGAGCCTGTTCATGCAGTTCTGGCGCGTCCGGGAACGGATCATGGACATCAGCGAGGCCACCACCGGCAACCGGGTGATCGTGTCGGTCAACGTGGTCGGCGGCGTGCGCCGCAACCCGGATGCCGAGCAGCTCCGCTGGCTGCTCACCCAGCTCGACTGGGTGGAGGAGGAGGTCCAGCGCCTGGAAACGACGATGCTGGAGGACTACACGGTCAAGAAGCGCACCGTGGGCAAGGGGGTCCTCACCACGGAGAAGGCCTACGAGCTCGGCGCCGTGGGCCCGGTCCTGCGCGCCAGCGGCGTGGCGCAGGACACCCGGCAGACGGGTTACGCCGCCTACGGGGAGCTGCATTTCGAGCCGGTGGTGGAGACCGACGGGGACTGCTACGCCCGCAGCAAGGTCCGCTTCCGCGAGACCCTGGCCAGCGTCGACTTGATCCGGCGGGCCATCAACCGGCTTCCCGACGGCGAGGTCCGGGCCAAGGTCAAGAGCAAGGGCAACCCCCAGGGCGAAACCGTCAACCGCGTCGAACAGCCCCGCGGCGAGCTGTTGTATTATTTGAAGGGCAAGGGTGAAAAAAACCTCGACCGCGTGCGCATCCGCACCCCCACCTTCGCCAACATCCCGCCGCTCTTGGTCATGCTGCCGGGCCTGTACCTGTCCGATGTGCCGGTGGTGACGCTGTCCATCGACCCGTGCATCAGCTGCACCGAGCGCTGATGGAGGAGGCATGCGCCCATGTTCAAAATGACATCCAACATCATGCGCAACCTGGTGGTCAAGAAATCCACCCGGCGCTATCCCTACGAAGTGCGGGAGCCCTTCGACAAGGTGCGCGGCGAACTCGTCAACGACATCGATCGCTGCATCTTCTGCGGCACCTGTGCGGTCAAGTGCCCCTCCCAGTGCATCGAGGTGGACAAGCAGACCTACAAGTGGATTTACGACCCCTTCGCCTGCGTTTACTGCGGCGTCTGCGTGGACATCTGCCCGGCCAAGAGCCTTTTCCAGAAGACCCAGTACCGCAAGCCCGTGGGCGAGCGCTTGACCATCAGCATGCAGGGCAAGCCCCGGAAGAAGGCGAAAGACAAAGAGGCGGTTAAGGCGACGGAAGCGCCGGCGGCGGAGCCGGGAGGCGAGCCGCCTCCGCCCGAAACTCCCTCGGCACCGAAGGAGTGATCCCGCTCTTGGGACTTTCCCGGACCCAGCCCATTGCCCCGTGGCCGCCGATGGCTGCGGGGCAATTGCGTTTTTCAGGAGCGCCGACAACCGTCCGGCCTTCGATCGGAATCGGCGGCCGGCTTCCGCCGTAATACGCAGTACCGCCTTGGGCCGACCGAATTTTTTGCAAAAGGAGGTTGCAAGCCTGGTGAGACTCGACCTGCGCCTTGCGGACGCGGAAGCTCAAGGATGAGCTAAAATCACCGGCTACAATTGGGTGGCGACAGTGGGGGAGTATGTACCAAGCAAATGGGAAAATCTGAATTCGGGGACATGGAAAGTATCTGTCAGCTTTTTCAGTTTGATTTTATTACGTACAGGCTGTCAATCACCTGATTGGTGGTGTCGGGTTGCCTTGAGACAGACGGCGGTGGTAACCATTTTATCTCACTCAAAAGTTCCTGAATTCCGAGTTGCAAACCTAACCGGCGTTTTAGGAAACCCTAAAAGCGCTTCTTGACAAAACAGCCAGCCGTGCCAAACCTTCAAGCGGAACCCCAGCCCCAACCACTGTGGGAGATGGCATCTCTCTATGCACCGATAGAATGAAAGAAGAGCCGGTTTTTATTTTCAAACAGCAGACAAAACAGAGGAAAGCCAAAACGCCACGCCAAACTGTATGTCACCTCGTCGCGCCGGTCGACCATCGGATGCTGATCTGATCTCTTTCCGACGCGTGCATCCCCAAGCTTCGACGCTTGACTTTCTCCTATTTTATCTGGGTTCCGCAGGAAACAGGACAGATTAGTTTCAAGATCCCACATTGCCGCTCTACAAATTGCCTTGACCCAATTTGGGCCTTGGCGCAGGGGTATTTGGGGGAAAACCTAAGGGAGGCGCACCATGACCGAGATCATCTTGATGGCACACGTATTGTTCGGGATGCTGTGCATCGTCGCAGGGGTCTGGTTGTTCGTCGACGTACTGCACGCAAATGAAGCCAACCAGGGCCGCATCAGGAGGGTGAGCATTGCGGTTGCAGCTCTCATGTGGCTCGCCTATTTGGTCGGCGGATACTGGTACCTAACCTATTATTACGTAGATAAGGCAATTATCTTAAAGGGCCCTTGGCCGTTCGCTCACAGCTTTTTCATGGAGATGAAAGAACATGTGGCGATCATGCTTCTGCTCTTGGCTACTTACTTGCCGATCGCCGCTGCCAGCAATACGGCGGTTAATAAGGGGGCCCGAAAGGTTGTACTCTGGGTGGTTGGGTTTATCGTGCTAATCGGAATCGCGATAGACGGGGCCGGAGCGATTATCGGCATCGGTGCGAAGGTCGCTCTAATGGCAACCAAGGGATAGGAGGCGTGCTATGGACACACTTAGCAAATATACCGTGTCGTTTGGAGCTTCGCTGGCGATCACCAGCATCCTGAGCGCCCTTCTGGTGGTGGTGAAGGAGTTGAATGAAAACAGTGTGCTGGCATGGATGAAGGGCCTGACAAGCCACCATTGGATCACTCATGGCCTGTTAATGGTGATCGCCTTTTTTGCCATCGGCTGGGGCTTGGCAAAGATCAACAATGGCGAGGGGCTGAAAATAACACCTGAGCGCCTCGTCTGTGTGATTACGAGTGCCATTGTAATCGGTGGGCTCATCATCTCAGGGTTTTATCTGGCATATTAAGAAACATTCGAAAGAGAAGGCCGCCAGGCAGTTAAAAACAAGAACCTGGCCGTCAGACGATATCTGCTCACTGCTTCCTCCTTACAATCGAGGTTGGTGAGAGAGCTTGTCCTATGGATAGCAGTGGGCAGCCCCTTTCGGTCATCTTTATTTTTCCGCCCAATTCACAATCCACTTGCGAGTCGCGGCACATGCAGTGATTTTATGCGGATAAGTGAAAAGAAAACCGGATAGGTTTCGGCGATATCCTTAATGAGTTTGTCAAGTTACTGGAGTCATACCCTGTGAGCCTAATCCCGCTCGAAGGCACCCCCATGGACACGGCAGCCCCTTTATCCACCTACCGGATTCAGCTCACCCCTTCCTTTGACTTTTACCGTGCGTCTCGGGCGTGTGGCTATCTCAGGGATTTAGGGATCAGCCACCTCTACCTTTCCCCTTGCTGGGCTGCAGAGAAAGGCAGCCCGCATGGGTACGATGTCGTGGATCCTTCCCGGGTCAACCCGGACTTGGGCGGGCAGGAGGGCTTTGATGCCCTCTGCCGTGCGCTCCGCGAATCGGGCTTAAGGCTGGTGCTGGATATCGTCCCTAACCACATGGCCATCGGCTCCCGTGCGAACCGGTGGTGGTGGGACGTGCTGGCCAAAGGCCGGTACAGCCGCTATGCTGACCATTTTGACATTCACTGGGATTCCCGGGATGCGGGGTTGCGGAACAAGGTGCTGGTGCCAATCCTGCGCGATGAGTTCGATTGTTGCCTGAAAGCTCGAGAGATTCAGCTGAGACAGAAGGGTGAGGAAATCCATGTCGGCTATTTCGATCACGAACTGCCTGTATCCGTTGAATCGCTGATGGAGTTGCAGCGGGCGGCGGGCGCAGCCAAGGGCTCTCAGCTGTCGGCCAGTTCCGGCAGAAATGACTCACTTGGCGTTGCAGAGGCGTCCGGTGTGGTTCACGCGGTTGGGGGGGATGCCGCCGCCGCGAAGGCTCTGGATGCAGCCATCAAGAGGTTCAACTCTGAGCCAAAGTACCTTAAACGATTTCTCGACCTGCAGCACTACCGGTTGGTTTTTTGGCGTCACGCCAACCGGGAGTTGAACTATCGCCGTTTTTTCGACATCCATCATCTGGCAGGCATTCGTGTCGAAGAAGAGGGGGTGTTTTCCGCCGTCCATGCAATGGCGCTGCGCTGGGTGCAGGAGGGGCGGGTCAGCGGTTTGCGCATCGATCACCCGGACGGGTTGCGGGATCCCATTGCCTACCTGCAGCGGTTGCGGAAGGCAGCGCCGGGGACCTGGATGGTGGTTGAAAAGATCCTCGCACCGGAAGAAGCCCTCAACCCCCAATGGCCGGTTGAAGGAACCACCGGTTACGATTTTCTGAAGGTATTGAGCGGTCTCTTTGTCGACCCGAACGGCAAGCGGCCGCTGACCGATTTATATCACGAGTTCACCGGGCAGACGGCCGACTACGCGGAGGTCGTGCGAGCTAAGAAGATGCACGTTTTGAAGCATCTTTTCATCGGTGAACTGGCGCGCCTGACGGATCTGCTGGAAGACATTAACCGCCGCCGGGGCAGCCGTGCGGAGGAGCGGCGCCAGGACATAGAACAAGCGTTGGCCGAGCTCATTGCGGCTTTACCTGTTTATCGAACCTACATCCGCCCGGTTAACGGGCGGGTCGAAGACTCTGATCGGGCCGTCCTGCAGGAAGCCCTGGCCGTCGTCGGGACCCGTTGCCCTGACATAGATGCGGCTGTGATTCGAGCAATGGAGAATATCTTGCTTCTGAGATGGTCCGGCGAGATGGAGAGTGACTTTGTTCTGCGCTTCCAGCAGCTGACGGGTCCGGTTATGGCCAAGGGGGTGGAGGACACGGCTTTTTATTGCTTCAATCGGCTGCTGGCCCTCAACGAGGTCGGCGGTGACCCCGGAAGGTTCGGCACGTCCCCGGGCGCTTTTCATGCCTTTTGCGCGCGGGTCCAGTCGGAGCGACCGCTGACGCTTCTGGCCAGCGCCACCCACGATACCAAACGCGGAGAGGACACCCGGCTGAGAATCGGCCTGCTTTCGGAGATGCCTGAGCGCTGGGCCGAAGCGGTCGAGCGATGGTCCCGCATGAACTCGGTGTTTCGCCGCACCGGACTTCCGGATGCCAACAGCGAGTACTTCCTCTACCAGACGCTGGTGGGCGCCTGGCCTATCGGAAGCGACCGCTTGCAGCCTTACATGCTGAAGGCGACCAGGGAAGCCAAGGTGCACACATCATGGACGGAGCCGAGCCCGGTCTTCGAGGAGGCCCTGCAGAAGTTTATCGAAGGGGTGCTGGGTCATTCGGACTTCACGGCGGACCTGTCAGCCTTCCTTATGCACATGGTCAAGCCGGCGATGATTACCTCTCTGTCCCAGACCTTAATCAAGTGCACCGCCCCAGGCATTCCGGACATCTACCAGGGGGCCGAGCTCTGGGACCTCAGTCTGGTGGACCCTGACAACCGCCGGCCGGTGGACTTCGATCATCGCTGGCACCAGCTGGGCAGGCTTGCTTCCCAATCCGCAGAAGAAATCCTGGATCAGGGCACCGACGGCACGGCTAAGCTTTACGTTGTTCATTGTGCCTTGAATGCCAGGCGTCGCCTCCCAGAGGCGTTCGGACCGGCAGGTGTCTTCCAGCCCCTCCAGGCAACGGGGCCCAAAGCATTGCATGCGGTAGCCTACGTCCGGGGAGGCCGGTGTTTGACGGTAGCGCCGCGACTGGTGGTGGGGCTGGGAAATGACTGGGGTGATACGTGGCTGGAATTGCCGGCGGGTGTCTGGACCAACGCGTTCACGGGCGAGCGCTCGGCAGGCGGGCGGCAGGCGATCGGGTCGCTGCTGGCGCGGTTTCCCGTGGGATTGTGGCTTCGCGAGGCGGAAGGATAGTGAACGCTGCCGCCGGGTGCGTTCCGGCGTACGGCGGGCAGAAGCTCGTGAGGGAGCCTGCAGCGGACACCGCTCCGGCTCGCAATCAACGCCGGCCGAAGGCCTCTGTCAATTCCAGCATTTGTTTTTGCGGCATCGCGGTGAACTGGCCTGGCGACATCCGCCACATCCAGTTGCCTTCCCACCGACCGGGAGTGTTGATGCGTGCCTCCGGCCCCAGGCCCAGCAGGTCCTGCACGGGGGTGATGCAGGTCCGGGCCGGCGACATCATGGCGAGGCGAATCATGTCCCAGTGCAGCTCATCGGCGGCCGGCTGTCGACCGAGGGTTAGCCCCAGCCGGCGCTTTTCGAGAGCGGAGGCTTCGTTTTCGAGCCAGCCTTTGACCGTGTTGTTGTCGTGAGTCCCGGTGAAGACCACGCAGTTTTCGGGGATGTTGTGGATGGCGTTTGCATTGGTGGCCGGATCTTCCGAGAAGCCGAACATGAGCACCCGCATACCCGGGAAGCCGAAACGCTGCATGGTTTCGCGAACGTCGGCGGTGATGACCCCCAAATCCTCGGCGATCAGCGGGAGACAGACGAAGCGATGCCGCAGTTCATTAAAAAAATCCTCCGCAGGGGCTTGCAGCCACCTCCCGTTGACGGCGGTCGGTTCATCCGCGGGTACCTCCCAATAGGCCACGAGTCCCCGGAAATGGTCGATTCGAACGTAGTCGAACAGGGCCAGATTCCTGGCGAACCGGCGGATCCACCACTCGTAGCGGGTTTCGCGGTGAGCGTCCCAACGGTAGACCGGGTGGCCCCAGAGCTGGCCGCTGGTGCTGAAGTAATCCGGTGGAACGCCGGACACCGCCAAGGGGTTGCCGGTTTTGTCCAACTTAAAAAGACGAGGGTGGGCCCACACATCCGCGCTGTGGAACGGCAAATAGATGGGCAGGTCTCCGAAAATGCGGATCCCCTTTTCCAGGCAGTAGGCTCTCAGCCCGATCCACTGCCGGGAAAAGAGATACTGGACGATTTTCAGATCTTCAAGACAGTCGCTGAGCTCCGCTCGAAGCCGCGTGAGGGCTTCGGGATGTCGCTGCTGAATATCGTACGGCCAACGGTTCCACATCACGTCGGGATAGCGCGTGCTCAGTGCGGCGAACAGGGTATAGTCGTCCAGCCACGCATTGTTCTCCGCGCAGAAGCGAAAGTAGTCCTCCCCCGGCAACCGCTGCTTGAATCGCGCGCACGCTTTGTCCAGCAGCCGTTGCTTCACTTGAACGACGGCGTCATAGTCGATTTGGCCCTCGGGAAATTCAGGGGGCGGAAGCTCGTCGCGATCAAGAAGCCCCTCGGCAACAAGATGTTCGGGGCTGATCAACAGGGGATTGAAAGCAAAGGTCGACACGCCGTGGTAAGGCGAATGCTGGTAGGCGGGGGTCGTCGGGTTCAGGGGCAGGATCTGCCAGACCCGCTGACCGGCGGAATGCAGGTAATCTGCGAAGCGGTATGCAGATGGGCCAAGATCGCCGATCCCGAAACCGGAGGGCAGGCACGGGATGGGAAGCAGAACACCGCTGGCACGTGGGAACATGATTCAGTCTCCATTTGGATTCGAGCAGGGTTCAGGGCCGGTCGGTACCGCCTGAAAAAGACCGGCTAATCCGTCCGGACGCCGAGCTTATTTCCCAGGGATTTGAACAGCGTCGTCCACTGGACGGCCGTTTTGTATCTCCTTCTGGCCTTTTTCTGAAGCACCGGGAACACCTCGCGGAGAATCTGGAAGAAGATGTTTTGAACGATGCGCAGGTTGACTTCGAACGGGAAAAGCGGCAGGAGGTTCGCCAGAGCATCCAATTCCCGCAATCGATCCAAATCGCTCGGCTGATTGCCGAGGCCCTCGGCAATCCGCTCCATGCGGTTTCGGATGGTGAGTTCCAGCATGGGGCCCTCCAGAGCGACTCCATGCATTTTGGCTGCGTCCACGAGATTCTGAATGCGGCTGAGGTTCAAGATGCTTTCTTCGAATTCGCGCTTTAGGCTTGCGTTCAGCACGTATTCGGCCGCGGCGGCCAGCGCCGGGGGTGTCGGCACCGCAATGTCTTTCAGAAAAAGCAGCAACGGAGCGTTGTCTTCGTAGACTTGGCGGTAAACCCCTTCGGCGTTAGCCAGGTTGGACTCCAGGATGATGGATAGGATTTGCCGCTGATCGTCGCGGAACAGATTTCGCAGGGAATAGCAAGTGGCCCCCATGGATTTCTCAAGCGTTTCAAGTGAGGCCGGGAACTCTCCTCGGTTGAACTTGTCGAATATCTCCTGGACGAAATGGGCCTCCAATTCATCTGCGCTTTGACACGGTCGAAGGCACCCACTCACATTGTGGTCCCCCCAATGGATGGCGCCGAAACAAAACCGTTGCTCTTCCCAGCTGATGGTTGACGTGATGCGCACGCGCCCGATGACCAGTTTGGTACGCCCGATCTGAGCGGATTTGAAAAATTCTTGAAAGGTGGAGAAGCAGTACAGGGACGTTTGTTCCGGGTACTCCCCGAAAAGAGAGCGCATGGCGTAGTGAGCCCCCACGGCGGGCAAGTCCACCATGGAGGGTTTGACGAATTTTTCGTATATGCGGCGCCCGTTGTCGTGTTCAGGAATGTTGCTTTTAGCCTTTTCTATCAGCTCCATGAATCGGGGCTCCAGGGCGTCCCCCAGCATCCGGTTGGCGATCTGCAGGGCACGGCCGGCGTATTGGATCACCTGCACGGTTTCCAGGCCCGAGATGTCGTCGAAGAACCAGCCGCAGCTGGTGTACATCAGAAGGGCATGGCGCTCAATCTCGAGAAGCTGGAGGACGGTTATCTTTTCGTCGGGTGTCAAGACACGTTGCGTTCTTCCGGTCAGAAATGAATCCACTACGGAAGGTGTCCGGTCCAGTATGATACGGACATAGTCGTTGCGGGTCTTCCATGGGTCGTAGCCCAGTTCCCGCATTTTCTGCTCATAAGCCGGAGCCAGGGAATCCCTGAGCCAATCGAGCGCCTCCCGCAGAGGCGTCCGCCAGCCCTGATTTCCGCCGGGGTGTCGGCCGGCATTGCAGCCGCAGTTGGTCCACCATCGCTCGACGCCATGGGTACAACTCCACGAACTCCGCTCGACGACCTCCACCTCCCATTGCGGGGGGTGGAATTCCAAATATTCGCCGTACACGGTGATGCGGGCAAGCTTCTGGGCCTCGATAGTGTGAAGCGCAAACGCAAGGGCCCGGTTGCCTCCGTGATGATGGTGCCCGTAGCTTTCCCCGTCGGTGGCGATGTGCACCAGCAGCGGGCCTATGCGGTCCGGGGCGACAGCCTCCAGGAGCCTGTGGGCGAAGCGTTCCCCGTTGGATAGCAAGCCCTCGAACGCCACCGCGTGGGAGATGGCACCGTCGTAAAAGAACAACGCGATGGTTCGTCCTGATGGCAGGCGAGCCAGGTAGGGTCGAGAAGGGTCGATTTTGCCGCCGTTGACATCCAGCCACTCGCCGTCATCGATCCGTTTGATCCGTTTGGCCTGGTGCGGCGCCAGGATTGTGAAAAGAATGCCGTGCTCGGCCAGGATGTCCAGCGTTTCCAGATCCACGGCGGTTTCCGGCAACCACATGCCCTCGGGCCGGCGCTGGAACCGATTCTCGAAATCAGCGATCCCCCAGAGGACCTGCGTGTGTTTGTCCCGAGAGTTGGCAAGCGGTAGAATAATGTGGTTGTAAGCTTGGGCCAAGGCCGAGCCGTGTCCGGAGAAACGTTGCCGGCTCTCGCTGTCGGCGGCAAGAACAGCCTGATAGACATCGGCTGAATTGCGCTCCAGCCAGGAAAGCAGAGTCGGACCGAAATTGAAGCTGATTTTGGCGTAGTTGTTGACGATTTCCCGGATTCGGCCGTTTTCATCCGTGATCCGCGAGGTGGCGTTGGTCGCATAGCATTCGGCGGCAATCCGCTGGTTCCAGTCGTGATAGGGAAAGGCGGAGTCCTGCACCTCGACGGCTTCCAGCCACGCATTTTCGCGGGGCGGCTGGTAGAAGTGGGCATGGATGCAGACAAAAGCTTCCATGGGGCGCTTTCCTCAGGCTCTGTTTTTAAGCAACAGCAGAAAGCTGTATGGAACAAGTTCCATCCGGAGGTCCCCGGTGGATTCGAAGCTCCAGGGAATGCCGCTCCCGGCCCCCCCCCATGAGGCATCGCGGCTGTCCAGTTTCTTTTCCCACCGACCCGCCGGAAGCGGAAGGGCCGTCGAAACCACCTTGTCGTCCGCGTGGAAAATCACAAAGGCCTCATCGGTCCGGCTCCAACGATGGATGCAGCCGATGCGCAAGCTGTTCAAACCCAACACTTCCATGCAGTTCTTGTCCGGCTCCGCCAGTGCGCGGATTCGGGTGCGCAACTCAATCAGGCGTCGGTAGAACTCCCACAACATGCGGTGCGGTCCCTGCGCATGCCGCAGGGCGTGGTTGAGCCGGGCGCTCGCGAAGGTTTTTTCATCCTGGGGATCCGGCGGTTCGTCCTGTCCCTCCTCGGAGGGACACTCGGCACGGCGTCCTTTGCGGACCGCTTCGATCAGGTCCGGGTCGGAGTGGCTGATGAAAAAAGGGAAAGGGGCTGTCTCGCCGTATTCTTCCCCCATGAACAGCAGCGGTAGGTACGGTGAAAGCAGAATGACACCGGCCGTCATTTTGAGGGCTTCGTCCGAGAGCGAGAAGGTCAACCGGTCGCCCTGGCTTCGGTTGCCCACCTGATCGTGGTTCTGGGCGAAAACCACCAACCGGTGTGCCGGGATGTCCCGGGAGGAGTTGCCATGGCGCCGCTTGCGGAATCCGGAGTACTCGCCGGAATAGACAAATCCCTCCCGCAAGGCCTTCAGCAGTTGCTCAAACTTCCCGAAATCGCCGTAATAGCCTTGGCGCTCCCCGGTGACCACCGCGTGCAGGGCGTGGTGCAGATCGTCGTTCCACTGGGCGTCGAGGCCTATCCCCGTCCGTTCGGGGGGCTGGATCAACCGGGTGTCGTTCAGGGCGCTTTCTGCGACGAGATAAACCCGGCGGCCCAGGTCCGCGGATTTCAGGTGAACCGCCTGGACGAGTTCTTCCAGGAACGGCCGAGCCGAAAAGTCTATGATGGCGTGCACCGCATCCAGGCGCAGGGCATCGATATGGAACTCAGTGATCCAGTAGAGGGCGTTTTCGATGAAGAACCGGCGCACCTCGTCGCTGTGGGGCCCGTCAAAGTTCAGCGGCGCCCCCCAGGGGGTGCGGTAGACATCGGAAAAGTAAGGGCCGAACTCCGCAAAGTAATTGCCTTCAGGTCCGAGGTGGTTGTAAACGACGTCCAAAACAACGGCCAGCTGCTTTTGGTGACAGGCGTTGATCAGCTGCTTCAGCCCGACCGGCCCGCCATAGGAACCTTGCACGGCAAAGGGATAGACCCCGTCGTAACCCCAGTTGCGGTGTCCAGGGAACTGGGCCACCGGCATCAGTTCCACGGCGGTGACGCCCAGCGCCGCCAAGTCGTCCAGATGATCGGCCACACCCTTAAAAGTGCCTTCCTGTGTGAAGGTGCCCACATGGAGTTCATAGAAGATATAACGGCGCAGGGGAATTCCCCGCCACTCGCTATCCGCCCAATCGAATGTTGAATCCATTACTTGGGACGCCCCGTGCACCCCGTGGGGTTGAAATCGGGAGGCCGGGTCGGGACGTTCCAAGCGTGCGTCGAGCTGGTACAGGTAAAGCGCACCCGGGCCGACATCTTCCAAAACGCTTTCGTGGTACCCGTTCGCGACCGGAGACAGAAGGTTCAATCGCTCCCGCGGAGGCAGTAGGTGTACATGTACCGTTTCGGCCAAAGGCGCCCAGACGCGGAACCGGCAGCGTCCGTTGCCGAGAGGAACGGCTCCCAGCGCAGACCCGCCCGCTGGGACCGTGGGGGGGTGGTTTTCTTTTCGAAGCGGATCGAGCGACATGGGTTTTCTATTCTCCCCGCTGGTGCGCCCCGCATTACAAGGTAATCAGTTGATGAATCGCGGATAACGGGATTTTGGCCCACTCTGGACGGTGCTGTATTTCATGACCCAGTTCACCCACGGCGTGCTCCAGAAGCAACGTGTCCAATAACAGGTGGAGTTCCTCCCGGCTTGCCGGCACCAACCGGCTGTCGGATGCCTCCTGCAAGTAGCTCTTCAAAAATTGGGCGCCTACCCATCGGTTCCAGAACTCAGCCCAGCCGCGCATCCGGCCCTCATCGGCAGGGCTTCCGGCGCGATTTTCCACCTCCATCAGTGCGACCTGGGACACATAATGAAACGACCGCAGCATTCCTGCCACATCGAATAGGGCGCTGCGCTTGATGCGCCGTTCAGAAATCGGGCGGTCAGGATTGCCTTCAAAACCGATGATGACAAAATCGCTGCCGGTATAAAGGACTTTCCTGAGATGGTAGTCACCGTGGCAGCGGATCCGAACCACGGTGATCTTGGTGTTGAGGAGCGCCTTGAAACGCTCGTTGATCGCGGGTTCCCGCTCCAGCACCTCGGCCGCCAACCCGCGCTCCTCCTCAGGCAATCGGTTGATTTGCCAGCGCAAAAGGGGAATGGACCTCCCGGCCAGCGTGCGCATGGATTGATAGAGGCTGCGCTGGTAGAGTTTCGAGAAGGGTTCCGGTTTGAATTCTGGCCGGTTCGTGATCGAGGCCAGACAGGCATGCATCTCCGCCGTCCGCCGGCCCAGCAGCCGCGCCGACTCAAGAAAGTCGCCGATGGACTCGAGGGCCTCCGGCGAGGGAGGTATTTCCATCAACGCCTGGAGCGACCCGGGGGGTAAAGCAGGCGGAGCCTCTCCGCTGCGCCGTAACCGGGCAATTTCAAAAAACTTCCGCAGACGGCCCAGCGTGATAGTCCATGCATTCCCCTGGTGGGTCACGTACCCCTGCAAAACAGCGATGGTCATAAACTCGCCGTTATCGGTTTGTAGTTCCAGCGCGCCGCCCACAGGGGCACAGTGGGGGAATCCTTTTTCGGTCAGCAGGCGGCCAATTTCAAAGTCCGGGCTGATCCCGAAGGATAGTCGCCGGATGAACTTGAGCGCCAACCGGTCGCCGAATTGCAGAGTTGTGTTGCGCTGTTCGACCGGCATGATCGTGGAGGCCGGGAAGACCCCGTCTTTGGGCAGAAGCCTGCGGAAGGCCGGCGTGGTCGTTGCGCGGAGGTGCGAACGCTTTCCCGGGATGTGCCGTCTTTGGAAAAACGCCTGCAACAACAGCTCCCCGAAGGCAGGGTCCGCCGTCGCATCGGCCAGCAGGCACGGCGCACGGCCCCCCTTGCATTTCAGGGTGGCTACGGCCGCGGATGGGTGGTCGGCCAGCAACCTCTCCGCTTCGGGGCCGTCGGCGCATGTGAGGGGAACGGCGTAGAGTTCATCATCGCCGGAGAGGTACTCCGCTTTGAGCAATACCAGGAGCCATCGGCGCGACCCTTCGGTCAGCGGGAACACCTCAAGGACGTGCGTGCGTTTGAGAAGACGTGCGCGGCTGCCAAACCATGGGCTGTGGGTGACAAAGATGGAAAGCGCCTCCTCCAAACCGGGTCTGTCCGCTTTGCCGGGGAAAGAATGCCGCCAATCCAGATCGGCTTCGAGCACAGGCAGAGCGGCAGCTTCCGGTGTCGTAGAGACAGTCTCCGCGGTGGCACGACTCGGGGTCAGATAAAACCAGAAAAAGCTGTGCGGTCCGATAGACAGAAAATATGGAGTGGACTGGACGGCCGGGAAGGCCGCCTTGCCGAAAAGTTCCACGGGTACCATGCCCCGGTAGGCCGTCAGGTCGAGCTCGGCATACTGAACGAAGCGCGACAGGTTGGCAACAACCAGCAGCCGTTCGTCTTGAAACCGGCGCACAAAGGCGAAGATGCGGGGATTGTCGTGATTGAGGATCTCAATGCTGCCGCGGCTGAAGGCTTTGAATTTATTACGGAGGGAAATCAGCCGTCGCATCCACCACAGCACGGAGTGGGGGTTGCTCTCCTGGACTTCTACATTGATGACCTCGCAATGATATTCGGGCGCGATGATTACCGGCAGAAACAGTTTCTGGGGGTTAGCCTGGGAGAATCCCGAATTCCGGTCGGTGCTCCATTGCATCGGCGTCCGAACTCCGTCTCGATCGCCGAGGTAGACGTTGTCGCCCATGCCGATTTCGTCGCCGTAATAAATGATCGGCGTCCCCGGCAGCGAAAAGAGCAGGGCGTTGACCAACTCCGTTCGTCGCCGGTGATTTCCGAGCAAAGGGAAGAGCCTGCGGCGGATTCCCAAATTGATCCGCATGCGCGGGTCCTGAGCGTAAATGCGGTACATGTAGTCGCGCTCTTCATCCGTAACCATCTCTAAGGTCAACTCGTCGTGGTTGCGCAAAAAGATGGCCCACTGGCTGGCTTCCGGTAGGGCGGGGGTCTGTTGAAGGATGTCCCGAATAGGGAAGCTGTCTTCCATGTGGACGGCCATGAAAAGCCTGGGCATCAGCGGAAAATGAAATGCCATGTGGCACTCGTCGCCCTCGCCGAAATAGGCCACCGCATCCTCCGGCCATTGGTTGGCTTCGCCCAACAATATGCGGTCCTGGAATTTGGCGTCGACATGGGCTCTGAGTTCCTTCAGAAATTGGTGCGTTTCTGGAAGGTTTTCACAGGTGGTTCCTTCCCGTTCGAATAGGTACGGAATGGCGTCCAGGCGCAGTCCGTCGACCCCCAGCCCCAACCAAAAGTCGACGATATCGTGGATGGCCTTACGGACCTTCGGGTTGTCGTAGTTCAAATCCGGTTGGTGGGAATAAAAGCGGTGCCAGAAATAGGCCCCGGCGACCGGGTCCCAGCTCCAGTTGGAGGATTCAAAATCCTGGAAGATCACGCGCGCGTCGGTGTAACGTTGAACCGTGTCGCTCCATACATACCAATCCCGCCAAGGGCTTCCTGGTTTGGAGCGGCGTGCGCGTTGGAACCACGGGTGCTGATCAGAGGTGTGGTTGAGAACCATTTCAGTGATGACCCGCAGGCCGCGCTGGTGGGAGTGTTTCAGAAAAGCCCTGAAGTCCTTGAGAGTGCCGTAGGCCGGGTGAATTGCCCGGTAGTCCGATATGTCGTAGCCGTCGTCGCGCAACGGGGAACGGCAAAACGGCATCAGCCAGAGAGCAGACACTCCCAGGTCCTGAAGGTAGTCGAGCTTCTGGCTGAGCCCTTTGAAATCGCCGATACCGTCTCCGTCGTTGTCGAAGAAGCTTTTGACATGCAGCTGGTAAATGACGGCGTCCTTGTACCAGAGCGAGTTTCGGTTTGCACCGATGACTGTGCCCGCAGATGCTACCATGCAGTTGCCTCTTGCCAGGGTTGAGTTCAGGCGCGCCCAAGCGATGGAAAGTTTCGCCACGGAAGTGGCAATTCGGTGCCGAATGGAGCGACAACGCCAAAAGCAGAGGTTTTCCGTCTATGATGTTAAATAATGCATTCGGTCACACTTGGCAATCTGCCACGGTGCCGATCGGATGAGTTCGTAAGAACGGCTATGAACTAAGGGAAAGAGGAACTTTGATGGTGATGCATACGCGATGGTGCGGCAGTAAGCCGGTGGCTAAAGAACTTCTGCTATGAAGTAAATGGCACAGTCATTGGAGCAGTGTCAGTGCAGGCGTTGCATAGCGCACAATGAAATATCAGGAGTGATGCAGCATTCGGCCGCGCGGCAGGCCTGCACAATTTCACCAGAAGCACTCTGGTGGTCTCGCCGCAGATGAAAGTTCAGCCACGACGAAGTGCCATCCAGTTCCCACAGACGAGGCGGGATGCAGTCGGTAATCATTTCCTCTGGGTGTCCCGCAGCGGCCCAGCGTTCCCAAGCCCTGAACCACACGCATTTCCGCTCGTGGTATACCTCACAGCAGCCGTCTCGACTGCCCCCACAGGCGCCGTTGCGAATGTGTTTCGGGCACTGGGACTCAGGGCAAAGAAACGCTGCGTGCTGGATAGCGCAATCTCCGCAGCGCTTGCATTCAAGCAGAACTGTTTTAAGTGGGTCCTCAAGCAGTTGTACCAGAAGCCTGCCGGCGGCCCGTTGCCAAAGACGTCGAGCCATCAATCGAAAAAGCGGAGCCAATAGCGCGTCTAAGTTGAAAAACTGATCGTGGACAACCTTTAGAAAACGAAAGTGAATACTGTCGGGCAGCGAAAGATGCGCACTGGGGGAGCACATTGCTGAGCTGGGTTGTTCCTTTTTTCCGCCAGGGCAAACGTCCTTGCTCTTGCTCGGGGCGAAATCATCTAAAAAGTCTCTCCAATGGTCCTCGATCTGAGACATTCGGTCCAAGATTTGACCGACAAGCTCAAAACCGCGATGGGCACCGGCGATGTGGATGCCACGGTAACCCATGCCTTTCAGAACGGCGCCCAATCGTGCTGCACGCTCGACGGATAGGGCTCGGCCCTGCATCTTGTCTTTCCATTCCCGGATGACCTGATTCAACAACCCTTCGGAAACCACGGCACCTGGAACTTGACCGGCGTGCATGATTCGCGCCGACACCGGCGTTAAAACATACACCGAACCGAGAGTGGGCAATTCAAGCCCAAACTTATGCTGGACGTCCAGCAATTCTTTGAACCGGCCGGCATCATAACCGAGTTGAGTAATGGCAAATCGTGCGCCGGCGGCCACCTTGCGGCAGAGCTTGGCATATTGAGCGAATGCCTCTCCCCGAAGGCTTTTAAACGGCGACACGGCGCAACCCGTAAAAAAAACGTCTGGATCGCCAGCCTGCTGAACTCGTTTGCCCAACAATCGAAGCATGATCAGCAACGTAACCGAATCGAGGTCGAATACAGGTGCACCCTGCCCCGCAAAGCCTTTGCCGATGTAATCTCCGGTCAGTGCCAGGATGTTCTTCATGCCCATCATGGCAAGCTGCAATGCCCGGCTTTCCATGCCGATCCGATTGGCGTCTCGGCAAGTGAAATGTACAATGACGTCCATCCCGACCTTGAAGATGTCGTGGCCGATCACATCCGGGCTGAGCGCGGGATTGCCACCCGGGTTATCGGTGATGGAGACGGCACTGATACGGCCATCAGCAAAGGCCTCCGCCGCCATTGCCCTGATCATATCGACCGACCTGCCTGCCGGCTCCCTTCCGGGAACCAACTCCATGGTGATAACGAAGCGCTTTGGGTTTAGGATGTCGCTTTGGAATATGCGTAGCATCAGGAATAATGTTTCTCTCGTGGTCCACTTGCCAGATTTTTGTTATGGGGTTTTATCATCCTTATATCAGGATAGCGCGAGGCAAATATAGAATAGCATCATTTTCAGTTCAAAGCTAACTGGCAGTCTTGACCCAAAATCCGCGATTGCTTTTGTGTCGGGGAATCACGGATTTGTTGTGGCTTCGGAGGATTCCGGGGGCTATAGGCTCCTGGGGTTTGCAGAAATTATCTCAGAAATGTTCGTTCGGAGATGCGTTGAAGAAACAAAGAAATTGATTTTTTGTCATTTGCTCCCATTATGGCCGGCAATCTGATCTCTTCGCTGCAGTTCGGTCTTACTTCCCGATCTCCGCCAGCAGCCGTGCCGCCCAATTCTTGTAGTAGCTGTCCGAGGACTGGGCCGCTTTCTCGAGATCCTTCTTTGCTTCCGCCTGGTTGGCCTCGCCGCCCATTTTGATCAGCAGCTCGGAAAGAAACAGGTGGGCTTCGACGTTGGCGTCGAAGAAGCCGGCTTTTTGGTATTCGCGGAAGTAGGCGAGCGCTTTCGGGCGATCGTGCAGCGGCCAGGGCAGCACGGTCCAGAAGCGGCCCAGGGAAAGCATCGGCCCGCCCTGCCGGTAGTTTTTGTCGATCGCGTAGGCCTTCTCGAAGCTGCTTTGGGTCTGGTCCTTCAGGCCCTCGGCGAGCGCCGTGACGATGCTCACCCCGTCCGAATAGATGCCGACGTTGACG
>Ga0316604_10001790_pt1 | contig 17822 bp, 21 predicted proteins | sample OWC_soil_day20_C_FD_207650 | JGI IMG/M metagenome (GOLD analysis project Ga0316604, IMG submission 207650) | Wetland soil microbial communities from Old Woman Creek delta, Ohio, United States - OWC_soil_day20_CT | ecosystem: Environmental > Terrestrial > Soil > Wetlands | place: USA: Ohio... | reverse complement strand
TAGTTAAGACAACTGCACTTACCCACGAAGAGGTTGTTCAGGTGGCTGAAGTAATCAGTCGTATTTCCGGGATCAAGCCTGGCGATATAACGATTAGTGCCAAACCATGACCCAAAGCATATGACTATGGTTTATTTTTCTAACCAAAATTGTAAAAGTGGAAAAAGCTTGGTATAATATATAGTTATAAGATATCTGTCTCTCTATATAATAGATAGTAGTTAGTATGTAGCTGAGCGTTAGGGGGGTTGGAGTGGAAAAGAAAGAACGCATCGAAAAGACTGAACATAATGATGTTGGTTCTATTCGGATAGCTGATGAAGTAGTTGGTATAATTGCCGGACTTGCAGCAACTGAGGTGGCTGGTGTTGCTGGCATGAGCGCTGGTTTAGTTGGCGGTATTGCCGAGATGCTGGGCAAGAAAAACCTTTCAAAAGGTGTTAAGGTTGAGGTCGGCGAACGGGAAGCAGCTGTAGATCTATATATCATTGTTGAATATGGTGTCCGCATACCAGATGTAGCCTTACGAGTCCAGGAAAATGTTAAGCGCGGCATTGAATCTATGACTGGACTTGATGTTGTTGAGGTTAACATTCATGTTCAAGGTGTTGGTTTTGCCGTGGAAGGTAAAGAAGAAGATATTAGGGTAAGATAATTAGGAAGGCCAAAGAAAGGAGACACTATGGGTATCATTGACCGCATCATTTTATCTATTTACACATTTTTATTGGCATTCTTGTCAATTGTCGTTATTCTCCTGTCTTTACGCCTTATTCCTTTGGAGTTGGCGGGGACGAGCCTTGCTTATGTATATGGTCAATGGGAAGCTTCGCTGGTTGGAGCCGTTTTTTTTCTGGTAAGTATCAGACTACTTTTGGCTGGCCTTCGTTCCCGTAAAGTGAAAGATACCATTGTTCATCATAATGACATAGGAGATGTGCATATTTCTCTTATTGCTGTAGAAAATTTGGTAGAGAAGGTAGCACGGCATATTCGTGGCGTACGCGGCATTAAGGTCAAAGTTTCGCTAGTTGGGCAGGAAATAACGGTGAGATTAAACGCCGTCGTAAGCCCGGAAAGTCATGTTCCAACAGTTGCCAGCGACATTCAGAGTCGTGTGCATGAATACATAAAGAATACGGTTGGTATCGAATTAGCCGATGTGCAAGTCAATGTAGAAAACATTAGCAATGACTTCAAAACTAAGCAGCGTGTTGAATAGGGGTGGCAGCATTGAATTCTAAACTCTGGGAAGAAATCTGGCAACAACATAGCGGTAAACTTCTGGGGGTAGTATTCGGTTTCGTCTTTGGCATCCTCGTCATATCTTTTGGTTTTTTTCGTACACTATTTGTAGTTTTGTGTGTTGTAGTTGGTTATATTGTTGGTAAACGCATTGATCAAAAAGAAGATATTCTGGAAATACTGGACAAGCTGCTGCCGCCAGGTTACAATCGGTAGTTGCTGAAAGAAAGAGGGAAATTATGAGTCGCAGAAAGGCCCGTGAGATGGCTGTTCAAGCATTATTTCAATTAGATTTTAACTCCGGTGCTACCAGTGATGAAGCACTTAATTCTGTACTGAGTGAACGGGAAGATACAAATGAGTCTACTAGACTTTATGCCCAGTCATTGGTAGAAGGTACTAAGCAAAACCTTGCGGCAATTGACGAATATATATCTGATCTGTCACGGGAATGGAAAATTGACCGTATGGCTGGTGTGGACCGTAATATAGCCAGAATGGCTATTTATGAAATGAAATATAGTCCGGAACCTATGCAGCCAGGTGTTGCGATTAATGAAGCTGTTGAACTTGCTAAAACTTTTGGCACTGAGGACTCAAGCCGCTTTATTAATGGAATTTTAGGGTCAATTGTAAAAAATAAAAAGTTATGATGAATGTTGTATTAGGGATTGACACCAGCTGCTATACTACTTCAGTAGCAATACTTGATGAGCATGCCCAGTTAGTTGCTGACTGTCGGCGAATTTTAACCGTAAAAGCTGGGAATCGCGGCCTGCAGCAATCAGAGATGGTATTTCAGCACACGCGCAATCTGCCGGAACTCTTTATGCAGGCCTGCCAAAAGCTAGACAAACCTATATGCTTTAAAGCGATCGGGGTCTCGGCTTTTCCACGGCCTTTGCCTGATTCCTATATGCCCGCTTTTCTGGTCGGTGAAGGCTATGCCAAAGTGCTGGCTCTAAGCCAGGATATACCGCTTTATCGTATCAGCCATCAAGAAAATCATATTTTTGCTGGTCTCTGGTCTGCTGGCGGCCCGGTTGCTTCCAGCTTTTTAGCTGTTCATTTATCTGGAGGTACAACAGAAATTGTCAGGGTGGCTAACGATATAAGCGACCCTGACTCATGGCGTCTGGCTATTGATATTCTGGGTGGCACAAAAGACATTCATGCCGGTCAACTGGTCGATCGTATCGGAGTTCTTCTAGGTATAAAATTTCCTGCAGGTCCTAACCTGGAAGCGTTAGCGGCGCAGGACCATGAGCAAGCTATTAAAATTCCCCTAACGGTACGGGAAGCCTGTGTAAGTTTTGCCGGCCCGGAGACCCATATTCGCAAACTAGCAGCACAAGGTATAGCTCCAACGGTAATTGCCGCTAGCGTGGAGTTATGTATTGCCAAGGCAGTGACAGCGATGATAAAACAGGCTATCTCCAGCACTGGCCTTACTGATGTATTGCTGGTTGGCGGCGTAACTGCAAATCAATTTATCAGAAAATATCTCCGCAATCAGCTTGAAGAACCCTTGCTGGCGAAATTGTATTTTCCTGAGCCGAGTTATAGTCCTGACAATGCAACTGGTGCTGCTTATTTTGCATTAACCAGCCGCCAGTAAAGTGACTTATCAACTCACCATGGCCGCCTTCCTTGCATAGAATACAAAAAGGTTATAGGCCTGGAGGTGACACCATGGTACCTTATATTCTGTCAGGTGCATTAATTGGCGCAGTTATTGGACATCTAATTCCCCCTGGGTATTTTTTCTGGTTCGTGGTGGGAAGTGTCGGCGGCTACTTAGCACAACGTTATTTTGGCACCCGCTTTTAGGGAATAAAAACAAAAGCCGGGCAGAAGGCTTTCAAAACTCTTTAGCCAGACTTATGTCTGGTTTTTTTTGCATTTTTGGGTTATTATTATTAACAGTGTATTAAAATATTGGAGTATTCTTATGAATAATATCTATACAGTTAGTGACTTAACTAAATATATCAAAAGTATATTTGACCGGGATGCAAAACTAATTTCCGTTTTTGTCAAAGGTGAAATTTCCAACTTCAAAAGTCATTATTCTGGTCATTGTTATTTTACCCTCAAAGATGCTGGCTCACAGATTAAAGGAGTCATGTTCAAAAGTCGGGCCCAATTTTTAAAATTTGAGCCCCGTGACGGGATGAAGGTTGTAGCTTTTGGTCAGATTACTGTGTTTGAAAGAGATGGGCAGTACCAGCTGTATGCAGAGCAATTAATACCTGACGGTGTAGGAGAACTAAGTATTGCGTTTAATCAATTAAAAGAGAAATTAGCGGCAGAAGGTCTGTTTGATGACAGCCGCAAAAAAAAGTTATCTCTTTTACCTACAGCAATCGGCATTGTCACCTCGCCGACCGGCGCTGCCTTGCGTGACATTATAACAGTTGCCAAACGTCGCCACCCAGGCATACCGCTTACTTTATACCCGGTTCTAGTTCAGGGGGTAGATGCGCCTGGTCAGATTGTACAAGCCATCCGCGACTTTAACCGCTTAAAAAGTGTAGATGTACTCATTGTTGGTCGCGGTGGTGGTTCTATCGAGGAATTGTGGGCCTTTAATGATGAGCAAGTGGTACGGGCAATAGCGGCTTCTCACATCCCAATCGTATCGGCCGTAGGGCATCAAACCGATTATACTTTAGCTGATTTTGCCGCTGACTGCCGAGCGGCAACGCCATCACAGGCAGCCGAAATTGTGGTACCAGATGTCTATGAACTCAAAAGATACATTACTACACTCCAAACCATGCTGGAAAACAATATCCGGTTATATATCAAGCACCGCCGCCAAGCTGTCTGCCAATTGCGGGATAACAAAGTATTTACTCAGCCGGAAAAACTTTTTGCTGATAAAAGACAATGTATTGATTCGTATATGGAACGGTTGGGACAAGCAGTACGAAAAATTCTGGTAGCTAAACAACAGGTCTTACAAATAAATTCTGAAAAACTGGCAGTATTGAATCCTTTAGCGGTACTTTCCCGAGGCTACAGTCTTGTTCGTACTCTGGAGGGACAAGTTATAACAAATACCTGCCAGGTACAGCCTAATCAGCCATTAGAAATTATTTTACATCAAGGGCGCCTTACTGTTGTGGTTAGCAAAGCAAAGGAGGATATTCATGGCTAGAACAAGCAGCAAACAAAAAAATGTATGTTTTGAGGAGGCTCTTGGTAAATTAGAAGTAATTGTAAAACAATTAGAAGCAGGTGAATTGCCGCTGGAAGAAGCTTTAGATAAATTTGGTGAGGGTATAGCAAACGCTAAGTTATGTTTTGAGCAATTGAACACTGCTGAAACACAAATAGATAAAATTTTACAGCAAGAACAAGGCCGTCTAGTTGAGCAGCCTTTAATCGTGGAGGGTAACTAACTATGACAGTAGAAACATTGGGACAGTACTGCCAGCATAAAATAGGGTTGATTGATGCCGCACTTTCAAACTATATTCCTATTGACAGCTATCAACCCATTATATATGAAGCTATGCGTTACAGCCTGCTTGCTGGTGGAAAAAGGCTGCGGCCACTTATGCTTATGGCAGCCGCGGATGCCGTTGGCGGCAAAGGCAGTGATTATTTGCCTGTAGCTTGTGGTCTGGAAATGATTCATACCTATTCACTTATTCATGATGATCTGCCAGCCATGGATAATGATGACTACCGGCGGGGAAAACTTACTAATCATAAGGTATATGGCGATGGTATTGCGGTTTTAGCTGGTGATGGCCTGCTAACAGCTGCTTTTGGCACAATGTTGTCACAAACCAAAGTGGAGCCTCAAGTACTGATTCAAGTGGTCAATGAAATAGCAGTTGCCGCCGGGCCGGCGGGAATGGTTGGCGGTCAGGCAATTGATCTTATTTCTGAAGGTCAGACCGTTGATGCCAAAACGCTGCAGTATATCCATCAAGCCAAAACCGGGGCCTTATTTAAAGCGGCTTTGCGTTCAGGAGCATTATTAGCCGGCGGCAGCCAGCAGCAGCTTACAGCTTTGACTAGTTATGCTTCACAATTTGGCTTAGCATTTCAAATAACCGACGATATTCTTGATGTTGTTGGTACTCAGGATAAAATTGGGAAGCCTGTAGGTAGTGATGTGAAAAACCACAAAGCAACTTACGTAACACTCTACACCCTTGCTGGCGCTAAGCAGTTAGCTCAGCAAACAGTAAACGAAGCTCTTATCAATCTGCGCGGGTTTGGACCTGAAGCTAGTATACTGCGTGAACTAGTAGAACACCTAATAAATCGGGAAGCCTGAGGTGTAGTCAATGGCCGAGTTCCTAGCCGGAATAGGACAAAATATCATCTTAATGACAGCTTTGACCGCTTGGTTTACAGCGCAAGTGTTAAAAACCATGACATCATACTGGCGGCATGGTGCCTTTAATGCTGAACGGCTTGTTGGTGCCGGTGGTATGCCCAGTTCGCATACGGCGTTAGTAGTAAGCCTTGCTGTCAGTATTGCACTGAGAGAAGGGCTTGAATCAGACCTGTTTGCGGTAGCGGTAATATTGGCAGGTATAGTTATGTATGATGCTGCAGGAGTACGGCGGGCGGCTGGCCGACAGGCTAAGGTAATTAACAAATTGGTACACGAGATGCGAGTTGAACATAAAGTAAAAGAAACCCGTCTTAAAGAACTTTTAGGCCATACACCACTTGAAGTATTAGGCGGAGCTCTGTATGGTACACTTGTGGCCTACGCATTTTATGTATTTTATAGATGAATGTTAATATTTAGATATGCTATAATATGTGTGGTAGAACGACATGTCCTGATAATGTCATACCATAAATAGTAACTTCCTGACCCCAGTCAGAGAAAGCGGGGAACTAGTTTGAGTAGACTGCTTGACAGTATTAATGGCCCACAGGATATTAAACACTTTTCCTTGGCCGAATTGGAAAAGCTCGCTGAGGAAATCCGCGAGCTTCTTATACATACAGTAGCCGCTACTGGCGGCCATTTGGCACCTAATTTAGGAGTTGTAGAACTTACACTGGCCTTACATAAAATGTTTGATAGTCCGAAGGACAAATTTATTTGGGATGTCGGACACCAATCCTATGTACATAAAATTTTAACAGGACGCCGCACAAATTTTTCTACACTGCGCACTACTAACGGCATTAGTGGCTTTCCTAAACGCACTGAAAGTGAGCATGATGCTTTTGGTGCCGGGCATTCAAGTACCTCAATATCTTCGGCCTTAGGAATAGCCTTAGCGCGGGATATGTCAGGTGAGAAATACAATGTAGTTGCCGTAATCGGCGATGGCTCGTTGACAGGCGGAGAAGCTTATGAGGCACTTAACCATACTGGGCATCTTGGTGTAAATCTTACTGTGATCTTGAATGATAATGAAATGTCTATCGCCAAAAATGTTGGTGCTATTTCAGAATACCTGGCCAAAATGCGCACTGCGCCGACATACTCAAAAGTCAAACGTGATATTGATTTTTTGCTGCGTAGTATTCCGGCAATCGGTGAAAGTGTTGCCAAGGCGGTTGACCGCCTTAAAGGCAGCCTCAAATATCTTTTAGTTCCGGGAATATTGTTTGAAGAGCTAGGTTTTACTTATTTTGGTCCCATTGATGGACATAACATCCCGTTACTTTTAGATGTACTTACTAAAGCTAAGAACATTAACGGGCCAGTAATTATTCATATAGTGACCCACAAAGGAAAAGGTTATTTACCGGCAGAAATTAATCCCGATAAATTTCACGGGGTAGGTCCCTTTTGTGTAGAAACAGGAGAAATAATAAAACCAAGCGGAGCACCGCCTTCCTATACCCAGGTATTTGGTAATGCAATCGTCAAGCTGGCAGAGCGCAATCCTAATATTGTTGCCATAACTGCGGCCATGCCTGACGGTACAGGCCTGAGAAATTTTGCCATAAAATTTCCTAAACGTTTTTTTGATGTTGGTATTGCTGAACAACATGCCGTTACTATGGCCGCTGGCCTGGCTACCCAGGGGAAGCGGCCAGTAGTTTCCATATATTCGACCTTTATCCAGCGTGCCTATGACCAGATTCTTCATGATGTATGCCTGCAAAATTTACCTGTTATTTTTATGCTGGATCGAGCCGGCATTGTCGGTGAGGATGGGGCCACCCATCACGGTGTATTTGACTACTCTTTCTTACGGCATATTCCTAATATCGTCATTATGGCTCCCAAAGATGAGAATGAGCTGCAAAATATGTTATATACGGCAACTGAGCTTAACGCACCGGTAGCCATTCGCTTTCCGCGAGGCAGCGGTGTTGGAGTAGAGTTACAGTCTGAATATACTAAACTCGAAATAGGCCAAGCCGAGAATTTGAGTTCAGGAAAAGATGTAGTTTTACTGGCGGTTGGGGCGCTGGTTGAACCTTGTCAAAAAGCTGCTGCAGTACTTGCTGACAGGGGAATTGCGGCAGGGGTAGTAAACACTAGATTTATAAAACCGCTGGATGGGCAATTGATCCGTCAAATAGCCCGTGATACTGGTATTATTGTTACGGTTGAAGACAATGTTATCACAGGAGGTTTTGGCTCAGCCGTACTAGAATATACTAACTCACAACACCTTAATTGGGTAAAGGTGTTACGACTCGGACTGCCTGACAAATTTATTGAACATGGACCTCGTAATTACCTGTTGAATAAATATGGCTTGAATGCGCAAGGCATTGCAGCTAGTGTTGAAAATTTTCTCAGCCAGTTTGGAGCGCGAAAATGACTGGAGAGCGTACGAAAGAGCGTCTTGATATATTAGTAATAGAGAAAGGGCTCGCTGCTAGCCGGGAACGAGCCAAAGCCTATATCATGGCTGGCCTTGTTACTGTCGATGGCCAAAAAGTAGATAAGGCCGGTACTGTCGTTCCCACTAAAGCCAATATTGTTGTTCATGGTGACAATATTGGGTATGTTAGCAGGGGGGGCCTTAAGCTAGCCAAAGCTCTAACCTATTTTGGCCTTAACTTAACAGGCAAAGTTATGGCCGATGTAGGTGCTTCAACAGGCGGTTTCACTGATTGTGCTTTAAAAAATGGTGCTGTTAAAGTCTATGCAATTGATGTTGGCTATGGACAACTTGCTTGGTCGCTGCGAACAGATGAGCGAGTAATAAATATGGAACGTACGAATATTCGTAATGTGCACCCAGAAGATTTAGCCGAATTACTGGATTTTGTTTCTATTGATGTGGCCTTTATCTCGCTTGATAAAGTATTGCCGGTAGTAAAAACATTACTAAGCCCTCAGGGGACAGTAGTGGCACTCATCAAACCACAATTTGAGGCAGGACGGGATAAAGTCGGCAAAAAAGGAGTAGTCCGTGATCCGGCCATTCATCGTGAAGTTATTAACAATGTCATAAAAATTGCTAAATTAAAACTTCTTACACCTTTAGGACTGACTTACTCACCAGTAAAAGGCCCGGAAGGTAATATTGAATACCTATTATATCTGGCTAATTATTCAGCCGTAGAAATAGTGGATGAGTCAAGTGTTGCTGCGGTGGTCGCCGAGGCTCATACCAACTTAACGGGATGATGGAGGAACACAGGTGTGTTGACTGTAGGGCTGTTTCCTAACACGAAAAAGCAAAGTATTGGTACTGTACTAGGTTGGATTGTACAATATTTTAAAGAACGCAATGTAAACGTGGTTTTGCCGGAAGATGCGGCACAAAAACTTAACTGCATGCATCTAGCCAGAAATCTAGAATGCATGAAAAATGAAATTACTTTTGGTATTACTTTAGGCGGGGATGGTACGCTCCTTAATACGGCTCGGGAAATTGCTCCTGTTGGCATTCCAGTCTGTGGAATAAACATGGGGAATCTGGGTTTTCTGACAGAGATTGAGTTACCAGATTTAAGCGTTGCTCTAGACCGGTTGGTTAAAGGCGATTACTACATCGAAGAACGATTAATGTTGGATGCTGTTGTTATCCGTAATGGCAGTCCCATCTACATTTCGCCTGCACTTAATGATGTAGTTGTTGCCAAAGGCGGTTTTTCCCGGATGATAAAATTAAAATTATTTATTGATGATGAACTCACCGCTGAATATCCGGCAGATGGACTAATTATTGCTACCTCAACCGGTTCGACTGGTTATTCACTATCCTCGGGCGGACCTATTATTAATCCCGAATTAAAGGTAATTGTTATTACCCCTATTTGTCCGCATACACTGCATTCGCGCGCATTGGTCATTTCCGAACGGGAGGAAATAAAATTACGGATGCAGGCTACTCATGATGATATTGTACTTACGGTAGATGGCCAAACGGTATATAGTTTGCGGCCTGATGATATTGTAGTTGTTCGGCGTTCAGCCTTTCGCGCACGGTTTATCAAATTTACGGGTAAAAGCTATTATGAAACCCTACGGACTAAACTACGGCGAGGCGACCGGGATGGTAGTTGTTAATGCCGTTCAAATGGCTCATAATTTTATAATTTCCCGGTTACAAACGGCTAATCTCGTAGTTGATGCCACTGCCGGCAATGGTCATGATACGCTATTTTTGACAAAGAACACTCCCGCGACTACTACTATTTTAGCCTTCGATATCCAACCACAAGCAATTGCCAAAACAGAGTTATTATTACAGCAGCATCAATTCCTCCATAAAACACGGCTTATCTTAGATAGTCACGCCAATATCGCCAAATACATTGATCAGCCGGTAGATGTTGCTATGTTTAACCTTGGCTATTTGCCAGGTGGGGATCACACGCTAAGTACTTATCCGGATATCACTATCGAGGCCATAAGCAAAACCCTGCAATTGCTTGCTGTTGGTGGCCTAATGACTGTCGCTGCTTACCCCGGTTATGAGCATGGTAAGCGTGAATGTCAGGCCGTTTATCAGTATCTAACAGGCCTAAGACAACAAACATTTACAGTTGGCAGCTGGGCTATGGTAAATCAGACAAACAGTCCGCCAGTTCTCTATGTAATTGAAAAAAGAAGGAGTGAATAGCTTGAAGGCTCTACGTCACTCAAAAATTAAAGAAATTATTGATCGCTACATAATTGAAACTCAGGAAGAATTGGCAGATGCACTAAGTAAGCAAGGTATTGCTATTACTCAGGCCACTGTTTCCAGAGACATTAAAGAACTTATGCTTATTAAAGTTCCTACAGGTGATGGACGCTATCGCTATGCCTTCCCAGCTGAGCAAAATATTGTTTTTTCCCAGGCCCGTTTAGAACGCACGTTTCGAGATTCTATCGTAGCTATTGATTACAGCCAAAACATCGTCGTTTTGCGTACACTGCCAGGTACTGCACAGGCAGTCGCCTATACTATTGATTATGTAAAATGGCCAGAAATCATCGGCACAGTGGCTGGTGATGATACTATCTTTGTTTTGGTTAAGCCGCTGGAAGCTGTTTTGCCAGTCATCGCTAAATTTCAATTACTTATGGGCGGTGGAATGTAGCGTTTTGAGGAGAGATAAGAGATGCTAAAATCGTTGACAGTCAACAATTTTGCGCTTATTGATAAAGCCTATATTGAATTTGTGTCAGGGCTCAATATTTTGACTGGAGAAACAGGGGCTGGTAAGTCAATTCTAATTGATGCCTTGTCGATTATTGTTGGCGGCAGAGCTTCCGCTGATTCCATTCGATCCGGGGCCGACCATTTCCGTATCGAAGCTGTTTTTGATATTACTAACCTTGCTTCGATAAAAGATATTGTAGATGAACAAGGCATTACTCAGGAAGATGACGGCACATTAATCCTTACAAGACGGCTTACCAAGCACGGCAAGAATGCTATTCATATCAATGGCTGTCAGGCAACGTTAACCACTTTGCGTAAAATCGGCGACAGGCTTGTTGATATGCATGGCCAGCATGAAAACCAAGCCTTATTAAGACCTGAAGTTCATCTGGCACTTACTGACACATTTGTGCCGGAGATCAGCCCCAAACTTGAAGAATACCGGCAAGCCTATAGAAAGTGGCACAAGACCAAGACTGAGCTAGCCTCACTTGCGCAGGATTCGCGGGAACGATTGCAACGCGAAGAAATGCTTTCCTGGCAAACACAGGAAATTGCCACTGCCACTTTGACGGTAGGTGAAGAGGAAAAGCTCGAAAGTCAAATTACAATTCTGGCTAATGCCGAAAAAATTATCAATGCCGTATCGCGTTCTTATATGCTTTTAAGCCAGGGAAATAAGGGCTTTAGCGGTGTCGTGTCTTGCCTTGCTGATATTAAACATGATCTTGAAATGGCGGTACGTTATGATACTGCTATCAATGAGCAGTTAGTTGTCGTGACCGATTCTTTATACCAGCTGGAAGAAACAATGGGAGCGCTTAGGGATTATCGGGAAAATATTGATTTTAATCCAGCCAGGTTAGCTAAACTGGAAGAGCGGCTTGATATAATCCACAAACTTGAAAAAAAGTATGGTGCTACAGTTGCGGACATACTTACTTATTACCAACAGGCTGCTGCAGAGCTGGCAGCTATCACTAATTATGATGAACGCCTAACCCAGCTTGAACAGGCAGAAATTAACCTTGCCAATGAAGTAGAGCAATTGGCTGAGGTACTTACTAACCTGAGACAGACAGCAGGTCAGGAAATGGCTTGCCAAATATCAACCCATTTGGCTGATTTGGGTATGCCTAAGGCCAAATTCTTAGTAGATGTTAAGCAGACTCAACATTACACTACTACTGGTGCTAACGACATTGTTTTTTTGTTTTCAGCAAACCTGGGCGAAGATCCTAAGTTATTACAAAAAATTGCATCAGGCGGCGAATTGTCACGGATAGCACTTGCTATCAAAACAGTATGTTCTGAGCGTGAGGAAACGCCTACAATGGTATTTGATGAAGTTGATGCTGGTATTGGTGGACAAACAGCCCAGAAAATAGCAGAAAAAATTGCTAGAATTGCTGCGGCTGATAAGCAAGTATTATGTATAACCCACCTGCCGCAAATTGCAGCAATGGCCGATTGTCATATTTATATTGAGAAAATTATCGCAGAGGAACGGACAATGACCAGAGTCACGACTCTTTCTCCAGATGCCCAGTTAACTGAATTGGCCAGGATGGCTTCTGGTGAAATAACACAACTTTCACGGGATAATGCAGCTCAAATGCTAGAAATGGCTAAGCAAAAAAAAGTAAATTGGAAAAATAAAGCGTAAGCGAGAGCTTGCGCTATTTTTATTGAAAAAATGCTTACTATTCAGCTTCCAAGACAATAAATGCTAATATTCCCGGAATAATCCCCTCTAAATTCGGGAAACTCTAATTTTGCACAGATTAAAACAAAAAAAATCAAGAGGTGAACGGCCAAGCAGTAATTTGGGGAAGAATGTAATAAGGGAGTGATGGCGGAAAATATGACAAGATTTAATCGGTTATTCAACAGCAGGCTAATCAGGGCAATGTTGATTATCAGCGCAATCTTTGCATTTTGTTTTTCTCCCCAATTCCGAAATATTTACGGTCTTCCCCTGCAAATCAGAATTATTGAAGGAGAAACGGCGCTATTTGATGTGAATTTTCCGCTTACGGTTACTGTTAGACATGATAGTGAGAGTATTCGTGTAAAAACTCCGGAATTTTTGCCAACTATGGCACTATCACGATCCGTATCACTGCAACCAATCAAGCTTGGACAATCCACCGTGGAGTTTAAACTATTCGGTATCATACCGTTTCGAAGTGTTCAAGTCGATGTGTTACCACCTATCCGCCTGATTCCAGGTGGACACTCTATTGGAGTTGTTCTTCGTTCTCAAGGTGTCATCGTTGTTGGTAATTCGCCGATTTTGACTATGCAGGGGCAATATACCACCCCGGCGAAAGAGGCAGGCATAGTGGTAGGAGATGTAATTATCAGCATTAATGGCATCGCTGTGCAAAGTGATGCCCAAGTAGCGGAAGTAATTGATGAAAGTGGCAAAAATAACCGTAACATTGATATTTTGCTTAAACGCTCCGAAGGGCAGCAGCATGTCACAGTAACACCTGTATTATGTAATGATACCAAACGCTATCGTATCGGATTATTTGTGCGTGATAGCGCAGCAGGAGTTGGAACATTATCTTTTTATGAACCTGGCTCCCAAACATATGGTGCCTTAGGTCACATTATTACCGACAATGATACCAACCAGCCTATCGACTGTGATCAAGGAAAAATTGTACTGGCAACAGTATCAGGTATTCAACACGGTAAAAGAGGACATCCAGGGGAAAAAATCGGTATTTTTATTGAAGAAGACCAATTACTAGGTAACATCAGGAAAAATACTCCCTTTGGAATTTATGGAGAGTTAAATACAAAATTAGTAAATGAAGAATACCCCGAATCAATTCCCGTAGCTTCTATGAGCCAGATTCAAGTAGGACCAGCTGAGATGTTAACAGTAATTGATGATCAAACCATTGATAAGTTTAATATCGAAATCCAAAAGATAAACCTCCAGGAATTCCCTGAAAGCAAAGGATTGGTTATTAAGGTAACTGACCCAAGACTTATTGAAAAAACTGGCGGAATTGTACAAGGTATGAGTGGTAGTCCTATTATTCAAAATGGTAAACTTGTCGGTGCTGTTACTCATGTATTTGTTCATGATCCAACAAGTGGTTATGGCTGTTTTATCGATTGGATGTTGATGGAAAGTGGTCTAATTCCTAAGAAAGACCGTCAATCTGCCAGAAAACTATTTAGTTTTTCTGGCAGTATTTTTTATTTGTAGTTACAAAATTAGTTGTTACTTGTCATATACAATCTTAATCATATATAATTAAAGGTGTATTTTGGGTCAATTCAAATCAATATGGTTTTTTTTTCCAACGAAGGAAGGATTTGGCGTGAGTTTGTCGAATGTGTTTATTATACATATAATAGGTACTGGGAGGATGGGGAAGTAATGGTGAGTGAAACAATTAAAGTAGCTATTGCTGACGACAACAAAGAGTTTTCGGATATTTTACAAGAATGTCTTAACCGAGAACCTGATATCGAATTAGTCGGTGTAGCTTATAATGGCGAACAAATATTGTCCATTATTGAGGAAAAGTTGCCAGATGTTATTGTGCTAGACATTATTATGCCACATTTAGATGGACTTGGCGTTTTGGAAAGACTTAATCTTTCTAATAATACGAAACGTCCTAAAATAATTATGCTGACTGCTTTTGGTCAAGAGACTATAACACAACGAGTAGTAGAGTTAGGTGCCGACTATTATGTTTTAAAACCGTTTAATATGGATGTACTTATTAGTAGAATTCGGCAGTTAGCCGGTATGGAGAATATGTCGCACCCGGTTACTGCTGCCGCTACCATGCCTGTAATCAAAGCTCGCCCGATAGATGTGGAAGTTACTAATATTATTAGAGAAATTGGCATCCCAGCCCACATTAAAGGCTATCAATATCTTCGCGACGCCATTATGATGATAGTAGCAGAAGTGGAGTTATTAGGAGCTGTAACCAAAGTTCTTTATCCCATGATTGCTGAGAAATACTCAACTACCCCTAGCCGGGTAGAACGAGCCATTCGCCATGCAATTGAGGTTGCCTGGAACCGGGGTAATATTGAGATGATAAATAAGATCTTTGGTTACACTATCAAGCTGGATAAAGGTAAACCGACTAATTCGGAATTCATGGCTATGATTGCCGATAAACTGCGAATGGAAATGCGGGCTAGCTAAGAAAATATTGCAAACCCTCTTGACGATTGTCTTGAGGGTTTGTTTATTTTTGCAGGATTTTTTAACCAGGTAATGAATAAAATAACAACATGTTTATCTTTATTCACTCATTACGGAGGCTTTAGTATGCAGCAGTATAAAATTCTTGCTATTAATCCTGGCTCAACTTCAACCAAAATAGCGGTATATACTAACGAGATAATTGACTTTGAGCAAGTTATCCGTCATAGTATTGACGAGCTTAAGCCTTTCACAACAATCTATGATCAGTATGACTACCGGTTGCAGTTAGTGGAAAAAGCTCTCTCAGACCACCATATCATAGGTAATAGCTTAGCGGCTGTTGTCGGGCGTGGTGGTCCGTTAAAACCGCTAGGCAGCGGCACATATGCGGTAAACGATAAAATGGTCCATGATTTAAAACGAGAAGTACAAACTGAACATGCCTCCAACTTGGGTGGCATTTTAGCAAGAGGCATCGCCGATCAGAACAATATTCCGGCTTTTATTGTAGATCCGGTAAGTGTGGATGAGCTTGAACCGTTGGCCAGAATTACCGGCTTACCAGAGATACCTCGTCGCAGCTTGTTTCATGCTCTCAATTTAAAAGCCGTTGCCCATAGAGTAGCCAAAGATTTAAATAAAGACTATACTGCCCTTACCTTAATTCTTATTCATCTTGGTGGTGGTATTTCTGTTGGTGTGCAGCAAAATGGCAAAATGATTGATGTAACCAATCCTAATGATCTCGGTCCGTTTTCTCCGGAACGTGCTGGTGCTGTACCTTCCTATGGTTTGCTGAACCTGTGTTTTTCTGGTAAATATACCATCAATGAAATCAAGAAGAAGCTAATTGGTAATGCGGGTTTGATGGCCCATCTGGGCACTAGTGACGGACGAGAAGTGGAAAGTCGCATTGCGAGTGGCGATACGAAAGCTGCTCTCATTTATGAGGCGATGGCTTATCAAGTAGCAAAAGAGATTGGCGCTATGGCCGCTGTCGTATACGGCCAGGTGGACGGTATTGTTCTTACTGGTGGGTTGGCTTATTCAACAGTACTGGTCAAAATGATTACCGACCGTGTGAAATTTATTGGTCCGGTAATCGTACATCCCGGGGAGGATGAACTTAAAGCTTTAGTTGAAGGTGCTTTGCGAGTATTGCGTGGTGAAGAGCAGGCAAAGGTATATAAATAGAGTTGGCAGGGAAATGGATAGTTACTACTGTCTATTCTTACTAAGAAACTTGTGCAGCGTTTTGTACTTTTTGCTCATGGTATATAATTCTTTAAGTAACTCCCGGATCTTACCACTAAAATAAAAACCATGAGTAGAAACCACTTTCATGGGGACATCCCTCCTTATGGAGTTAATATATGAATTGTCTTGGTAATATATGTTAAAACTGGAGGTCATTATATTATGTCATACACCCAAACAGATCTTTATGAAAAGTTAACAAGCTCGGAACGTTTGTTTGAAGGTAAAATCATTAATCTGCGGCGGGATGAAGTAATTCTTCCTAATGGACGAACCGGAATGCGGGAGGTGGTAGAACACCCTGGCGCAGTTGCCATTGTGCCGCTGACAACTGATGGCGGTATTATCCTGGTACGACAATTTCGTCATCCCATTGGCCAGATTATTCTTGAAGTACCTGCCGGAAAACTTGATCCAGGTGAAGACCCCGCAGATTGTGCAGTGCGTGAATTAGCTGAAGAAACTGGTTTTACGGCAAATAAATTGCGTAAGCTGACATCCATGTATACAACTCCGGGGTTTTCCAATGAGATTATTCATATCTATTTGGCAGAAGATCTTGTCGAATCAGATAAACAGCCTGATGAAGACGAGTTTATTCACACTGAGGTCTTCACCCCTGAACAAATCCGGGAAATGATTACCAGTGGTGAACTATGTGATGCCAAGAGCTTAGTGGCACTATGTCTGGCAGGAATATAACTATATGTTAAACCAGTATTTTACTGACTTGCACATTCATGTAGGCATGAGCCACAGCGGAAAATGGGTAAAAATTCCTACCTCACGACGGTTAACGGTTTCTGGCATCTTAGAGGAAGCAACTGATCGTAAAGGCTTGAATATTATCGGTATTATCGATGCCTTATCGCCATTGGTACTTGCTGATTTAAAAATGCTTATCGAAGAAGAAGTACTTGTGCCAGCTAGTAGTGGTGGCTATATCTACCGGGATAATACACTCGTTGTACTTGGTGCGGAGATTGAAACACGGGAAGAAAACGGTGGTTTGGCACATACCCTGATATTTGTGCCTGATAGTAAAGCAATGACAACATTCTCAACCTATATGAGTCAGTATATCCGTAATATTAATCTTAGTTCGCAAAATGCCCATATGCCCCTCAAGCAGCTCATTCAAATTGCCAGCGGTTTTGAGGCACTTATCATTCCAGCTCATGTTTTCACTCCTCACAAAAGCCTTTTTGGAGTATGCTGTCAAAGATTATCTCATATTCTGTCTGATCAGGATATGGGTAAAATAGCGGCAATTGAACTAGGACTAAGTGCTGACAGCAACATGGCAGACAGAATCAATGAGTTAGCCGGCTACACTTTTATAACCAATTCTGATGCCCACTCACTCGATAAAATTGCTCGTGAATACAATATTTTTTCCATGGAAACCTTGTCATTTCAAGAGCTAGCTAAAACCTTATCCCGTACAGAAGAGCGTCAGGTTATAGCCAACTATGGACTTGATCCCCGCTTAGGAAAGTATCACCGTACTTTTTGCCATAAGTGTGGTTTCACTGATAACCAAGTTGGTCTGAATCTTGATACCTGCTGCC
>Ga0316604_10001789_pt1 | contig 17836 bp, 14 predicted proteins | sample OWC_soil_day20_C_FD_207650 | JGI IMG/M metagenome (GOLD analysis project Ga0316604, IMG submission 207650) | Wetland soil microbial communities from Old Woman Creek delta, Ohio, United States - OWC_soil_day20_CT | ecosystem: Environmental > Terrestrial > Soil > Wetlands | place: USA: Ohio... | reverse complement strand
CCATCAAGCTTTTCGCCCCGGTCCTGCCCACGGAATTCGTCGCGGCCTACGGCCAGACCTGGCAAACCCTGGCCTCGGCGCTGGGCGAAGCCCGCAACTGGGATGTCTTTCTGACCGAAACCCTGCCGCCGATTCAGGCTGCCTTCCCGAACAACCGCGACCTGCGTCGCCTGAAAAATGCCGCCCGCCAGCGCGCAAAAGGCGCCCGGCAAGCGATCAGCCGCCTCCTCGCGACCCGTGAATACCCGCGCCTGCTGATCGAGTTCACGGCGGCGATCTATGCGTTGGGCGATGTCCTGCCGATTCCACTGATTGAGTTCGCCAACCAGCGGATCGACGCCAGAACCAAAAGCGCCCGAAAACTGGCCCAGAATCACGCCGAACTCTGTGCCGCAGATCGTCACCGCATGCGGATCTGCTTCAAGAAACTCCGTTACTCGCTGGAGTTTTTCCTGCCGCTGCTCGCCACCAAGCGCCTGAAACCTTATCTGGCGGCGCTTGCCAAACTGCAGGACGAACTCGGCCTGATCAACGACCACGTCACAGCCGAGACGCTGCTCAAGGAGGTGCTCGCCAAACGCCCCGCCGGCCCGATCCAGGGCTGGATGGCCGGCCGCCACACGCTGATGGTCGAGCAGCTGCAGAAAGCACTGGCCGCTTGGCTAGTGCAGCGGCAGCCGGCGTTCTGAAGCAACCTCACGACCACTCCCCATGTCTGCACCACATCTGCTCACCCACCGCTACCTGCTCGGCCAGCTGATCAAACGCGACGTCCTGCTGCGCTATCGCGGCGCCATGTTCGGCGTCGCCTGGATTTTCCTCAACCCGCTGATCATGCTGGCCATCTTCGCCTTCGTCTTCGGCCAGATCTTCCAGGCGCGCTGGCCCCAACAGGACGGCGGTGCGCCATTCTGGCTAGTTATGTACAGCGGCCTGATCGCCTTCAACATCTTCGCCGAAGCCGTCTCGCGCGCGCCATCTGCGGTACGCAGCTACACCAGCTACGTCAAAAAAATCATCTTCCCGGTTGAAATCCTACCCCTGGTTCCGCTGGGTGCCGCCCTGGTCCACGGCGCCTTCAACTTCCTGATTCTTCTCGCCTCGCTGGCCTGGACCGGGCACCTGAGCGCCAGCGCACTGCTCTATCCGTTAGTCCTGCTTCCGCTGCTGCTGCTCGCCCTCGGCCTCGCCTGGTTCCTCGCCGCCTGGGGGGTATATATCAAGGACATGAGCCAGATCGTACCACCCTTCGTGCAGATGCTGATGTTCCTTTCGCCGGTACTCTATCCAGCCAGCGCCGTGCCGGTAATCCTTCAGCCGGCCTACCAGTTCAATCCGCTGGGCACAGTCATCGAGGCCTGTCGGAATGTCGCCCTTGGCCACCCAGTGGACTGGTCGGCCTGGAGCATCGCCCTGCTGCTCGGCGTCACCGCTGGCGGACTGGGCCACGCCTTCTTCCACCACAGCCGCGAGGAGTTCGCCGATGCTCTCTGAGCAGTCTGATCGGATAGACGACAAAATCGCTATCTCGGTGCATAACCTGACCAAGACCTATCGATTATTCAACCACCCTGGCGACCGGATCAAACAGTTCCTTTCCCTTGGACTTCGCCAATACCACAAGGGATTTACGGCCCTGCAGGATGCCTCATTCGAGGTCAGGAAAGGCGAGACCATAGGTATCATTGGTCGCAACGGTTCCGGCAAAAGCACTCTCCTCCAGTTGATCTGCGGCATCCTCAAGCCAACAGTCGGCTCTGTGCGCGTCAATGGCCGAATATCGGCCCTGCTTGAACTTGGAGCCGGCTTCAATCCCGAATTCACTGGACGCGAGAATGTATATTTCCAAGGCGCGCTGATGGGATTCACCAGCGCGCAAATAGATGCCCGCATGGGAGACATAGCCGGCTTCGCCGACATCGGGGAATTCATCGACCAGCCGGTGCGCACCTACTCGAGCGGCATGTTTGTGCGCCTAGCCTTTGCGGTAGCCAGCCATGTCGACCCGGACATCATGGTGATCGACGAGGCGTTGGCCGTGGGTGATCTGGTATTCCAGGCGCGCTGCCTGGCACGCATCCGTGAGCTAAAGGCAAAGGGCACCACCTTTCTGCTTGTCTCGCATTCGATGCGACAAATTCTTGAGTGTTCCGACCGTGCATTGCTGCTGGATGGCGGGAAGCTCATCACCTACGGCAGCAACATCGAAGCCGTCATCGTCGACTACGAAATGCGAACCCGCAATGTAACACTCAATGCCGCTGCAGGCCCGGATACCCTTTCCAGCCGCAGCGACCTCAACGAAGTGCGTTTTGGCACAGCCGAGGCAACTATCCACGATATCCGGATCAGCCAGAGCGGTAGCGAGACCACCGTGCTACAACCAGACCAGCCAACAGAAATATGTTTTGAGATCAAGGCAAGGCGGCCGTTCGCTTCGGTCGTCCTCGGCCTCTCGATTCGGCACGCAGGCACGGCTGACTTGTGGGGCGACAACAACCAGTTGGCAGGACAAGCGATATCCTTACACGTCGGCAGTAATGTCATCAGATTTGCATTCACCCTTCCCCTGACCAACGGCGAATACCTGCTGTATTGCGGCCTAGCTGACATCGACGGGGGGCGGCGCGTCGAACTGGATCAACGCTGGCCAGCCGAAAAGATCACGATCTTCTCTTCACGGCACCAATTGGGTTACGTGCATGGACCAATCACGGTCCACGTCGAGTCCTGAATGTTCGCAGTCCTGCTTCCAGCACTCAACTTCCGGGGCAACCGCTCACCCTATCTGTGGTGGTTCCACAAGCTGCTGAGCGAACTGGGCGATCAGGCAGGCTTTATTTGCGGCGACGAATACTACCAAGAACCGGCGCAGTTGCTCGCAGCAGGCCGCCAGGAGGCCAGCGCCGAGCTTGCGGACTTCTATCGCTATCAATTGCCGACAAGCGCCATGCTGACCAATCTGCCGCACACGGATATTCCCGTGCAGGTTTGGCAAACTATCGAGGCGCGTTATCCGGCGAACCCGCTGGCCGCCTTCCGGCATTACTGTCTTGAGGAAGACCCAGAGCTGTCAATGGCGATCGCCAATGCGCTTGACCAACTGAGCGCCTCCATCGGTCCGCTGGAGGCTGTCATCACCTGCGTCAACTGCACCACACTGGCCCAACTCTGTCGAAGCAGGAACCTTCCCCTTCTTCATATTGAACTCGGACCGCTAAGACAACCCGCATTTCTGCAGACTGCCTATTTCGACTTTGCCGGCGTCAACGGCAACACAGAGGCTCGCGAGCGCTATGTAGCCTCTGCGTACACTACACATGCCGATAATGATAAATGCACGCAGGAACAGTTGCGACGCTTGTTCCTGATGGAGCGTCTCCCCGAGCATGACCACCCTGACACCAATGTGGGTCTCTGCCTGCAGGTCGAGGATGACAGCAATATCCTCTGTTATGCCCAAGGCCACTCTTCGTTGTCGTTGATCAACGATGCCCGCCGCTCGCTTGCCGAGAAGACTATCGCCGCCCCTGTAATAGTTAGGGCACATCCCGGCTCCTACTTCTCCATCCGGCATCTTCCGCCAGGCCTGATTCCGGATAACTCACCATCATCACAGGCCTTCGCCATGCGTTGCCGGTGCATCCACACCATAAATTCCGGCCTCGCCGTCGAATCGCTGCTGCTGGGACGTAATGCGATCGTGCGCGGCGACAGTCCATTCTCGTTTTGCGCCGACCCAGATACGGGGCGCGGCAATCCGATGGCGTTGGCCTTCTTTCTCCTCAATTACCTTGTCCCCTGGCAGCTTGCCTTCACACCCGAATACATCCGCTGGCGGCTAAGCAAGCCCGACGAACAGGACATCCGGAAAGTCAACCAAGAGGGATTCATGCAAGAAAAAATCATGCTACTGGAGCGTCAGGTTGTTGAACTCGAACGGCAACTGGCCGCCATCCGATCTTCGTTCGCCTGGCGCCTAACCTATCCGCTGCGCGTGCTCATTCGCTTCTTCTCCCGGCAAGCTGGTCGCTGAGGCAGCATTTTTCGTCATGGTAGCGTACCCCGCCCTTCCCTGGCCCGTGGCCGGCACCATTACTGAGACACGCAACAGCTGGCTGGACCTCTGCCGCAGCCTGGCCATCATCATGGTGCTGCTCTCGCACGGCCGCCACTTCCTGACACCGGCCTGGGAACAGGCCGCAGCCTTCCGGATTGGCGGCTTCGTCGGCGTCGAACTGTTCTTTGTGCTTTCGGGATTTCTCATCGGCGGCATCGCCGAGCGCTGCTTCATACAGACTCCCGCTGGCCAGCCCTGGGTCGGCAGATTTCTGATCCGTCGCTGGTTGAGAACACTGCCCAACTATTACCTGTTCCTGATCGTCAATGCCCTCCTCATCGCCAATACGGTAGCCCCGGGGCGTCTGAGCGATCTGATACCGTTTGCCATCTTTGCGCAAAACCTGGCCTGGCCACCTCCGCCGGTCTTCGGCGAGGCATGGAGCCTGGCCGTGGAAGAATGCTTCTACCTAATATTCCCGCTCGGGCTGTATTTTCTAGGGAAGCTTGAAACGGATCAACGCAAGGTCTTCCTGGCGCTTTCCATCGGCCTGCTGCTCGTCCCGCTGATGGCCCGCTGGGGGGCCGTTGCCTTTGCCACGCCGACCTGGGATGACGGCATACGCAAGGTCGTCGTGTTCCGACTCGATGCCTTAATCGCCGGAGTTCTGGCGGGATGGCTGGTGCAGGAACTCCAGTTGCAAGAAAAAATCCGCAGCGTCACCTTTGCCATAGCGGCTGCGCTCATCATGCTCGCCGCCAGCATCTCGTTCTTCAAGTTCGAACAAACGTTGAACGCCAGTGATTTCTCGCGTGTCTGGCTGTTCCCCCTGGTTTCGCTCGGATGCGCCATGACCATCCTAGCGGGAATCAGGGCAGCGCGCCCGGCTGCGCTAGTCGATCGCGCTATGCACTACTGTGCCCGCCTGTCCTACGCGCTGTACCTGGCCCACATGCCGGTGCTGCACGCAATTCTCCATTTCGCCGGTCACACGCCGGCCGGAGATAGCTCTGGCGCCCTGATCCGCTGGAGCGCATTCATCATCGGAAGTTTGCTTGTAGCAGCGCTGGTCGAACGCACCGTCGAACGCCCGATTCTCGACTGGCGCGACCGCACAGTACCCCGGTAACCCCCCGTCGCTTCTCCCACGCAGTCTCCCTTACTGTTTCCCGATCAGCCATTCGCCCAACAGATCGCCAATCCGGCCGGCCGCCCGCCCGTCACCATAGGGTGATACCGCGCGCGCCATTGCCGTATGGAACCCGGGTTCATTGAGCAAACGGCTTGCTTGTTTGACGATAATGTCTTCGTCGCAACCCACCAACAGCGCTGTCCCAGCAGTAACGCCCTCTGGCCGTTCCGTTTCCTCGCGTAACACCAATACTGGCTTCCCCAGCGCCGGCGCCTCTTCCTGCAGACCGCCGGAATCAGTCAACACGAAATGGCAAGCCTTCATGAGCCCGATTAGCCGCGAGTAATCAAGCGGCTGGGTCAGCATGACGTTCGGCACATCGGCTAGCAGTTCGCGGGCGGGAACGGCTACATGGGGATTGGGATGTACCGGATAAACAATCACGATGTCTGGATGCAGCATCGCCAGTCGGCGGATGGCCGAAAAAATATGGCGCAGCGGATCACCAAAGTTTTCGCGCCGGTGGCAAGTGAGCAGCACAATCCTGCGGCCATCACTGATCGGCAAGCCATGCAGCGGATTCCGCTCGGCCATCCAGCGAACCGCGTCGATCACGGTATTCCCCGTGACATGAATTGCTTGATCAGCCACCCCCTCGCGCAGCAGATTGTCCCGTGCCAGCGCCGTCGGAGCAAAATGCAGTCGCGCGACGCGCCCGGCGAAACTTCGATTCATCTCCTCCGGAAACGGATTCGCCAGATCGCCGGTGCGCAGGCCTGCCTCGATATGAGCAAACGGAATGCGGCGGTAAAAGCAGGCTAGCGCCGTAACAAATACAGTGGTCGTATCGCCCTGAGCCACAACGATATCCGGTCCTTCCTGCGCGAGCAGGGCATCGATCCCCGCCAACAGGCGCCCCGTGAGTTCGGCCAGCGTCTGGTTGGGCTGCATGATATCGAGGTCGAAATCGGCCTCAATTCCGAACTGGGCGAGCGCTTCGTCCAGCATCTCCCGATGCTGGGCGGTAGCTAGGACCCTGACCTGAATCTTAGGAATGTTCCGCAGCGCCAAGATGACCGGCGCCATCTTGACGGCTTCGGGGCGCGTGCCAACGACACATAGGACCATAGGCTGTTTGCCGATGATCCTAGCACCTTGCTCTGATGCTGCTTTGCCCATCTCAGCCCTCATTTCAAGAGTATTTCAAGCATGGCTTTCTGGACCGCTTCCATGCACGTCTCGTCGACAAACGGGCGCATATAAGCGCTGGCCTCGCATACCATCTGGCGGCACTCCTCGTCGTGCTCCAAGGCCCAGCGCATTACCTCGGCCAGATCGGCATAGTCCTCCCGGATCGGCAGGAAATGCCTGTAAGGCTGCAGTTGCCGACTATTGATGATGACATTTTCGTAATGGAACGGTGGAACGATCGCCAGGCTGTTCGAAGCCAGCACCCACGACAAGGCCGATGAACAGTCGAATCCTTCAGGACAGAGCTGATATTTATACCGATACATCTGCGTCATGCCCAAGACGGGCTTGATGTGGGACAACAGCAAGGCGATGTCGTTTTGCAGATCGGCCAGGCAGGATCCATCGGCGAGATGCTGGCCGAAACGTTCCGCGAGAAAAGTCCCAAGTCCCTTGTTTTTTCTGAGTACGACCACTTTCGGATACAACTCGTTGAAGCCGATGTCTACGCGTGCCCGCAGGTCATCGGGCAAGCGCAGCGCTTCGTCGAGCAGCATTTGCCGCGAGCAGCGGAATCGGTTCCAAGGATACTGAACGGAACTGAACGGATTGCCGCTATTTCGACCGCGGAAGAAAAACACCGGACGTTTGTCCGCCCACGCCACTTGGTCCGGCTTGTGGCGATAGCGCGTGATCTCGTCATGCAAATAGGGCGAATAGCGGGCAAAGCTCAGCAGGTAGTTGTTGCGGATCAGCAGCGGCCACAGGATGACCCGCTCATTGCCGACATTCCTGGAGTTAGACAGCAATGGAAAATCAGGGCGGTATTCGCAGGCATCTCCCTTGAAATGAAAGAGAAAGCGCTCACCGCGTAGCGGCAGCTGATGCTTCCTGATCAGCCGCCGGATACTGTCGAAAATATTGCGGCTGCGGTCGATGCAAGTCCGGTTCTCGCACAGCAGTTCCTCGAAGCGATAGCCGCCGCCCTGCTGGCGAATCGCCAGGCAGGAAACCTCAGAGTGGCGGTCCATGACGGCTCTGGCCTCGGCCGCCGAAGCGGGGTGCCGCAAGCCGCTCAGAGCTTCATCGGGCAGCAGGTAGCGAACGATGGCTTCACTGCTCATACCCTTTGCTCTGCCGTAGCTGGCCGGCGGGCAGTAATCGGCAATGACCACGGATGCTCCCAGACAATACCGAATTCCGCCCATGGCTCAGCATGAATCCGGATATCGGTAAACCCGGCGCGGGACAGCTCCTGCAACAGTCCGTCCTGGGAAAAAACGCGCATTTCCAGCGTCTCGCCTTCGCCACCATGAAAGATGAGGTTGTCGTATTCACGAACCAGCCCATCCTGGCCACGCCCGACCAGAACGGCACCCTGCTCGCGCCGCTCGATGTGTTGGCCCGTCAACTGCGGAAAGTGCTCCACCGTCACCCCGCCCTTGGTCCACGGCACCGTCAGCACGAAAAGCCCACCCGGCCTCAACAAGCGCAGGACATTGTCGAAAGCGATGGCAACTGGCGCAGCAACATGCTCGAATACATCGGACGAAATGACGAAGTCGCAACGCGACAGCCATTCTTCCCCCGGGGCGGTGATATCGAGGTAGGGGGCCTTGTGTAGAAAAGTATTGGTATAGCCGAGCCGACGCGCCAGCCGGTCTGCATACAGGCGAGCACCACTCATGTCGATACCGATGATGTCGGAACGCTTCGGGATCTCCGGAATGGCCAGACTGGCACCGAACAACTCCCGAGTCAGGTGATGAACCAGTGCTCGCAGCCGTACCGAGGAACCGCAGCTGCAACTCGGCAGCTCGCGCCCAAGCGCAAGCTTCTTCGCCTTTGCGTTGCGCCCGCAAATATTGCAGCGGAAGCGCTGCTCGTTGTCCCGCGTCGGGCCTAGTCGCTGGATCTGTGAGGCAGTCGCATTGCACCACTCCTTCGCGGCAAGAATCAGGCTGGTCACGTTGGTCTTCATGTCGCTCACCGGTACTTGTGGGGCATCCAAGGGCCCCATTTGGCTTCGTAGATTTTTCGGTTCCTGTCGAGCAGCACACTGCGCTCCTTGCCCAGCTTGCCGAAAGAGGCCGACAAATGATGGCGGACGAAGACGTCCTCCGCGCATCCGATCCGCCAGCTGGCCTGGGCGATGCGGCGGCAATAGTCGTCATCCTCGAAAAACCCGAGGCCAAAGCTCTCGTCGAGGTCACCGACCTGCTCGTACACCTGGCGCGGCAACATCACGCAGAAAAAGGCTAGCGTCCTCATCGGCATCAATTCACCCATGTGAGCAAGGGTATACGCTCGCGCCTTGCTCTGCATTTCCGTAGCATCCCGATAACGTAGCTGGATCTTCGCCTCGTTGCCGATGTTGTCGGTAACCGGACCGATAATGCCCAGCCCCTGATCGCGCCGAAAATGATTCAGCAACGTGGCCATCCAGCCCTTGGTGACCTCGGTATCGTTGTTCAACAACACCAGATACTCGCCGTGAGCGGCTTCCAGGCCCTGGTTGTTTCCTGCCGCGAAGCCCCTGTTCGATTCGTTGAGGATGAGCCGCCGGTCGCTCCTGCCTGCCGCCCAAGCTTGCAGGTAAGCCGGCGAGCCGTCGCTCGACGCATTGTCGACGACAATGATCTCATATTGGCCAGCCGGCGTATGATGCACCACGCTAGCCAGGCAGGCACGGGTCAACTCGAGGTTGTTAAAGGTCAGAACAACGATACTGACCAGCGGCTTCGGTATCGCCTCGATCACCGCAATCAGGTCGCGGACCCGACATTGCCAAGTATTCTCCGCCGCAAAGGCACGGCGCGCAGCGACCTCTTCGCTACTGCCAGGGCAAGCGAGAACCTCGCTGATGCTAGCGATGAACTCGCCCCGCCCCCTGGCCGTCCGTACGATCCGCCCGAATTGCGCCATTTCCGGCAAATCGACGGCGACCACGGGCTTTCCCGCCGCGAGATATTCGTAAATCTTGACCGGGTTGGTGGCCAGTGTGAGCGGTACCACCTTGAACGGCAGCAGGCAGACATCCATTCCGTACAGATAGTGAGGCAAGGCCTCATAGGCCACTTCCCCGCACAGCTGGACGTTATCTCGTCCAGCCAGGCGCTTCCGGGCGCCGGTCTCGTCTGCCCCGACGAGCAGCAACAGGCAATGAGGAAACGCCGCAGCGATCTGCTCCAGCAGTTCGACATCCATCCAGCTGGCGATGGCCCCGATGTAACCGATTACCGAACGTCCGCCGGGGTCACGAAAGACGCTGCCGGGCGGGACGGAAAATCTCTCGAATTCGGCGGCGTTCCTGATTACGCGTACAGGCGCGTCATGGGCAGTCGCCGCATCGTGCAGCCATTGCGAGGTGACGACGACCGCATCGGCCGCGACGAACAATTCGCGCTCCTGTACATCAATCGCCTCGCCTGTATTGTCGAAGCCAGCATGGTGATCGATGCAGTCATAGATCAGGCGACTGTCCGGCACGCACCGGGCGAGGCTCGTCCAATATGGATGCTCGACGAGCGAGACGATCTCCTGACTGTCCGTCCATTGCAGTAGCGCGGCCACGCTGTCCTTGAGCCGGCGAAGATCGGCCGTGCCGGGCGCCGCATGATAGATGGGCGGACGCCCCTTGAGATGAAGTCTGACGTTGAACAGGCGACCATGAGCATCGAGCGGCTCGATTTCAAAACCAGCCGCCCGGTCATTAACGAACGAAGTCGAGATGTAGAAGACACGGTGTCCCTGCTCGGCTAGCCCCCGCGCCAGATGCTGCGGCCGCTGAATGCGGTAGCGCCAGTCGATGACTCCCCACATCAGGATGTCCGGGTTTTCCTGGGCAGGCAGTGGCGGAAAGGCATCGCCGTGGAATGGCCGTATGCTGCTCGCCCGCCAATCCTTTTCGCGCAGATAGGCCGAATGCACCACCCCGCCCTTGAGCAGCGGCAGGACCGGCTCCAGCAGAAGCTGTGTAATCAGCCACCGGTGATGATCGGACAACGGCAGGGCCTGCCAGACACGTTTGATAATTTTTAGTCCGTTCACTGCTGCGCTCCGCATCTACGCAACCAGAAACTCCCACCGCCGTACAAGTCCCCGCCCAGCACCTGTTTCAGCAAATCCGGAAACTGCTCGAATACGTAGGTACTGCCGAACAGCACCTCGAAGCCGTGGGAATCAGTCAGCAACGCCTGTAACAGATATTGCTCGTTCCAGTGTATCCCCATGTCCACAACCCATTCCTTCGGGTAATCGCCGGGCAGGAATATGTCGTGCACATGGACCAGCACGCCCGGACGCAAGCGGGGAAGGATTTCAAAATAGATGAAGTTTACGTCGCTCCCCGTCTTGGCAACGTGCGAGGAGTCGATGAACAGGATATCCCCTTGCTGCAGGGCGACAAAGGTTTCGAGCGGAACATCCTGAACCCGCGCCTCGATCAGTCGGCTCAGGCCGGGAAGACCGCCGCGAAGAAAGGCACGCGGATAGGGCTCTATACACGTCATGTCTAGGCGGCTACCGAGGAAACGACGATTCACATCGGCGGTCAGTAGTGACGAATAGCCGGAGCCGATTTCAATGATTCGCTGCGGTCTCGTTTCGCACAGCATGGCGAAAAGCATGCGTGAGTCCAGCCAGCTGAACTGCGTATTGCGCGTGTAAAACGCCGTGTCCGCAGAGCCCGCCGGCGGATCATCCGGATAATCGTAGTCCGGCAGATGGCGCGGTAAAATTTCGCTCAGCCAGCGCCGCTGCTCGGGTTCGTTGAAGTCGATACCGGCGACCGTGGGCGTAGCCGGCCAGATCCGCCCTTCATCCTCGCGGACCGCTCCCGTATCCACTACCGGCGAATAGAAATGGCCATCCACGAAGGCCTTGCGGATTCCCGTTGCATTACCCGCCCCGTTGATCAGCCGCCGAACGGCGTTCAGCAATTTCTTCCGGATCATCCGGCCTCTCCGTCACAGATCACTATTGGGTCTCCGGCAAACCATGCTTGAACAGCATCCGCAACTTGTACGACAGCGGGTCGAAGACAGAAAAAAAATCGCGGTACGAAAGAGTTCGCTTACCCATCGCGGCACAGCGCCCGGCCCGCAGCTCCGGACCGCGGCGCCACAAGGCTGCAAAAACCGGTAGATATATCACGCGCAGATAGGCCAGGTTCCATTTCGCCAGCGAGAGCCCCCCCCCCTCTATCAGCAACAGTATCAGGTGTACCGCCACCATGATTGGCATCGCCAGCGCGGGGTAAGTCATGACCATGACGAAGGTCTTGTTCCGCTCGGTCAGCGCCCGTCGGTGAAAAGTCGTGCTCAGCTTGCCCCCCTGTATCCGACCTCCGCCGAACTGGGCTCCGACACAATGGCGGTAGCCGGATCGGGCCAGCGCGCGAACCGGGTGGCCGGCCAGACGGGCGCGGCAGCACAGGTAGAGATCTTCCGCCAGCGAGCCGAACCATGACGGGAAGCCGCCGATCTCGTCCCACAGCGACTTGTCGATCCACAGACAGGCACCGGCCACCATGGCGACATCGCCTGCGGCGCTGTCGCGGTTCGGCACCGCGTTCAGGAAGGGATCGAGGCGACAGCCAATATCAAGCAGTTCGCCGCTCCGCGCATCGTATTGCGGCAAGGTCAGGATCGCCGGCCGGCCAATGCGCTGCGCTTCCTCTCGTAACGTCTCCAGCGCGCCAGGCAGCAAGGTCGCATCGTTGTTCAGCAGCAGCACGTAGCGGCCGCGCGCCACGGCCACCATCCGGTTGTTGGCCACGCAAAAGCCGACGTTGACAGGGCTTTCGATAAGCCGGACAGAAGGATGGCGGGCACGAATATGCTCGGCCGACCCATCCTTCGAAGCATCGTCATGGACGATGATTTCGATATTCAAATCGCCCATCTGGCCGCGCACCGAGTCGATGCAGTCGTCGATAAGGTTGATGCCCTGATAGTTGGCGATGCAGACGGAGCAGAGGATGGCCTCGGGAACAGGCATGGCGTTCACGGCGACAGCACCGCGAGATAGCGTTGACCGATCGCGCACCAATCGAAACGCGCCAGCACCGAGGCCCGCCCGGTCTTGGTCAAAGTACAGCGCAGTTCGACGTCGGCAAGCAGGGCGCAGACCTGATCCCGCAGGTCATTCGGATCGCCGCTGCGAAATAGCCGCCCACCGCGTCCATCATCCAGAATGTTGCGCAGCGCCGGCAGGTCGCTAGCGACCACGGGACAGGCACAGCCCAGCGCCTCGACTGCCACCAGCCCGAAACCTTCGGCCCGCGACGGCACCACCAGCAAGGTGGCACGCTGAAAATGCCCGGCCAAGGCGGCATGATCAACAGCACCGACGAACGCCACTGCTGATGCGAACTCGCTCTGACTCACCGCAGCCTCAAAGCGAGCGCGCTCGGGCCCGTCGCCAACGACGGTCAGGCGAACCGCCGGATGCGCCGCCCGAATTTCAGGCAACGCCCTGAGCAAGATATCGAGCCCCTTGCCGGCAACCAGACGCCCGACGAACAGCAGCTCCGCAATAGCACGTTCGCTGCAGTCTGGAACAAAAAGCCCTTGCAGATCCGCCCCCATGGGGATGACCGAAACCTTCCCAGGTGGAGCCCCTTCGGCAATCAGCTTCCTGCGCAGATCCTCGCCGACGGCGACGACATGCGAGCAGCGCCCCATGATCGAGCGTCGAACTCTGGACCACAACGGTCCGCGCAATGCGGACACATCGCTACCGTGGACCGTGCAGATCCAGTGCGGCCGACTGGCCGAAAAACCGAGGGCCGCGGCCAGCACCAGCCCTTGGGGCACAATCCAGTGAGCCTGCACGGCATCGCAGTTGAGATCCCGCAACGCCCGTCGTGTTTCAAGAAACTGAGCCAGCAGGAAGATCGGCAGCAGGGCATGCAACCATGGCCAGCGCTTCAAATTAGCCAACACCCCCCCTTGATAGGCCAATTTTTCCCAGGCGGACGGAGCATAGCGGAAGCGCCTCACCTCGACGCCGTCCATGGTCTCACGCTCCTGTGCCCCCGGAGCATGCGGCGCCAATGCGGTGACCCGCTGACCGGCGGCGACCAATTGCCGACACAAGTCGAGTACGAAAGCCGGTTCGGCATCTCCCGGCCAGCGGGGAAATGTCGAGGTCAGAACAAGAATGTGCAGCTGGCTATTAGTACTCACTGTCCTTGTAGCTCAGGGCGGTGATCTGTTCCGATACGATGCCGATCAGGAAAGCCAGGATGGCTGCAATGAACAGCAAGGCACTCATGTTGGAAAAGCGGCTGTAGCTGATATAGGTATATATGTAATAGCCCAGCCCGGTGGCAAAAAAGGACGCGCTGACCGGCAGGAACAGTTTCAGCGGCGAATACAGTGTGCCGATTTTCAGAATGATCAACAGAAAGCGAATGCCGTCGCGCAACGGGCGGATATGGCTGTCGCCAATGCGGGGCGGCATATTGACTGGCACATAGGCGACACCGAGGCCGGCCCGAAAAAAACTCATGGTGCAGGTAGTTGGATAGGAAAAGCTGTTAGGCAGCAGATAAAGAAAACGCCGGAAGCATTCAGCCCGCACGGCACGAAAACCCGACGTCAGATCCTCGACGGGATGATTGACCATCCAGCTGGCAAAGCGATTGAACACGCCATTGGCGAAACCGCGGTGCGCGCCGGCATGGTCGCCAAAGCTACGACTACCGACCGCCATGTCGTAGCCTTCATCAAGCTTGGCCAGCAACCGGGGAATATCCTCCGGCTGGTGTTGGCCATCGGCATCCATGAATACGATGATCTCGCCACGGGCAGCACGTGCACCGGTTTTGATCGCTGCGCCATTGCCTTTTGGATAGGGATGCGCGATCCGAGTTACCTGATGGGCCTCACAAAGGATATCCGTGCCATCGGAGGAACCGTCATCTACGACCAGGATTTCGGCGCCCGGAACTTGCAGACGAATAGCAGGGAGGAGAGTGGTAAGCGAAGGCGCCTCGTTGCGCGCCGGCAAAACGATCGAAATATTTGGCTTTGAGAACATCATTTGAGGGAAGTCAGGCCTTGCATCTTGTTGCGAGGGCCAATGTTACCGGCATCCAGCTCAATCGCCCGCACGTAATATTGACTTGCCGTCACCGGATCATGCTGAACCAGCAACTCGTAGTCAGCTGCGCCTTCAAGAAAGCGGGATCGTACGCGATTTCCGATGCGTAAATTCCTGCCTCCTGCCTCAAACAACCCGATGGCGTCATTCCTAGGCAAACATCCGGGCATCAAGGTGAGCACCTTCACTAGCGCCATCGGCAAGGAAAGTTGCCCGTATGCAAAGTTTGTTGTCTCAAGCCGCTCGGACAAGCCATAAAGCCAAACTCCATCCACCGGCCTTTCGGAGGAACAAGCCCATGCTATCAGGGCCAGATATCCCAACTTGAAGCCCGTATCGGAACGCTCTGTTTGCTCAAGAAAAAACCGTACACTCTTGGCTCCCATTGGATCGTCTCGGTCACCAAAGCCTGCCCTGATGAGCGTCAGCGCTGCAACATAATTGGCACGTGCCGATGCCTCGTGGCGTATTGCTTCTATTTGGGATCCGATTAACGGATCTGACATTTGAGCTGATCGCACGCCAGTAAGCACGCCCAAGATAAGCAATGATGCTAGCGAAACACTTACCGGTACGAGTCTGCTTTGCCCGAAATTCAGCCGATCGAAGACATGCGACCCCATAACGCCAGCAGCAAGCAATACACCAAGCGCCGGCAGGTAATTCCGATGCTCATGGGCAATTTCCAGGGGGATGAACGAGGATTCCATGCTGTGGCCCAGTAAAAACCAAACAAGGCCAAACACCAAGGCTGCCTGACGATGACGGTAGCGAATTGCTGCGCAAATCGTTACAAACCAAGCGAGCACAGCAAAAATTGTACTTTCCGGTTCAAACCAGCCTCGAGAAACCTTGAACCAATCGAGATAAAGCGCAAACGATTCATTGTTCGGCAGAACAATCTGCCCAAAATAAAACCACAAAACTCTCGCCTGAGTCAGCAAACGCTCATACAGAGTAAAGTCGCGTACCGAATAGCCTGCCTCCAGCCACGACAAACCGATTCGCCAATACATACCGACAGCGACCAAAGCCACAGCCCCGCCCATGAAGGCAAAACGCCGCATTTTCGGCCGATTGGCTGAATGATCAGAGTCCTCAGAAAAATAGACCAAGATCATCGCAAACATTGGGAACAGCAATCCTGTTTCCTTGCTCAGCACGGCCAAAGGCCAGCATATACACCAAGCTAACGCCCCCCAGCATAATATATTCAAACGTCCCTTGACCGATCCAATGGCCTTCAAATGAGCAATTAGAGCAAGCAATGTAAACATGGTGGCCAAGAGCGTCATACGCTGCACTGCCATGTTGATTGCCACGAAATGAATCGGGTGCAATGACCAAGCGGACGCAACCCAAACCGGCAGCCATTTTTGCGCCTTGTCGGAAACCCGTAGGGCCGCTTGCTCCCTTAGAAGCAAAAGAACAAGCCAGCCGACAAGAAGACTGTTGACAATATGTACAACCAGATTAGTCGCCTTGAAGGCGTAGGGATCGAGTCCAAACAACCAATGAGTTAGTGCAAAGCTTATGACACTAACCGGCCTCCCCAGAGGACCTGCACTGGCCCCCTCGAGACTCCCTGCCAGCCCCGAGATACTCAAGGAAGAGAGATGAATCACCGAGTTGTCCACAATGTTCGGAAAATCGTCAAACAGAAAGCCACCATGCAGCCCCTGCAGATAAACGCCCGATGTTGCTGCAATCAAAAGCAGCCAAATCAGATTCACTTGTACCCTTGTCAAAAAAAAAACCCCTTGGCTAACCAAGGGGTTCAGATCATTGCCGGTGACTTAGAAGTCTTTGCAGGAACCCGGGAGGTACTTCTGCATATTGGTACCGCCAGTACCCTTACCACACTGCCAAGTAACCTTACCAGACGCACCAGTTGCACGCAGGATAACCTGACCACCCGCAGCACCAGCCAATTTGGTGTCGTTCTTCAACGTAACCACAACATCACCATGAGTGGCATCTGTACGCGTCCAACCAACCGATTGAACGAAGGGGCCGGACTGATCATCCACGCCCATGGACGCAGCGGAAGGCAACATCGTGCCGGCATTTGCGAAAGTCTCACTGACTGCAGTCTTGCCCGCGGAGGCAGCAAGCAGAGCTTCAGTAACACGTGCACGCACGGTGTAATCCTGATACGCCGGCAGAGCCACGGCAGCCAGAATACCGATAATGGCGACAACGATCATCAGTTCGATCAGGGTAAAACCTTGTTGAACGCGCTTCATTTGAATCTCCTTTATTAGCGAAAGGCGGGAAAAACCGCTGATCTTTTTTAACCACGTTTCATGCCAGGCATGGCCAATTCACCGCCAAACCGAAAAACCCGTTTTTATTCAATGCAATAAAATTTTCACCAGCGATTTTCATTGATCATCCAAGGCGAAAAAGTGCCGAAAAACGTCAGGCCAGCATGGTGCTTTATGTCACCCGACCACTCAGCAATCGAGTTGGCGTTCCCCGAGATAGCTTTCGGCGTATTTCCGGTAGACCTCGCCCCGGGCGAAAACCTCATGTAAATCGGGGTCGATGTGGCCACCTTTCTTGAAATTTTCAAGAATTTTCAAGGCCTGCGACAGCTTCATGCCCTCCTTGTACGGCCGATCCTTGGCGGTCAGCGCCTCGAAGATGTCGGCGATCCCCATGATGCGCGCCTGCCAGCTCATTTCTTCGCGCTTCAGGCCGCGCGGGTAGCCCTTGCCATCCATCCGCTCATGGTGGCCGCCGGCGTATTCGGGGACGTTTTTCAGGTGCTTCGGCCAGGGCAACTGCTCGAGCATCTTGATCGTGGCGACAATGTGATGATTGATCGTCTCCCGCTCTGACTGGGTCAGCGTTCCGCTACGGATGCTCAGGTTTTCCAGTTCGTCGTCGGACAGGAAGGGTGCCTCCTTACCCTCGACGTCGCGCCAGCGATAGTCCTTGGCGATGCCTTGGACGCGGGCGAGGTCGGCGTCGCTCATCTTTTCGCTGCCAATATTCGCCTGGCGGAGAAAGCTGCGGTCGACGTCGCATTTTTGGCAAAAACCACGATAGCTCGCTTCCGCCTCGCCGGCATCCTTGCCCTCGGCAATGCTGCGCCACTTGCGCACCTCGGCATCGCGCTTGATGACCTCGAAGCGCGTATCGATCAGGTGAATGCGGTCATAGATGGTTTGCAGCTTGGTCGCCTTGTCGACCACATGCACCGGCGTCGTCACCTTGCCGCAGTCATGGAGCAGCGCGGCGATACGTAACTCGTAGCGATCCTTGTCGGTCAGCTTGAAGTCGGCGAGCGGCCCTTCGGTCGTTGCGTCGGCTGCATCCGCCAGCATCATCGTCAGTTC
>Ga0316604_10001788_pt1 | contig 17840 bp, 15 predicted proteins | sample OWC_soil_day20_C_FD_207650 | JGI IMG/M metagenome (GOLD analysis project Ga0316604, IMG submission 207650) | Wetland soil microbial communities from Old Woman Creek delta, Ohio, United States - OWC_soil_day20_CT | ecosystem: Environmental > Terrestrial > Soil > Wetlands | place: USA: Ohio... | reverse complement strand
GTGGATTGAAATGGCTTTTTTGAGTACATGGTGTTTCCTCCTCTCAGTCGTCCCTTACGCAGGGACGTGGATTGAAATCGGTAGCAGCTCCAGCGACGGCACGACCACCTAGTCGTCCCTTACGCAGGGACGTGGATTGAAATTTTGCAATCCCAATGAAGAATTATACACGGGCGGTCGTCCCTTACGCAGGGACGTGGATTGAAATAGAATCATATAACTGATCAATGCTCTGAGTATACGGTTGCCTCTTGCACTTTATTTCGGAACTCATTGAATATCTTGATTACTACAATAATTGCCGCATTAAGGCAAAATAGAAGGGCTTGCCGCCCGTTCTGCACAGACGGCAAGCCCTTTCGGACGCACCATAAAATAGTTCTCCAGCTTTTTTGGGTCACTTCAAATAAAAGATAAGGAATTATACGGGCAGAATAATTTTCCCAAATTCGTGATTTACAATCTGGGCAAAGCTGTGATACAGAGCGGAGACACCACAGAGAATGCCCACCCAGCCCGCTGCCGTTTTGACACCTGCCGAGCCGGAAAAATCCGCTGCGGACAGCAGCAGAAACAGCACGGTGAGGGAGAGAAACACGACTTGAGACGCGCGGTTATGCTTCAAGGTGCCGATAAACATAAATAAGGTAAAGATACCCCAGAGCAGCAGGTAAAATGCCAAACCCATTTCATCTGCCTCCGCAACTTTCGTGGGCAGAACCCAGATAGCCACCAGAGACCACCAAAAACAGCCGTATGCGGTAAAAGCAGTCGCTCCAAAGGTATTTCCGTTTTTAAATTCCATAATGCCCGCAATGATCTGCGCCAGACCGCCGAGACAAATGCCCATGGAAACAATGACGATAGAAAGCGAAATGATTTGAAGGTTGTGCAGGTTCAGCAGCAGCGTAGTCATGCCGAAGCCCAACAGACCCAAAGGGGCTGGGTTTGCATGATTGTGTTGTGTGGTTGACGTTGACATAGAAGCCTCCTGTTGCATAAATATTCGCCATAATAACATAAAAACGAATATGTTGCAAGAGAAAACGTGAAAATTGTCGATGCCGTTGCGCAAAAGTTACGGCTACACAACTGAGTGAACAAGCTGCATGTCTTTACCGGTGTTGGATATTAATTTTCCTGCCAAACTGAATTTGTACGACATTGTTCGCTCTGAATTTTAAGCAGTAGTTCAAGACATTCTTGCAAATATTGCGATTTCGCGGAACAAATGAACCCCCGATTCCATTTTTCATAAGATGGAATCGGGGGTGTTTGTCATGTCGAGTTCTTGCTACTACGGCGGCAGCGGCGACTGCCTGGTACTGGCCGCGGCTGCGCTGTCTATGGATATCGCACGGGGGAGAACCGTGGAGGAAATCGAGCTGATGGCCGCTTTTTTCACTATATTGGGGGATAATCTTGCGCTCATTGCCCTGACAGTACCCGGCGATGAGGATGCAGGGTCATAAGCCGACGCGGCTCACTTCAAGGAACCGGTTCAATTCCTCCATCCGCTGCGACGCGTGATTTACGCCCTGCTGCCACAGCGCGGTGATTTTATTGAGATCGCGCTCGGTTCTGGAAAAACCGGCCGTGGAATCGGGCGCAAACAGAAACGCTTTTCCCTCCCGTTCCAAATCAAAGAGCTTCCGGCGGCCCTCGTTATATCGATCTACCCGGCGGCGCATTGCATCACAGAATTTGGGATAGCGGCGGTAAAGACGCGTCATCATGGGCTCCAGCTTTTCCGGCTCTCTTACATAATCGCGCTCCCGGGTCAAAACCACAACCACACGGTCGCAGCCCTTGGCGAAGGCTCTCCGGTAGGGGATGGCGTCCGCGACCCCGCCGTCCATGCAGGGCTGTCCCTCAATTTTCATCACCGGGAACAGCAACGGCAGGGCGCAGGTCACCCGCAGAATTTGAAACTGCTTATCCTCTGCCGTCACGGGAAGATACATGGGTCTTCCGGTACGCAGATTGGTAACCACCGCCTCCACCTCTCCGGGAAATGAGGCAAACGTCTGAAAGTCGAAAGGCTGCAGCTTGTTAGGGATTTCATCGTAGGCAAAATCCAGACCGAAATAGCTGCGGTTGCCTGGCTTTAAAAAATTCCGCGCGCTCATATAGCGCTTGTCGTTGACATAATTCAACATAACCTGGAGATTTCGCTCACGCTGGCGGGAAACATAACTGACTCCATTTCCAATTCCCGCTGAAACGCCCACCACATAATCCGGCATGATATCGCCGTCCAGCAGCCCATCACAGACACCGGCGGAATAAATGGCGCGTACCGCGCCTCCCTCCAAAACCAATCCCGTTTTCAAAGACAATTCACCCTTTCAAAGCTCTGTCCCGCCGGATGAGCAGCTTCAGCGCCTCGACTCCCACCTCGATAGAGGCAGAGGTATCGTGGCTCTCCTCCTGATCCAGTCCGGCTGCGTTCCGCTCCTGGTTCCAAATGACGTGGAACACGGAACCGCAGCGGACGTTCAGGGCGGCGGCCACCGTAAACAGCGCGGCGGATTCCATCTCAGACGCCAGCACCCCAAGGCGCTTCCACGCCTGCCATTTTTGTTCCAATTCGTAGGAGACAGGCATCCTGTCGGGAGAATGCTGTCCGTAAAAGGAGTCCTTACACTGCACCACTCCCGCGTGCCACCGCTTTCTGAGAGCCTCCGCGCTGTCCGCAAGGGCGGAGAGCACCGCGTAATGGGGTACGGCGGGGTATTCAATGGGGGCGTATTCTCTGCTGGCGCCTTCCTGGCGAACCGCTCCCGTGGCAATCACCACATCGCCGCTCTGTACCTCCAGCGCAATCCCGCCGCAGGTGCCCACCCGAATGAAGGTATGGGCTCCGAGGGCGCAGAGTTCCTCCATGGCAATGGCCGCAGATGGACCACCGATCCCGGTGGAGGTCACCGTCACCCGCTCTCCAAGAAGGGTACCCGTGTAGGTGTTAAATTCCCGGTTCTGGGCCACATGGACAGGCTGTTCAAACAGCGCCGCGATCTGTTCGCATCGCCCTGGGTCGCCGGGCAGGATACAATACCCGCCTACCTCGCCTGCCGCGCATTGAATGTGAAACTGTTTCTCATGCTCAATCATGCCCTTCGCTCCGTTCACTGTCAATTTGCCACAGTCTGCACCATGTCCGCCGTGACTGTCCTATGAGTACATATTATATCATTCGTCCGTTATTTTCAAGGGATTCCTCCCACTGCTTTCCGTTGGAACACAGTTGAGCGGCATGCCCTGTCCTTGCAAAATCACTCGAAAGCTGATATAATATTTTAACTTGGGTTCACGAGTAAGAGTTATGAGGAAAACGCGCAATATCTCACTGTTTGGGAGGCAATCCTATGTTAAAGGTAACTAAAACCCCTGTCCGGCTGCATGAAGGCCGCCTGATCCCCTGCGATTCCCCGGCGGACGGCAATCAAAGCGGCACCATCGCCTATGGCATTTTAAAGGCTCATAATCAAAGCGGCTCCATGGAGCAGCTCAAACTGAAGTTTGACGCCATGGCCTCGCATGATATTACTTATGTCGGCATCGTCCAGACCGCCCGGGCATCCGGCCTCACCGCTTTCCCCTTGCCCTACGTTCTGACCAACTGCCATAACTCCCTTTGCGCGGTGGGCGGCACCATTAATGAGGACGACCATGTGTTTGGCCTCTCCGCCGCCAAGAAATACGGCGGCGAGTTTGTTCCCGCCCATCAGGCGGTCATCCACGCCTACATGCGCGAGCGCTACGCCGCCCCGGGTAAGATGATTCTCGGCTCCGACTCTCACACCCGCTACGGTGCTTACGGCTGTATGGCCATCGGAGAGGGCGGCCCGGAGCTTGCCCGGCAGCTGCTCTCCAAGACCTATGATATCGCTTATCCGCCCGTCATTGCCGTCTATCTGGAGAACACCCCCCGTCCCGGTGTAGGCCCTCAGGACGTGGCTCTGGCGCTGATCAGCGAGACCTTTAAGGACGGCGCGGTGAAAAACGCCGTGCTGGAGTTCATCGGCCCCGGCATTTCCAGCCTTGCCATGGACTACCGTTCCGGAATCGACGTCATGACCACCGAAACCACCTGCCTCTCCTCCGTCTGGCAGACTGACGAGACAGTTCGAAACGCTCTCGGCGAGCTGGGACGGGGCGATGGCTTCCAGACTCTGACTCCCGCCGAGGACGCCCGCTATGACGGCGCGGTTTTCATTGACCTGTCCCAAATTGAGCCTATGATCGCGCTGCCCTTCCACCCCTCCAACGCCTATTCCATCCGTGAGTTCAAAGCGAATTTGGACGACCTGCTCCATAGTATTGATGTGGAAACCGCCAGCCAGTTCAAGCTGGAGCATGCCGTCTCCCTGCGCAGCAAAATCCGCGGCGGCAAATTCTACGTGGATCAGGGCGTGATTGCCGGCTGCTCCGGCGGAACCTGGCAGAACCTGGTTCGCGCGGCTGATATATTATACGGCGCTCCCATCGGCTCCGACGCTTTCTGGCTTTCCTGCTACCCCGCCAGCCAGCCGGTGATGCTGGAGCTGACTCGGAACGGGCAGATCGCCTCCCTGATGGCGGCGGGTGCATCCATCCGTTCCTGCTTCTGCGGCCCTTGCTTCGGCGCGGGAGATGTGCCTGCTAACGGCGGTTTTTCCATTCGCCACTCCACTCGCAACTTCCCCAACCGGGAGGGCAGCAAGCCCTCCGACGGACAGATTTCCTATGTGGCGCTGATGGACGCCCGTTCCATCGCTGCCACCGCCTTGAACGGCGGCGCACTGACCGGCGCGGACGAGCTGGAGCATATCCCGGTTGACCGCCCCGATGAATTGAATCATTTCGATGACAGCCCCTACCAGGCAAGAGTCTATTTCGGCGTGGGCAAGCCCAAGGCCGAGGAGGAACTGGTCTTTGGCCCCAATATCGCCGACTGGCCCGAGCAGATCGCGCTGCCGGAGAACCTTCTCCTGACGGTTGCCGCCGCCATTTATGATCCCGTCACCACCACCGACGAGCTGATTCCCTCTGGTGAGACCTCCTCCTACCGCTCCAATCCCCTCAAGCTGGCGGAGTTTACCCTCTCGCGCAAGGATCCCGCCTATGTGGGCCGCGCCAAGGAAATTGCTGCTATCGAGCGCCTCCGCCGCAACAATCCCGCCGATTCCTCGGTTCAGGCGGCGCTGGACGGCTACGACGCGGAAAAAACCGGCCTGGGCAGCGTCGTGATGGCATTGAAGCCCGGCGACGGCTCCGCCCGGGAGCAGGCGGCCTCCTGCCAGCGGGTGTTGGGCGGCTGTGCCAACCTCGCGTCCGAGTACGCCACTAAGCGCTACCGCTCCAATGTGGTCAACTGGGGCATGCTGCCCTTCATTGCGGCTAATTTAGAGGGCTTCGGCATTCAGCCCGGAGACAGGGTTTACATTCCCGGCATCCGTGCACTTCTTGAAGGAGCCGGAGAGAGCATTCAGGCCACACTGCTTCAGAATGGAGCGCAAACCCCCATCACGCTGAATTTGCCCAAACTCACCCGGGAGGAGCGCGATATCATTCTCGCCGGCTGTCTCATTAATTACTACGCAAAATAAGGCCCATAAAAGGCGTGACTGAAAAACAACGCTTACAATATAAAATACAAAAATCAGCCAAGCCTGCAACTGTTGTCAAGTGCTAAAATAATAAAACTTACGGTTCCATTCCTGCGCATCAAAAATCGGCTGTCACAAGCATTACCTGTGGCAGCCGATTTGTTGATCACGGATTAATTACTCATGATAAAAAACAAGCGCGGATGCAAAACGCCTGTCGGCACCTTGCATCCGCCTTGTTTGCATGCCAAAATGCGCCCCGTAAAGGGGCGCATAAGAGCGGGGTTATTTATTTGCGAAAACAATCACTGCAATAAATGGGGCGGTCGCCACGGGGCTCAAAAGGCACCTGGCAACGTTTTCCACACTCAGAGCACACAGCGTCGAACATAGGACGTCGTTCGCTGCGACCACCACGAGAGTCACCCTTGCGGGCATTGCGGCAGGGCTTGCACCGTTGCGGCTCGTTGGTAAAACCTTTCTCCGCGAAAAACTCCTGCTCACTGGCAGTAAAGACGAATTCTTGACCGCAATCTTTGCAGACGATGGTTTTGTCTTGAAACATGTAATACCTCTTTAAAGTTAGTTCGCCTTATCTGGCGACATAAAAAGCATACGACAATTTGGAAGGAAAGTCAATAAAATATTCTAGGGATATGCGGATTAATTATTCGAGAAAAGGCCATATGCAAAAGAGTAAGAAAAAATAATCCAAATAAATTGATGCAATTTTGTCGGATTTGTAATACTGATATAATAGGTGCGCTGCTCTCTTGCATGAAGCAGGCTGTTTCTGACAAAGCCCTAGGGTCTTGTCAGCGGCAGGCTTCCAGTTCTTTTTCCATCAGCGCATAGAAGCGTTCAATATTTTTTCTGTCCTCTGCGCTTCCGTAAAGATTGACGCCAAACGTCATCCTGTCTTGAAAGCTGCTGACGGACATTTGAAAATGAGGCCGGTATTTGATCGAACCACACATAAAGGCGTCGATGACCTTTGCGTATTTAAATGTAAGCTTTTTGGAATCGATCACGCCGATATTTGTCATACATATACCCGGATTGACGAGCCCTTTTTTTAAAATCTGGTAGGCAATCCGCTTTGGAAATTTAAACATCACATCGAGTTTAAGGAATGTATTGATTCCCAGGTATTGCGTTTTCCGTTTGTCTGCCGCCTCGCGCACTTTTGAAAGGGTTGCGGCAAAACTCTCACTGAGCTCAACCTCCGCGCTTATGATCGAGGTGGATGAGAGATTCGTGAGGGCATTAAAGCCCTTGTCCGTAAGATATCTCCGCATATCCACCATGATAGGAATATCGATCATCCCGCCGCGCATGTTCATCATTCCGGAAACGGAACGAAAAAGCGCCGTTAATATCACATCGTTTACCGTCACCCCGTGGACTGTACAGTATTTACGAATTGCGTGATATTGTTCGGGTGTGAGCCGATGCATAACAATAAAAGGCGACACCCTTGCATCTTCGCTCATCGGAAATCGAAACGGGAGCTTCCGGTTGTTTTCTCCGCCGTTTAGAAACAAAATTTTTAATCTTTGTGAAATACTCATTCCGGACAGAATCTTTTGAAAGCTTCTGTCCGCGTCAATGACGCGCTCCGGCGTGTATTCGGGATTTTCCAGGAGGCCGGAGTATAGTTCGGCAAGGAGGTAGATGCATTGCTTGAAACCTGCGGCGTCGCTCACCATATGGTTTTGCAGAATCGAGAGATAGTCTCTTTCTTCCCGCAAAAGACAGGCCTTTATCTGAGGGCCTTTGCTCTCGTCGGTTTTCGAATATGTAAATTGGTCAAACTGATCCCGCCTGTCGGTGATCGTCAGTAAATCCGAGCCGCTGAACGGTACTCCGGCATCCCAAAATGAGCCGCCGTTCCGGTTTACATACACGTTCGACAGCAAAGGCACCGCTTTGATCAGCATACAGAGTGCCTTTTCAACCACTTGCGCGTCCACTCTATCCTCGAAGGTTATGATGCAGTGCAGCTGATGGTCGTTAAAACCTGTGACATCATACAGGAATTGAAACATATCGAAAATTTCAGCGTTTCTTTTCATTCTGAATAGCCCCTTTATACTCACAAAAGTAAACAGTGTTACTTATTACATTATACTGATTTGATTTAATTTTTGTCAAGACATTTGACAAGTGAAAAGTAATAATTTATACTTTTAATAATTATGAGTTCGTTTTGATATGGGAGGCTGCATCATTTGGACAAGCATATGGCGCGGATGGGCAAGATACCAATGAGAGAGCTTGAAAAGTGTACCGGAATGACGAGGGCGTCGATTACCTTTTATATTAAAGAAGGGATCCTTCCAGAACCTGAAAAGTCCGCGAAAAATATGGCCTATTACGATGGGAAATTTATCGAGCGGCTTAAGCTTGTCGAAGAAATGAAAAATGCGGGGTTTACCCTGAATCAAATTAAAAAGCTTGTGGCCAGCGGGTATGGCAAAATTAATGACTACGGTCTTCAGGTGGTGGAGGCTGTGAACCGTCAGCTCTCGCTTGATTCTGAGGATACCTGCGTGCCGTTGAGCCAGCTGAAAGACATTGGTTTTGACGACGCCGAAATTGACAGATTTATTGAGATGAAGCTGATCATTCCGGCTGACGCGGGAAAAAAGATGTTTCCGCAGCACAGTCTCACGGTATGCCGCTTTTTTAAATATTACAAGGATGTGGGTATGCCGGTTTCAGTGGCGGAAACCGTCCTCATAAAGCTCCGCGAGCTTGTGGATATTGAAAAAAATGCCTTCGTAGATTATATCCGCGCTCCAATGATTGAGAAAGGGATATCGGAGGAAGAACAAGGGGAAGAGGTTCGAAAATGCGTGGAGAGCATTAGTGCGATGCTCCCGGTTTTGCATCTTCAGTTGTTAAAGCTGCCGTCTGAATACATGATGAAGATCGAAGGATCAAAATGAGGCAATTCTTTGATGCTTTGGCTGCTTTGCAACCCATCTGCTTTGTGACCCACCGCATAACCGCTACGGTATCAGCCGTAATGAAACCGGTTTCCCGCAAATAAATTGAAAAGAACAGAGGTGTCAACGCTTGAATGAGCGTTGACACCTCTGTTTTTCCATGGAATGGGTCACAGTATAATTTTTTATGCTAAGTCAGTGATTTACATCGTTTGCTGCATTCGTGCCGGCAATAAATCCACTAGAAAATGCCCAGGAAATATCGTTGAGGATTTGCAGCTTGACACCGTCCATATTAATATGTCTTCCGGAAGCAAAATCGCCGGTGACATACAGGCCATCCACCAGACCTCCACCGGCGGACTTTGCCTGCATATTGCTGTTGATTTCCACGCCGCCGAAAGCGCCGTCAGTCATCAGGTCGCCCTTGACGCCATAGAATGGAGGCTTATTGAGCGGTACCAGCAACTGGGTTGGACGGTAGCAGCCCCAGTCAAAACCTTCTTCACAGTAACGGTTATATTGAAGCACCGTCTGCTCAAATGCTTCGACATGGACGCCCATTTGCCTGCCAAGTTCAGCTAAGGTATCTGCGCGGAATGCCCACCCGTCCTTTGCCGCAATCCCTTTCGCGATATCAGCATATAACTCTTCTGGATTTTTAGGATAGCTTTGGGGAGGAACAGGCCCGGTCTGTATCGGGTCTGTTTTTTCTGCGTGTTTTATTGCTGCCGCCAGGGTGTTTTCATCAAATACGGAATAGGACAAAGCCTTGGGCTGCTGGATCAATACATGACCGGTATCAAACATGTCATCCATATTTGAAATCAAAGGTTCGCAGGCAAAGCGGTTTCCGTCCAGATTGACGCTGATCGCGTAATCGGACATGGCAGCATTGTTCATTACCTGGCTTCTGCTGTTATACTTCGGTCCCATAATTCGGATGCAAAAGCTGTCGTAATCAATAAATGCACCAACCTTTTCGGCAAATGCAATTCCGTCTCCGGTGTAATTTGGGTTTGTGTGAGGGCTCTTTTCCACTATGACCTGATGATAAGCAGGGAAAACCCGGTCGACGATCTGCTTGTTGTTAATCCAGCTGCCGCTGGCCATGATGCATGTTTGACAGACGATCCTTATCTTTTCGCCATTATGCTCTGCGATTACCGCAACTATTTTGTGATCTTTTATTTCAACGTCCACGGCTGGGGTCTGAGTCAACACTTCCACATGGTAAGCAGCACACTTTTCCAGCATCTTTTCAATGACCAGCCGTCCGATTCCGTTGTTTTGCACACCGTATACAGGGCCTTCCTGATCATCCGGACCGTCAAACACGTACCGGCCGACCTTAAAAAGCGGCACGGTTTCCGGCGCCTGGAGGCAAAACCAGTCAAAAAATTTGCCGGTGCCCCGGATACAGCTGCTTGCAAGTTTAGGGTTAATTTTCCAATAAGTTAAAGCCATTACTTTCCGAAGAAACGCATCCGTTCGATCCTCAATTCCTCTGTCTTTTTGCCACTTGCTTTGGAAGGTACGGGTCGTAGAGGCAAACAGCGCGCCTCCGCCGATCGTTTTTGACTTTTCCAGTACAATGACTTTTTTGCCTGATACTTGTGCCGCCCGTACAGCAGCTACCATACCGCTGCCTCCGCCGCCCAGAACAATAATGTCACATGCTTTTTCTACCATAAAAAGCTCCTTTCATATCTCTGAATTGATCAGGCAATCCACTGCCAGTCAATAAACACTCGTGTGCAAACTATCTTGCTGATTTCAGCATGTCGCCAGCACACGAGTGTTTCATTTAGTTCCGCGCGAAATCAAACTATCAGCAGTTGCATTCTTGATGAAATTCCTGCCACAAAGCGCGGTTAGGATTCATTCTGACGCTATTAACCGGCAAGAGTAACGTTGTTCAGGTTGAGACGGGTGGTGGTATCCGTGTCAATATCGGCAATCACCTTGGTATTCCAGCAGAGTGCGCCTGCCTGCTGATACACGGGAATCCATCGGCAGTTCTCTTTCATCCAGTCCTGCATTTGGTTGTAATATTCAATGCGTTTCTCTGAATCAATGGTATTAAGACCATTATTGAATAGCTCGGTCCATTCCGGATCGGAGATAGCACAGGGTTTCAATGGGCAATCAGGCGTGGCCTTTTGAAGGGCGAGGTAGGGCTCCGGATAGGGCACGGAACCTTTTCCGCCCATCAGGAACAGGTCGGTTTCACCGCTGGCCTGACGACTGATAATGGTGTTGGTATCAGAGCATTCAAAGCTCATTGTGATTCCAATGTCAGCAAGATAGCCCTGAAGTGCCTCATAGAAGCGCTGCTCGGAGGGAGAATTGCCTGCCAGAACACTCAGAACAATATCGCCGTCGGAATAACCAGCTTCCTGCAGAAGCGTACGCGCACCGTCCGGATCATACTCATATGCACCCTCGTTCTTATAATAAGGAGTCATCGTTGAGGCCAAAACGGAGGTAGAAACAATTCCCGTTTTACCCACTGAAACATCGGCTACACTTGCCCAGTCAACCCCTGTCGCAATGGCCTGCCGAACGCGGATGTCGTCAAAGGCGGAAACATACTCTGGAAGCATCAGGTAGGACTGCTCGTAATCGGTCAGAATTTTGTAAGCCGCATCAGAAATCTCTCCATTTTCGAGTTGGGTGATTGTGCTGTCATCCAGGCCGACCATCACGTCGAGATCCCCATTTTGAAAATCTGCCAGCATCGTGCTGACCTCACTGTAAGTTGTAACAACAATCGTTTTTACGGCAGGAGTATGATCCGTATCCCAATAATTATCCCGCAGCTGATACGTGGTATGAGAGCCGGATACATTCTCAACACATGTGTAAGCACCGGTGCCGCAGGTCTCGTCCCATAGATCGGCTGCACTTTTGGATTCATAAAAACTTTCCGAAACAATATCCTGGAATGCAGTCATGGCGCCGATACCGGGGCCGTAAGGCGCCGTGTATTTAATGACCAGCGTATAGTCATCGACAGTATAGCTGTTATCCAGATCATACTGGCTGTAATAATTGGCAAAAGACGAGCCTGTTTCCGGATCTACCACGCGGCGGAGACTGTAGAGTACATCAGATGCCTTGAGTTCATCCCCGTTGGAGAAGGTGACACCCTTTTTCAGTGTCAGCTGCAGCGTGGTATCATCCAAATACTCATATGTATCCACTAGGTTTGGTTCCACTTCTCCGGTTTCAGAATTATAGTTGAAGAGGGAGTCGTAGCAGAGGTTCAGGCCGATACTGTTGTTGGAATTTGCAGGATCCATAGAATCGGGAGAAGATAACCATCCTACTCGGATTTCGGTGACCGGTTCGGAGGGGTCTGAGGTTCGGGCTGTGCTTGAGCTGCAAGCGGAGCAGCCTGCGATCAACATCGCTGAGAGAATAAGCGCCAAGATGCGTGTCTTTTTCATCTGTTTATCCTCCTAATAAAGTTTGACGACCTCAGTCTAAACCATGAACCAAGTTTACTGTCAATACTCTGAAGAATAAAAAGAGGAGAGATTTTTACTAATCTCACAAAAGCGGGTTGACACTTCACCTGCTTCATGGTTTACATTATACATTACTTGAACGGCGAATAAGCGGCGGAGTGATGTAAAAGACATTTATACCGTCGGAAATGGGGGGCGTGTCATTTGCTAAAATTTATTTTTAAAAGAGTGCTGTTGTTTTTTCCGGTTCTGTTTGGTGTGCTGTTGATTGTATTTACAATTAACTATTTAACTCCAGGTGATCCTGTTGTTGCCGTGATCGGCATCGACTATACACAAGAACAGTATGACGCGATGGAGGCGCAGTTGGGGCTGGACAAACCGTATCTGGTTCAGTTCTTTGATTATGTCAAGGGTGTTGTCACCAAATTTGACCTCGGAACTTCATACACCAATCAGCGGCCTGTGAGTGAACAGATTTTGGAGCGTATGCCGCTGACACTTGAACTGGGTACCATCGGTATCGTGATTGCAATTATACTGGGAATCCCATTCGGTATCATTTCAGCCACAAAACAATACTCGCTTGTGGATTATTCGGTAACGATCTTCTCATTATTTTTTGCTTCCATGCCGAACTTCTGGCTGGCACTGATGTTGATTATTATCTTTTCACTTAAGCTTGGCTGGTTCCCGGCCACGGGCGCGGCAACATGGAAAGGGTGGATTCTGCCGTGTATTACACTCGGACTGGCGCCCATATCGACGATAGCCAGGCAAACCCGTTCCAGCATGCTTGAAGTGATCCGCCAGGACTACATTACAACCGCAAGAGCAAAAGGACAGACCGAACATAGAATTATCTGGAAGCATGCCCTGGGTAACGCTATGATTCCCATTATTACAGTTGTCGGCTTTATGGTAAGCACCATTGTGGGCGGCTCCGTGATTATTGAGAACATTTTTAATTTCCCTGGCCTGGGAGCATTGATGATGACTGCGGTTACCAATAAAGACTACCCCATGATTCAAGGTACGGTTTTAGTCATCTCGGTATTTGTATGCTTTATCAATCTGTTGGTCGATATCATCTATGGTTTTGTTGACCCCAGAATCAAGGCTCAGTATCTTTCTGGGGGCAAAACAAGAAAGAAGTCAAAAGGAAAGGCGGGTTGATGATGAGTAGTGTCACTCAGGCCGATATACAAACCGGAAACAGCGGTACGCGGCTCAAAAGAAAAAGCAATTTTTCGGGTATTTGCAAACGGTTTTGCAGAAATAAAATGGCCGTCGTATCCCTGGTAGTGATTGTTTTGCTGGTTTTGATTGCGATTTTTGCCGATTTTGTTGCGCCCTATGATTATGCAAAGCAGGATATCGCGAACCGATTTCTCATGCCATGCTTGGCACATCCTCTGGGGACGGATAATTTCGGACGCGATTTGCTGAGCAGAATCATATACGGTGGGCGAATTTCCCTTTTGGTTGCGATCATGTCGGTTGCCATTTCTCTTGTGTGCGGTGGTTTTTTGGGCGCCACCGCAGGCTATTTTGGTGGACGGTATGAGTCCATCGTAATGCGTATCATGGACATTATCATGGCAATTCCCGCCTTCCTGCTGGCGGTTTCCATTTCATCCATGCTGGGAAGCGGACTGCAAAATACTGCTCTGGCCATTGCGGTCGGAGGCATCCCGTCCTCTGCGCGTATGCTGCGCGCCACGGTTCTACAATTAAAAGATCAACAATTTACGGAAGCTGCGCGAGCCATGGGGAATTCGGATATGGCAATTATTTTTAAACACATTCTTCCCAACACGTTATCTCCGATTCTCGTAGACTGCACCCTGAAAATCGGCATGTCAATTTTACAGATTTCAGGACTCAGCTTTGTGGGGCTGGGTGTACAGCCGCCCACACCGGAATGGGGATCTATTTTGGCTGGCGGGCGTGAGTACATACGTGATTTTTGGCCGCTTTCCACATTCCCAGGCATTGCTATTGTAATGGCCATGTGTGCATTTAATCTTTTGGGCGACGGTTTGAGAGATGCGCTGGATCCCAGAATGAAACGATAGGAGATTGCTCATGAACCTGCTGGAAATTAAAGACTTAACCATACGTTATCTGACGGATGACGGCGATGTTTATGCTGTAAACGGCATAGATCTGTCACTCTCCTCAGGAGATACCCTAGGCCTTGTAGGTGAAACCGGAGCCGGAAAAACAACTACGGCACTGGGGATACTTAGGATTCTACCAGATCCTCCTGGCAAAATTATGAGTGGTGAGATTCTTTATCAGGGCGAAGATTTGCGTAAAAAGTCTCAGGAGGAACTGCGCCGGATCAGAGGCGGTGAAATCGCAATGATCTTTCAGGATCCTATGACCGCGCTGAATCCCATCATGCGTGTGGGTGATCAAATCGCGGAAATGATCTTCCTCCACGGCAACTGCTCCAAAGACGAGGCGGATCTGCGGGCTCTTGAGATGCTGGAAAAGGTGGGGATTCCGGGAGAACGCAGTTCCGATTATCCCCACCAGTTTTCCGGGGGCATGAAGCAAAGAGTTGTTATTGCAATTGCACTTGCCTGTATGCCTAAGCTCATTATCGCGGACGAGCCAACTACCGCACTGGATGTCACAATTCAGGCACAGGTTTTGGATATGATGAATAGGCTAAAAGAAGATATTGGCACGTCCATGATCCTCATTACCCATGACCTGGGTGTCGTGGCGGAAACCTGCAACAAGGTCGCAATTATGTATGCGGGAGAGATCATTGAATTCGGTACAGTTGAGCACATCTTTAATGAAACCGCGCATCCTTATTCTAAAATGCTGTTCGATTCCATACCCTCTCTCGATGAACGAGTGGACAGGCTCCATCCCATTGCAGGACTGATGCCGGATCCTTCGAATCTGCCCTCTGGATGTAAATTCCACCCCCGCTGTCCCTATGCCGATGAAACATGCGGCAGAGAAGCGCCAATGCCAGAGGAATTATCGTCCGGACATACGATCCGGTGCTTTAAACCCTATTGTTTTAAGGGAGGGGTTTCAAATGGGTAAGATGCTTGAGGTCAAACATTTAAAAAAATATTTTAATACCCCAGGCGGAATACTCCATGCCGTGGATGACGTGTCCTTTTCCATCGAGTCGGGCACAACCCTCGGTGTGGTTGGAGAATCCGGTTGCGGCAAATCAACCTTGGGACGCGTACTGCTGGGTCTTCTGGACGCAAGCGACGGGCAAATCCTGTTCCATGATAAAGATATAACCCGCGTCACTAAACCGGAGCGGAAAATACTGCGGAAAGATATGCAAATGATTTTCCAGGATCCGTTTTCCTCCTTGAATCCCAGAATGTGTGTTGCGGATTTAATCGCGGAACCATTAAGAGTATTCCATGTATGCAAATCGAAGGCAGAATTGAATGCAAGCGTGGACAATATTATGGATATTGTCGGCTTGGCGCGACGGCTGGCTTATTCCTATCCGCATGAGTTGGACGGCGGCAGACGCCAGCGCATTGGTGTGGCGAGAGCGATCGCGCTGAAACCTGAATTTATTGTTTGCGACGAGCCGGTATCCGCGTTGGATGTATCTATCCAGGCTCAGATTTTAAATCTGCTTAAGGATTTGCAGGAACATGGGCTTACATACATTTTTATTACTCATGATCTCTCCGTGGTGAAGCATATTTCAAATGAAATTCTCGTGATGTATTTGGGCTGCGTGGTGGAAAAATGCCCGGCGGATGCGCTTTTCCTCCACCAGCTTCACCCGTACACAAAGGGACTTCTCTCCGCCATCCCGATTCCCCGTTTGCGTGAGCAGAAAAGTCGGGTGATTTTGCAGGGCGAGATCACCTCGCCTGTCAATCCCAAGCCAGGCTGCCGGTTTGCTTCCAGATGCCCCTATGCAGAGGAGATATGCAGAAGCAAACAACCCGAGCTGGAAGAAATGATGCCGAATCATTTTGTCGCATGCCACTATGTGCGGGAAATCAACGGCATTTAAGCTGCAAAAACGGGGCGGTCCACATTTGTGGACCGTCCCGTTCTCACGGTCACCGCCAACGCCCAGGCTGTTTGATGCATTTAAAAATGAATCGTAATTTCGGGACAAAACAAATAGATATCATAACCACGACACCTACAATGAATACGGGCGGAATGTCTCCCAGAAGATTATGTTCTCTTGCGCCAATGATTGAAATCCGGCCGGTAGATGGCTCGGAGCTAATCGTACCGGTTGAAGAGATGTAATCCGCCACAATTTCCTGTTGCGTCTTGGGTAATGACTTCCACATGAGAGAGGTCAGATCCGCGCTGCCATAAATACCGGACAAAAGCTCGACTGACCCGGAAAGTGAATATAGCACAGAGCTATCATTTAAATCCAGCTCCTGTCCGTCCTCCAAATAAATTGACAAGATGCGGCTTCCGGTTGATTCGGAAACATCACAGCGCACTTGGAAACCTGAAATTTCGGGGTAGCCGTCAAAATCAGATTGAGCCAGATCAATTTGTTCCTTTTCATTTAATACAAGATGGGAAAACAGCTCTTCTAATAAAGCTTTCAGCTGTACGGCGGTCACTTGAACTGCTATTGTTTCGCGGTCGTACCGAATACATTGTTCCAGTGTTTTGTATGTAATATCACCTGGCAGCAAATTCTGCTTAAGTTCCCCAACACACCAGATGGCAAAATCAGAACCGTAGGCCTCTCGCAGCGCATCCGCCGCAAACGAGCCCAATGATAATTCCGCACAACGGTAACCTTGTGCTGTCGCGCTGCGCAGAAGTATATTAGAAGCTCCCAGTATATCTGTGGCTAGTGCGCTGCTGGTCAGTAATAGACATGAGCATATAAAACATATGATCTTTTTCATTGGTCATCCACCTTTAATGATTCTGTAAGAAAGTCCTGGCGGCAGCAAAAATGCTTGCTAAATATTGTTATTATATACCGTTCATCTGGTTTAAGGTCAACATAATTTATAAAACTTGACGAAAAAATAGTTGGGACGTATAATATTTTAAACTGATACACGTTATCCTTGTTTTTATGATGGAGATGATTGGAGGGCCAATGTGAGCCAGTATTTCACAATCGGAGAACTGTCGAAAAAATTAAGAATTCCAATATCCACGCTGAGATATTATGGGCGTAAGAATATTTTTTTACCGCAATACCGCAATAAAGAAAATAATTATCAATATTACTCATCGGATCAGATCAAGTCCTTATGTCTGATTACCATGCTGAGAGAAATGAATGTTCCCCTCAATCAAATTCAAGATATTTTGGAACATCCAAAGCCTATCGATGAAATCAAAAAATTTATTGGGGAACATAAACATTATTTGGAACAGCAGGTCTCTGCCCTTCAATTTTCCATTCAAAAAATCGAGGAAATTGAATCGGTTTATTGCGATAATGTGTGTGATGCGGCTTGCGGTGAAGTGATAATCAGATCATTTAATCAACGCGTCATCGTTTACCACACCGCAGAATTTCAAACTACGGAAACCAGCGAATGGGAGAGCGATATTGTAGGTTATCCCCATGATTACAATGGAACCGAACCGCCGGAACGGCCAAAGGCGTTGCTCAGTATGGGGGCACTGTCTTCCTTGAAGGAATTCAGGCAATCTCATTGCATTCGTTACTTTGCTTCTTTTTCGGAATCCCATCCGCGTAAACATAACAGTTTTGAGACTATATTGGAATATCCTCCGTCCCAATACCTTGTTGTGTTATTCCTTGATACCGATGAGGCCAGAATGTCAGCATATTGCAGTTTATTAGATTATAT